>ERZ773071.32-NODE-32-length-27975-cov-4.62077_pt1 | contig 27975 bp, 19 predicted proteins | sample MGYA00580621_ERZ773071 | MGnify/ENA primary metagenome ERZ773071 (study PRJEB29015, sample SAMEA2738136) | human oral metagenome | biome: human oral; feature: human-associated habitat; material: saliva | place: China | collected 2211 ... | reverse complement strand
ACCGATCGCCTGCGCCAACACAATAACAATCGCCAAGCTGAACGCAATCAGCAGGCGCGGACGCATCGAGGCGGCCTCCTCCGGGCTCGGGGCATGCGAATGGTGATGCCCGTGGTGGCCGTGATGTGCGTGCGCTCCCATGCGCTTCTCCTCAACTATGAACTGCGTTGTCGACTATCGAGAGTTATCGGCAGATAGCAAAATCGCCCGATTCACAAGAACCGGGCGAAAAGCTCCTCAACCGAGGAAAACGTGGAGATAAGGGGACTCGAACCCCTGACCCCCTGCATGCCATGCAGGTGCGCTACCAGCTGCGCCATATCCCCATATTCTGTTAGTGACCTCAACGAGGCAACATGAATATATTACACACACCACGGACAACGATGCAAACCAACACACAAAAATCTAAAAAAGTTCCGGGGCAACCGGGCAGGCAGAAGAGGCACCCAGGTCATCAGAAAGGGCAACCAGGCGGGCAGAAATACCCTCGAAATACGCAGAATAAACACACAGAAAAGGGGCGGACCCCGCGGCACCATACAGCACCAACAGGGCCCGCCCCTCATCAGCTAAAAATCAAGCGGAAGCTTACGCCTCATCCTGAGCGGGAATGATGCGTGCAGCATCTTCCTCAGTCTCACCCTCGATGTCGAAGGGAGCCTCGTTCTCAACGCCCAGCTCAATACGCGGAGCCTCAGCCCACAGACGATCCAGAGCGTAGAACTCGCGGTCCTCCTCGTGCTGAACGTGCACGACAATATCGCCGAAGTCCAGCAGAATCCAACGACCCGAGGAGCGACCCTCACGGCGAACCGGCTTCAGGTCAGCCTGCTCACGCAGAGCGTCCTCAACCTCATCCGCAACAGCGTTCACGAGGCGCTCGTTGTGGGCAGAAACCACCAGGAAGCCATCAATCAGACCCATCGCGTCGGATGCATCCACAGCGAACAGGTTAGTTCCCTGCTTCTCCTCCGCAGCGCGGGCGGCAATGCGCAGAGCCTCAATCGAGGACTGTGCAGCAGTCATATTTTCCTTCCTTGCCAGCAGAACACCCGCCGGCAGCACCCGCAACAGGGGTGCATTGTTCACGGCCTACTTAGGGCCAAAAATCATAATCAGACCGACAACGACCAGGGCAATCAGCAGCACAATCCACAGCCACGCCAGGGAGGTCTTCTGTGCAGGTTGCAGAACCTTTTCAGCCTTCTCAACAGCGCTTGCAGAAGCAGAGTCTTCCCCAGTTTTCTTCGACGCTGCTTCCTTCGATTCAGCTTCCTTCGAAGCCTCAGCAGAAGCAACCGAAGCAGACTTCGACTCAGCCGACTTAGACTTTTCAACCTCGGAGCCCTTATCGGACTCTTCAGCGGTCTCCTCGACCAGTGCCTCGTCGGGACCCTGACGATCCACCATGCGCTGCAGCAGCTCCTCAACCTCATCCGGGCTCAGAGCAACAGTCGGGTCGCCGTCCACCGAATCTACGGTATCCCCTGCGGAGGCGCTATCCAGCACGCTCAGGTCAAGACCCTGAGCGTTCACCGCGCTCACGCGGGTGGGCAGCTCATCGGCAGACTCTTCGACCTCAACGGCCTCTTCCTCAACGGAAGCAACCTCGGTCTGCTCAGCCTCAATATCAGAGCTGTCCAGCTCCTCAACCTTCGGCTCATCGCGCACCAGGTACTGGTGCAGCTCGGGTTCCGGTTTCTCCTCCTTAACCACGGCAATAACCGGGATTGAAGAAGTCATCGGGTTATCCACCGCGGAGGGGCTGGTCGCATCCACACGGTTCTGCGCAATCTCTTCGGGGCGCAGAATACGCAGGCTACTGGTCAGAGGAGCAGGCTCGTGCAGCTTCTCTTCATCGTTCGCCTCAGTGTCAATCTTGCCCTGAGCCGCCAGCGCCGCAAAACGACGCTGAACAGCCAGAACCTGCGGGTCAATAGCGTTCGTATAAATCACGGAGCCCATGTTGGCAACAGGCTTCGCGGGCTCACCGCGGCGGGCCGCACGCAAGTACTCGGCAACTTCTTCACGGTAACGGGCAAGACGGCGCGGACCCATCACCTTAGTAGGCGGCGGCACCTCAATGCCGTCCTCGGTCACGTACGTCTCGTAGAGGTACGCTTCGTCCTCGCTATAGGGCTTCGAACCCGTAGCTTCACTCATGTGTTCCCTCATTATTCGTAGATTGGGGTGCCTGCCCAGACTCATCTTTCACGTGAGGCAAGCCGTCACGGTACGCCGTCAAAGCGTCCTTCTTGTACAGGCCGTACTTAGCAATGTACTGCACCACACCATCCGGCACCAGGTACCAGATGGGGGCATCTTCAGCTGCGCGGCGACGAATATCGGTCGAAGAAATCGCCATCGCAGGAATCTTCAGGGTCGTAATATGACGACCCTCAGCCAGCGGCGGATCCAGCTCATGATCGGGGGGGGCCACGCCCACAAAAGTCGCCAAATCCCACAGCTTATGGGCATTGCGCCAGGTCATAATCTGGCTGATCGCGTCCGCACCGGTAATGAAGAACAGGTCAGCATCCGGGCGCAGGGCGCGCAGCTCGTTAAGCGTATCAAAGGTGTAGGTGGCGCCGCCACGGTCAATATCAATACGGCTCACCGTAAAACGAGGGTTCGACGCGGTCGCAATCACCGTCATCAGGTAGCGATGCTCAGCGTCACTCACGTGCCGCTCCCCCACCTTCTGCCAGGGCTGACCGGTCGGAACGAAAACGACCTCGTCCAGGTCGAACACGGCGGCAACTTCACTAGCCGCCACCAGGTGTCCGTGGTGAATCGGGTCAAAAGTTCCACCCATCACGCCCAGACGCACCCGACCGGGGGTACGCGGGGGAATCGACTCGGTGCTCGGGGCACCAAAATCAAGGTGAACAGGTTGGTCAGTCACAAATGCCGTCCTTGCTGGGACAGAGACCGCACCACGGCAACTTAAAGAGCCACCACAGGTGCGGATGCGGGCAGGTACACAGAAGGTACGCAACACCGAAAACGGTGCCCGCGTACATTCCCCTCTATGCTACCTGCTTACGGTCAAAAACACCGAAATGACGGGGGTGAGCTAAGCCGCCAGTGGAATACCCAGCCAGCACGCCCAACCACAAGTTCTCCACAGGCTCACCCGCGTGTTCTGACACGCACATCCGGCTCGAGCGGCAACCACAGAACCTACAAGAAAGCACCGCACGCAAAAGAAAGCGCCGCGCACCGGAGCCAAACCCCGGTACGCGGCACCACTCACTGTCTATGAAACAGCTGTCTAGGCAACAGCTAACGCTTCAGCTATTAGTCCTCGACGTTCGGCATGTCGATATTCTCGTCGACCTTGCCTTCCTTCAGCTTCTTGCGGTACTCAACCGACTCGGTCCACACGCCTGCAGCGCGCTCAGACTCCAGCTCGGCACGAGCCTCCGCCTTCGCGTCCATACGCTCCTTGTACTCCACACGCTTCTGCGCACGAGTCGGGCGAATGATCTCTTCCAGACGAGCGTCCGTACCACGCGGGGAGGACAGCAGCTCAGCGCCACCGACCATGGTCGGCTCCCAATCGAAGATCACCGAGTTGTCGTTCTCACCAATCACCACGGCGTCACCGGCACGAGCACCAGCCTTGAACAGCTCATCCTCAACACCCAGGCGCGCCAGGCGGTCCGCCAGGTAGCCGACAGCCTCATCATTATTGAAGTCAGTCTGCTGAATCCAACGCTCAGGCTTCTCACCAATCACGCGGAACAGCGGCTCAAGGTTACGCTCCTCGCGGCGAATAATGAACTCCTGCTTCTTCTTACCGCGGAAGCCCTTCGGGCGAACCACAGGAGCCTCAACGACCACGCGCTCCGCTTCCTTCTCGGCAGCGGCACGAGCCTCGCGATCTTCCTCCACGAGCTTTGCCATCGCAAAGATGAGGGGCTTCAGACCCTCATGGGAAGCCGTCGAAATCTCGAAGACCTTGAAGCCCATCTCCTCGAACAAACTCAGCCAGCTCACGAGCCTCAGGAACGTCAATTTTATTGAGCACCACAATCTGCGGACGCTCATGCAGCGGCACGGTCACACCCGCAGTCGGGTCAACCTCATAGTTCTGTAGCTCGCCGCGAATCACCTCAAAGTCACTGATCGGGTCGCGGCCCGGCTCCAAAGTAGCGCAGTCAATCACGTGCACCAGAGCCGAAGAACGCTCCACATGGCGCAGGAAGCGGTGACCCAGACCGCGGCCCTCCGAAGCACCCTCAATCAGACCCGGAACATCCGCCACGGTGTAGCGAACATCGCCCGCCTGCACCACACCCAGGTTCGGGATCAGGGTGGTGAACGGGTAGTCGGCAATCTTCGGACGCGCCGCAGAAATCGCAGCAATCAACGAAGACTTACCCGCCGAGGGGTAACCCACCAGAGCCACATCCGCAATGGACTTGAGCTCCAGAACAATATCAGCCTCTTCACCGGGGGTGCCCAACAGAGCAAAACCGGGAGCCTTACGCTTAGCCGAAGCCAACGCAGCGTTACCCAGGCCGCCCATACCGCCGCGGGCAGCAACATACTCGTCGCCCACGCGCAGCAGGTCAGCCAAAACATTACCCTCGCGGTCCTTCACCACAGTACCCTGCGGCACGGTCAGAATCAGGTCCTCACCGTTAAAGCCGTGGTGCATATCGCCACGACCAATATCGCCATTCGGGGCGTGCTGATGCGGGCTGTGGTGGTACTCCAGCAGGGTCGTGGTCTGGTTATCCACGCGCAGAATCACCGCGCCACCATTACCACCGTTACCACCGTTAGGGCCGCCCAGGGGCTTAAACTTTTCACGTCGCACGGAGACGCAGCCGTTACCTCCGCGACCGCCAGATACATGCAAGACCACGCGGTCCACGAATTCTGCCACGGGTTCTCCTTATCTTGGAAAATCTTCACTTCGCCACCGCACGGCACACACCAATCATGCTGCGGATGCGGCGGCAGGCGCGACCGGGTTGGGGTGCGCCTCATCGTGGAGCCCAGCACAGGCGTCCACGGCATTCGAGGTCATAGCGAGAGGGGGTAGACTAACGCCTACCCCCTCTGCCCTAGCGGTGAGTATTACTCAGCTGCTGCCAGGATGTTAACGACCTTGCGGCCCTTGCGGGTACCGAATTCGACGGTGCCTGCTGCCAGAGCGAACAGGGTGTCGTCGCCACCGCGGCCAACGTTCAGGCCGGGGTGGAAGTGGGTGCCGCGCTGACGAACAAGGATCTCGCCTGCGTTGACGGTCTGACCGCCGAAGCGCTTAACACCGAGGTACTGGGGGTTCGAGTCACGACCGTTGCGGGTGGAGCTTGCGCCCTTCTTATGTGCCATTCTGTTTTCCTACCTTAAGGTTTATATCCGGTGGTTAAGATTACGCGTTGATTGCGGTGATCTTAACGGTGGTCAGCTCAGCGCGGAAGCCCTGACGCTTCTTGTAACCGGTCTTGTTCTTGTACTTCTGAATAACGATCTTCGGACCGCGCAGGTCCTCAACCTTCTCAGCAACAACCTTGGCGGAAGCCAGGGACTTTGCGTCAGCGGTGACCTTGTCACCGTCGACGAGCAGCAGCACGGGCAGCTCGATGGTGCTGCCGGGCTCGCCTGCAACACGGTCAAGGGTAACGAGGTCGCCTACGGAAACCTTCTCCTGGCGGCCGCCAGCGCGTACAATCGCGTATGCCACTATGGGACTCACTTTTCTCGACAACTTGCTTCTTGGATCTCACACGAATGAGCAGCCTGCGCTTTCATTGCTGTGCGCCCTCCCCCGCCAGTCAAATAACCGCGAACAAGGAGGAACGGCCCGTGCGTTCCGGCGGGATTGCCCGCCGAAGCCAACACGCGAGGCTCACCGGTGGTGTCTCTCTCCCGCACGTTTCGACTCAGCCGAATACTCGACCACGCCGAAGACGATGCGGGTGGGAGCGGTGTCTCCCGCTGGCCCTGCGTCGATAGGGCTTCACTGAGATAAACACCAGTCCTTAAGGATACGGCATGATCTACGCGCCGCGCAATAGATAAATTTACGGATTATCCGCAGACACCACGTGATGCTCCTCTAATACTGCACCGCACTCTTAGTAGCGCCTTTAAAATGACGCAGCACACGCACAGAAAAAAATAGCCTCGGTAGGGAAGTTCCGGCTCGCCCTACCGAGGCTATCTCATATACACACACCATCGGAATTCCGATGATCGGAAGCTAAAGACTAATCGTCCTTACCTTCACGCTTAATGTCGGCAGCGGCAACGCCAATGCCGAACAAGACAGGGGCCGAAGCGTCATCAGCCACCGGAGCCACATCCGCAACAGAAGCGGAAGCAACCACGGAACCCTCAGCACGCTCGGAAGCGTCCACGGTCACGACCTGAGCACCGGCACCGGCACTCGAAGCCGCACGACGAGTGCGACGCTTACGCGGGGTCGAACCGGGCACCTGAGCCGCAGGCTTCTGAGCCTCCTCAACCGGAACCTCAGCCTCAACCACTGCGGGAGCTGCGCCCACCACACCGGTCACAGCCGGAGCACCAATCACGCCGGTCACAACCGTGCGAGGCTCAGACTTCTCAACCTTATCAGACTTTGCGGCTGCCTGCTCAGCTGCCTTCTCGGCGCGCTTCTCATCAGCGGCGCGACGAGCACGGCGGCGGGACGCACGCGGAGTCTCACGAACATCCTCAATGCGCAGGTCCTCACGCTCAACACGCTTGGAATCCTGAGCCTTCTGCACACCCGAGTTTACCTCAGCGGAGGTTGCCTCAGCGTTCTGCTGCTCGCGGTTCTGGCGCTTGAACGAACGACGCTCCTCCGAACGATCCTCACGGCCCGAACGGAACGACTCACCCTCAGCACGGGCAAGACGGCCAGCCTTCTGAGAAGCACGAGCCTTCGCCTCGCCAGCGCGAATCGCCTCAAAACGATCCGAAGAGCGGGTAAAGCGCGGGTCGAGCTCCGGGTCAACGTGGTGCTCGTCCTCCAGCGAACCCGCGCCGGAACCCTCCACAGCGGCAATATCCGCATCGGTCAGCTCGCGGCGCTGGCGGTTACGAGAAGACTTCTTCTCGCCACGCTTGGACGAACGACGCTCCTCCGAACGGCCCTCAGCAGAGTCCTTCGAGGAACCCTCAGCGGACTCCTCCTCCACGCGGTCGAATGCGCTCGCCAGCTGCTCCAGGGAGAAACCGCCCTGCTCGCCAACCCAGTTGCCCTCGGTGACTTCAGCGACCTTGTTCTCACGCTGAGCAACCTCCGCGTGAGCCTGCTCGCTGGCAGCCTCGGCAATACCCTGAATCTCCTGCTCAAGCGAAAGCTCAGCGGTCTCCGCGCGGCGCGAACGCTTGCGGCGCTTACGCTTCTTGCGGGTCGAAGCGGTCTCCTCCGAAACTTCCTCGCTATGAGCGGATGCGGCAGCCACCGCAGCCATAGCGTTACGGCGCTCAGCCTTCTTCGACTCCAGAGCATCCTGCTTCTGCTGGTCACGAGAATCCTCGCGAGCAGCGGCACGGCTACGCTTACGGTCATTACGCTCATGGCGGTGGATGTAATCCGACGCGCCACCGCTACGACCGCTCAGCGGCTGATCGTGAACCACCAGGCCACGACCGGCGCACTGCTCACAGGGCTCCGAGAAGACCTCAAGCAGACCGGTACCCAGGCGCTTACGGGTCATCTGAACCAGACCCAGCGAAGTCACCTCAGCCACCTGATGCTTGGTACGGTCACGACCCAGGCACTCAATCAGGCGACGCAGAACCAGGTCACGGTTCGACTCAAGCACCATGTCAATGAAGTCAATGACGATAATGCCGCCGATATCGCGCAGACGCAGCTGACGGACAATCTCCTCAGCAGCTTCCAGGTTGTTCTTGGTGACAGTCTCTTCCAGGTTGCCGCCGCTACCGGTGAACTTACCGGTGTTCACGTCCACCACGGTCATGGCTTCGGTACGGTCAATCACCAGCGAACCACCCGAAGGCAAGTACACCTTACGGTCCAGTGCCTTCGCCAGCTGCTCGTTAATGCGGTAGTGGTCGAAGAGGTCGTCGTCGCCATCCCACTGCTGCAGGCGGGAGACCAGGTCCGGCGCCACGTAGGTCACGTACGCCTCGATGGAATCCCACGCGTTCTCGCCCTGAACGATCATCGCGGTGAAGTCCTCGTTGAAGACGTCACGCACGGTCTTAATCATCAGGTCGGGCTCCTGGTAGAGCATCTCCGGAGCCAGCACCTTGCGGGAGTTAGCCTTCTCCTGAATCTCTTCCCACTGCGCACGCAGACGGTTAATGTCGTGGGTCAGCTCCTCCTCAGAAGCACCCTCCGCCGCGGTACGAACAATCACGCCAGCACCCTCAGGCAGCTTGTCCTTCAGAATCTTCTTCAGGCGAGCACGCTCAGTGTCGGGCAGCTTGCGGGAAATACCGGTCATCGAACCACCCGGCACGTACACCAGGAAGCGACCGGGCAGGGAAACCTGGCTGGTCAGGCGGGCACCCTTGTGACCAATCGGGTCCTTGGTGACCTGCACCAGAACCGAATCGCCGGGCTTCAGGGCGTTCTCAATCTTGCGGGGCGCACCATCCAGACCGGTGACATCCCAGTTGACCTCGCCCGCGTACAGCACAGCGTTGCGGCCGCGTCCAATGTCAACGAACGCAGCTTCCATGGACGGCAGAACGTTCTGAACCTTACCCAGGTACACGTTGCCAATCAGGGAATCCTGCTGAGTCTTAGACACGAAGTGCTCAGCCAGCACGCCGTCCTCAAGCACACCAATCTGGATGCGGCCGTCCTTCTGACGAACCAGCATCTGACGGTCCACGGACTCGCGGCGAGCCAAGAACTCAGCCTCAGTCACGATGTGGCGGCGACGACCCAGGGAACGGGACTCGCGGCGGCGCACGCGCTTCGCCTCCAGGCGGGTAGAACCGCGCACACCGGTCACAGTGTTGGATGCGTGAGAATCAGCCAGGCGCGGTGCACGCACCTTGGTGACGGTCTCAACGTCATCATCAACGCCGCCCTCAATCTCAATATCTTCGGTACCGCGGCGACGGCGACGGCGACGATGGCTCGTCACCTCAGCCTCAGCAGCAGCCTCCTCGCGGCGGCGCTCCATGCGCTCCTTACGCTTCTGCTCCTCGGCTGCGGCGCGGCGTGCCTCACGCTCCAGCTTGGCGGCGACAGCGAGCTCGCTCAGCTCCTCCGGCTCGGGAGCCATGAACAGCGGCATCGCACCCATGGGGGTACGCGAGCGCAGCTCCTGCAGCTTCTCACGCTGCAGGTCGCTAATGGTCTTGACCGGCTCGGGAGCTACTTCAGGCTCCTCAGCTGCGGACTCCTCAGCAGATTCTTCTGCGGCGAGCTCTTCTGCTGCAGATTCTTCAGCCTTCTGCTCAGCAGCTTCAGCGGTAGCCTCGGTCTTCTCAGCCTTCTCAGCTTCCTCAGCCTTTGCGGGGGTTACGACCTCAACCTTGGCGGTCTCTTCCTTCACCTCAACGGCAGACTCGGCAGCGGGCTCAGTAGCGGCGGGCTCAGCTGCCTTCTTCTCAGCAACCGGCTCAGCAGACTCAGCGGCGGGGGCAACAACTTCCTCCACCTTCGCGGTTTTCTCGACGGTCTCGACCTTCGCGGTCTTCTCCGCGACAGCAGGCTCAGCCGCCTTCTTCTCAGCAGCCTCAAACAGGCTATCCAGAGTAGAAGCAACCTCGGTCTCAGACACAACGGGAGCGGCAACCTTAGGTGCCGGCGCATGCTTAGCCTTAGCGTTACGCAGGTTGGTCAGGCCGGCAGCAATCGCCTCATCCAGGGGAACCTCAGGAGCCTTCTCCTTCTTCGGGCGACCCGGACGGCGACGCTCGGTGCCCTGCTGGGCGTCAGAGCTCTCGCGAACATTCTTACGCAGAGTTTCACGGGTCTCTGCAGAGGCGTTCTTCTCCTCCGCGAGGGCGTTCAACGCCTCAAAAACCCCAAGTTCGACGTTCTTCTCGTCAGACATTAATCTTCTTTCGTTACACCCTGCTCCGCACCGCAAGGATTTTAACAGCGCGCATACAGCGCAAAGCCTAGTTGCTGCCACCGCGGCTCAAGCCTCACCCTACGGTGCGCATTCATCGGCGCTACCGGGCACTATCTTGTTCAGTGCTTCTGCCGTAGGGGGCGAGCGGGCGGAACGCAGAGCGCGCCGCGACGGTCACAGCCACCTCGCTCTCGAGCACGGCACGCTCACCCCCTTCCTGGGTGCCCTGCCGGTCTTCGGGTTTCTTCGCCGAGGCGGGCGGCCCGCGCGGTGCGACAGTTATGCTCCGCGGCTTATAGCCGGCGCTCTTCGGGTACTCTCCCTCGATGCGTTGGTGGGGATCTTTATGCGCGTGCGGGGCGCACAAGACACCGTGTTCCATTATACCCGGTAGAGGGTGCCTCTAAGCCACCCCGCCCATCCTATCCGGGCTCCATTTCCCGGCAGGATGCGCGGGGTACATTACATGGGACACATTGCGGCGGGCGCTCAGCGGGTACAGCAAAGCCGGGCGTGCCACTACGCACCACCCGGCTTCAAAAACTTTCAGAGAAGGAACTAGTCCAGACCCAGCTCCGCATCGCGCGCCTCACGAGCCTGCTGAGCAAGCTTCGGGTCGGTCGGCAGGTACTCCGGACCGGAACCGGTCGCGAACGGAACGCCCAGAATGAAAACAAACGGAGAAACCACCAGCAGAATCACCCACAGCAGCGAGAAGTGACCGGCGGTCAGCAACAGCAGGGCAGTCAGAAAAATAACAGCAGCAGCGCCCATTGCGGCAATTCCGGCAGTCTTCACGGTTCTCCTCGAAGGGGTATCAAGAATCTAGTGTCCAGCAGAACGGCAGGCAGTCAACGCCGCAGGTAAAACCCGCGGACGGCTCCGACCGATGCCGCTCAAGAATATACCTGACCATTATACGCACCCGCGCCGCCTCCCCGCTGACCACCACCGGCGGGGTCACCGGCGCCTCCCCCACTACCCGATACCCCAGCCCGGTGCCTCCTCTGCTACCCGTTGTAACCAGCCCAGCACCCCAGCCCAGCGCAATCTCACCCGCCCGCAGACACAGCAACGCCCCGGCACCAACACGTACCGGGGCGTTGCGTGTTCGGGGTATCAACCCTCAAACCAAGCTCAGAGATGAACGCTTAGCGCATCATATTCACAATGACCTCGAAGAAGCGGATCACAATAATGCCGAAAATCAGGATCAGCCACAGGCTAATCGCAAACCAGGACCAGCCGCGAGCGCTCTCACGCATCGACTGCGAGGCCGGAATGACCCCCGCCGAGACGTTGCGGACCGTGGTCTTCACAAAAAGCGTGATGGTCATAATCCACACAATCATGCAGAACAGGCACAGGGCGTTGATCTGGAACGTCGTCTGGTACCACAGCCACATGATGAACGCGGTTGCTGCGGCCATACCAATGTTCATGCACACCCAGAACCATTTCTTAAACTGTGCACCCGCCATCATCGCGGCGCCGATAGTCACCACAATCGAGAAGCCCACCAGGCCGATGAACGGGTTCGGGAAGCCGAAAGCCTCCGCCTGCGGGGTGCGCATCACCGTGCCGCAGCTGAGCAGGGCGTTGATATCGCAGACTGTGGAGTGGCCGGCATCAATGTAAATCTGCAGGCGCTCATACACCAGAATCGCTGAAGAAATGAGTGCAATCAGGCCGGCGCCAACCAGCCAAAATCCGAGCTGTCGGTCTGAGTAGCGGCCCCGGGTTCCCGCGTGCCCGTGCTGCGCTTTTTGTTCAGCGTGGGTGGGCCCGGTAGTACTCGATGCGGCGGTACTCATACGACTCCTTTAGATAGTGTTTTACGGTGGTACTTACCGGCGCGGCATAGCCAGCACCCCGGAAGCGGTACCCCATTTATCCTAGCTTCTCACACCACTAAATGGCACACCATCAGCCTAAATGTTCTGTTTTATGACGCGCTATTTTACGCAGATGGGCGCGCTTTCGGGGCATTTTCAGGGAGCTATCGGGGCGCTTTCGGTGCCTCTGAGCATGCAAAACCCCCGGGAGGCGCCCGCAACTCAGCGGCGGGCGGAACCTTCCGGGGGTTTCATCAAGGGTACTACTTAGGGCAGCGGGTGGGTGTACGACTCGTCAAAGAACAGCTGCTCCAGCTCCACCGCGCGGCTAAAGAACTCGCGGGCACGCTGCGCATCCGACGGGCCCACACGGTCCAGTTCGCGGCGCAGGAAATCAACCAGTTCACGGAACTCCGGGTAGTCGTGCAGGGTGATCCACTCGTGGTGCACAAAAGAATCGGGGCGCTTGGCGGGAGCCTTGGATGCCCAATCCAGGTACAGACCCTCGCACACCACCAGCACCGACAGGATCGCCGCGTAGCTGCCGCTTGCCGCCGCGTCGAGGAAGAGACGCTTGAAGCCGGTGGTCGCCTCCGTATCGGGCATGGATTCACGCTGATGCTCGGTCACGCCCAGAGTCTCAAAGCAGCGCAGGAAGTAAGTGTTCTCGTCACCGGCGATTTCGCCCGCGAACTTGGAGAGGCGCAGGCGGCCCGCGAGAGTATCGGCGTTGGTGATAGCGCCACCAATCAGGGCGAGGAAGGTATCGAGGAAGCGGTAATCCTGCACCAGGTACCCCGCCATGACCTGCGGGGCAATCGAGCCGTCAAAAAGCTCAGCAACAAAACGGTGATTCGTGGCGGAAAGCCAGGTGGCGAGGTTCTCCTGGCGTAGGGACTCGGTGAACGAATCGGTGCCGATCAAATCGGTGAAGGGTGCGGGCATGATGGGTGCCTTTCACTATGTGGCATACCGTCGCTGGTATGCGTATGTGTGCGGGTGTGTTGGTGCGGCCTCAGACGTTGGGGCCGGCGCCTCAGCGAATATAGCACCGGGACGCGACGGCGTGCCCAGTTTTGTACCCCGATGCCCGAAAATTTTCGTTCTTTTCGATTTTTGGGTGGGTGAGGGCGAGCGATGCCGGTTGAATTTGAGCGATTGGGGTTAGGTGAGAGCCCATGGGAACACGTGAGAGTGCATGTGTTCGAGTGGGAGAATGAGGGCAGCGCATGAGGGTAGCGCATGCGGGCAGAATCGAAAAAGACAGAGGCGCAAAAAGCGAAGGCACAAAAAGCGGGGCGCCACTCCCCCAGCCGGTAAAACCAGCCGGGGAACGGCACCCCGCCTCATGTCTGCAACCTCAACAGGTCGCCTTAGTGATCCGCATCGTCCTCGGAATCATCATCACCGAAGAAATCATCGGTGTACGAGTCACCCAGCGGCAGACCCAGCGAATCCTCCAGCGAAGAACCCGCCGCAGACTCGCCACCCAGCTCAGCCATGATGCCGTCCAGCAGCTCATCCGGCTCAGCAGAAGCAGCCGCGGCAGCCAGAGTCGAAGCCGACGCCGCACCCGCAGAACCCGCATAAGCGCCCTCGGCGGGCAGCTCATCCGGCAGCTCCTCAGCCTCAGCGCCGGGGGTCTTCGCCTCCTCATGCGCCGCCAGCAGGGTACGCGCCTCACCAATGACCGTAATCGAACCGGTAATCAGTACTCCCGCCGACTCCTGCTCAAAGAGGGCGTTCTCCATGGCGGTGGCAATCGCCTCATCCAGGTGCTCAAACACCTCGATTGAGTCTTCGTCCAGGCCCGCGTCCAGCGCCAGCTCGTGCAGACGCTCCGGCGCAATCGCACGCGGCGAATCAGACGCCGCCAAGTACAGGCGGAACGTGCCGTCCGAAGCGTCCACGTACTCTTCGCGCATGGTCTCAAACATGCCCAGGGCGTCCTTCTCACCCAGGATGCCGACCACAGCGTGCAGGTGCGACAGCTTGAACGCCTCAGTCAGCGCAGCCGCAGACGCACGCACACCGTGCGGGTTATGGCCCGCATCCAGGATGGTCAGCGGCTCGGTGCGCACAACCTCCAGACGACCCGGCGAGCGCACCGTCTCAAACGCGGTACGCACCACATCCTCGGGCAGCTGACGCTGACCGCCGAAGAACGCCTCCACGGCGGCGAGAGCCACCACAGCGTTCTGCGCCTGATGCGCACCGTGCAGGGAGAGCGGAACATCCGGGTACTCGCCCGCCAGGCCGCGCAGGGTCAGCAGCTGACCGCCGACCGCAAGCTCACGGGAGACAACGCCGAACTCCACGCCCTCGAAGGCGAAGGATACTTCCTTCTCTCGGGCGGAGGCGAGCAGCACGTCCGCCGCTTCCGGGTCCTGTGCCGCAGAAATCAGGAAGCCGCCGGGCTTGATAATGCCGGACTTTTCGGTCGCGATCTCGGCGAGGGTTTCGCCGAGCATGTCGGTGTGGTCCAGACCAATCGGGGTGACCACGGAAACCACGCCGTCGGCAACGTTCGTGGAGTCCCAGGTGCCGCCGATACCGACCTCGAGCACCACCACGTCCACCGGCTCGTCCGCAAAAATCGCGAAGGCGAGCACGGTAACGGACTCGAAGAAGGTCAGGGCGGGCTCGCCGCGGGAGGTCATCTCTGCGTCCACAATCTGCAGGTAGGGGGCGATTTCCTCCCAAATGCGCACGAAGGTGGCATCGGGTACGGGCGCGCCGTTAATGCAGATACGTTCGGTGACGCTTTCGAGGTGCGGGCTGGTAAAGCGGCCCACGCGCAGGTCGTGGCCGAGCAACAGCGCCTCAATCATGCGGGCGGTGCTGGTCTTGCCGTTCGTGCCGGTGATGTGGATGACCGGCGCGGCACGGTGCACGTCGCCGAGGATTTCGACGGCGCGCGCTACGGCGTCCAGGCGCGGGGCCATCTTGTTTTCGGGTGCTCGCGCCAGCAGTTCACCGTAGACCCGCTCCACGCCCTCGGGGTCGGGAATTGCGGGGTAATTCTTCTCGCTCATTGTTCTCCTCACTGGGATAGCCGGACTGGGATAACCAGCCAGTGCCGGCGGGGGCCCACCGTGCGGCAGGATAACCGTGCGGCGGGATAGACGACGGGCCGCCCCGCCCGGTCAAGGGGGCGGGACGGCCGTACGGTTCAGGCGTTTTATGCCTTGGCTACGCTAATGCTCAGCTCGGCTGCTTCGCTCAACTGCAGGGACACGGCGAGGGTTTCGCCGGTCACCAGTGCTTCGTTGGCGCGCAGAGCTGCCAGAGTTTCCTCCGGTGCCGCGATGCTCAGGTTGATGCGGTCCGCAACGTTCAGGTCGGCGTCCTTACGTGCCTGCTGAATAGCGCGGATGGTGTCGCGGGCGATACCCTCGGCAACCAGCTCGTCGTTCAGCTCAATGTTGAGGACCAGGAAGCCGCCGGGCAGAACCGCAGCCGCAGTGTGCTCAGCACCCTCAGCGTCAGCGGCAACCACGGTTGCCAGCTCGTATTCGCCCTCTTCCAGAGCCAGGCCGCCGTCCAGAGCTGCCACGCCGACCAGGACGGTACCGTCCTCGGTCACGGTCCAGTCACCGGACTTGGATGCCTTAATAGCAACCTGCACCTGCTTGCCCAGGCGGGGGCCTGCCGCACGTGCGTTGACCTTCAGCTGCTGGGAGATACCGTAGTCGGCGGGGTCGACGGTGTCGGCGCTGACCAGCTCCACCTGGCGCAGGTTCAGCTCGTCCTCGACGATGTTCGCGAAGTACTCCGCGCCCTTCTCACCGAAAGCGGTACCCAGGGCTGCGAACTGCTCGGGGGCGATTGCCACGGTCATCTTCTGCAGCGGCTGGCGCACGCGGATCTTCTTTTCCTTGCGCAGTGCCGAACCGGCGGAGCAGACCTCACGCACGGTCTGCATGAGAGCCAGCAGGTCGGACTCGTCAGCGAAAGCGGATGCCTCGGGCCAGTCAGCCAGGTGCACGGAGCGTTCACCGGTGAGGCCGCGGTAGATTTCCTCGCTGCTGAGCGGCAGCAGGGACGCGGCGACCTTCGACACGGTCACCAGTGCGGTGTAGAGGGTGTCGAATGCGTCGGTGTCTTCGTTGAAGAAGCGCTCGCGGGAGCGGCGCACGTACCAGTTGGTCAGTGCGTCGGCGTACTGGCGCAGGGATTCGCAGGCGTTCCAGATGTCGTAGGAGTCCATCGCTGCGGTGACCTGTTCGATGAGCTCGCGGGTCTTGCCGAGGATGAAGCGGTCCATCACATGCTGCGAGTCGTACTTGAGCTTTGCGCTGTAGCCTTCGCCGTTGTTGGCGGCGTTAGCGTACAGGGCGAAGAAGTGGTAGACGTTCCACAGCGGCAGCATGACCTGGCGAACACCTTCGCGGATGCCCTGCTCGGTCACGATCAGGTTGCCGCCGCGCAGAATCGGGGAGGACATCAGGAACCAGCGCATTGCGTCGGAGCCGTCGCGGTCGAGGACCTCGGAGACGTCCGGGTAGTTGCGCAGGGACTTGGACATCTTCTGACCGTCCGAGCCAAGCACAATACCGTGGCTGATGACGTTCTTGAACGCGGGGCGGTCGAAGAGCGCGGTCGCCAGTACGTGCAGCACGTAGAACCAGCCGCGGGTCTGACCGATGTACTCGACGATGAAGTCTGCCGGGTAGTGGTTCTCGAACCATTCCTGGTTCTCGAAGGGGTAGTGCACCTGTGCGTAGGGCATGGATCCGGAGTCGAACCAGACGTCGAGCACGTCTTCCACGCGGCGCATGGTGGACTTGCCGGTCGGGTCGTCCGGGTTCGGGCGAGTCAGCTCGTCGATGTACGGGCGGTGCAGGTCGGGTTCGCCGTCCTTGTTCAGGGGCAGGCGGCCGAAGTCTGCCTTGAGCTCTTCGAGGGAGCCGTACACGTCCATGCGCGGGTAGTTCGGGTCGTCCGAAACCCACACGGGGATCGGGGAGCCCCAGAAGCGGTTACGGGAGATGGACCAGTCGCGTGCGTTCTCAACCCACTTGCCGAACTGTCCGTACTTCACGTTTTCGGGGATCCAGTTGATCTGCTTGTTCAGCTCGTACATGCGGTCCTTGAAGTCGGTGACCTTCACGTACCAGGAGGTGATTGCACGGTAGATGAGCGGGGTGCGGCAGCGCCAGCAGTGCGGGTAGGAGTGCACGTAGGACTTCTCGCGGATCAGCACGTCATCTGCCTTGAGGGCGTTGATGATGGTGCGGTTCGCATCGAATGCCTGCACGCCTGCAATCTCAGCCAGGGCGGTGGAGCCGGAGGCGGTGGGCTCGGCGAAGAGGTTCAGGAACTTTGCGCCTTCGTCGAGGGAGAGGATCACAGGGATGCCGTAGCTTTCACAGACCTTCTGGTCGTCTTCACCGTAGGCGGGTGCCTGGTGGACGATGCCGGTACCGTCACCGGTGGTGACGTAGTCGGCGACGAGGATCTGCCAGGAGGTTTCGGTGCCCCACTTTTCGGTGTCTGCGAAGTAGTCCCAGAGCGGGGTGTAGCGCACGTGCTCGAGCTGGGAGCCGGTGTAGCGTGCGGTGACAGCTGCGGCTGCGTCCTGTTCGGGCTGGTCGCCTTCGTAGCCGAGGTCCTTGGCGTAGGAGCCGAGTAGCTCGGAGGCAATCAGGAAGGAGCGGCCCTCGAACTTGCCTGCGCCGGGTACGACGGAGTATTCGATCTCGGGTCCGACGGCGAGCGCCTGGTTGGTGGGCAGGGTCCAGGGGGTGGTGGTCCATGCGAGTGCTTCGACGCCGTCGAGTTCTGCGGCGACCTTCTCGTCAGCGCCGAGGGCGGTGTCTGCGGTGAGGCGGAATGCGACGGTGACGGTCTGGTCCTGGCGGTCCTTGTACACGTCGTCGTCCATGCGCAGCTCGTGGTTGGAGAGGGGGGTCTCGTCCTTCCAGCAGTAGGGCAGCACGCGGAAACCCTGGTAGGTCAGGCCCTTGTCGTAGAGGCGCTTGAACGCCCAGATGACGGACTCCATGTACTCAACGTTCAGGGTCTTGTAGTCGTTTTCGAAGTCGACCCAGCGTGCCTGGCGGGTGACGTACTTTTCCCACTCGTTGGTGTACTTGAGCACGGATGCGCGGGCAGCGTCGTTGAAGTTGTCGATGCCCATTTCGAGGATTTCGCGCTTGTCGGTCATGCCGAGCTGCTTCATTGCCTCGAGTTCTGCGGGCAGGCCGTGGGTGTCCCAGCCGAAGCGGCGTTCTACCTTGTGGCCGCGCTGAGTCTGGTAGCGTGCGACGAGGTCCTTGGCGTAGCCGGTGAGCAGGTGGCCGTAGTGGGGCAGGCCGTTAGCGAAGGGAGGGCCGTCGTAGAAGACGAATTCGTTTTCGCCGTTTTCGCCTGCGGGGCGGTTCTCGACGGATGCGGCGAAGGTGTTGTCCTTCTTCCAGTAGTCGAGGACTGCTTCTTCAAGTGCGGGGAACTTAGGCGATGCGGTGACGCCGCTTCCTGCGGCTTCGAAGGCGCTCGCCTTGGGGTATACATGGGACATGTGTTTGTGCGCCCTTATCTGTTGTTCTCAACGCTGAGAGGTTGGGGCGACAGGGCACGTAGCACTCGTCGTCCGCACCGTTTCAGCGGGTGAGGATTGACATGACGGGTGCAAGGACGCCTGGGCATCGCTGACCGGTCCGGGCTGTGCCGGGGGCAGGATGCGGCGCGGTACCACCTTGCTTACTGATTTAACAGCTCAACGCACCGAACCCTCCCGGGGCTACGGGGTGCCGCGGCGTATGTCCGCGATACCTAGCCACCGGAAGAGCGGCGCGTTGGGCGGGTATCAGTCGCTTATTACAGCTATATCGGGCTTAACCGTCCGGTTCTACTGGGACTACATCTCTTCCGCTAAGACACCCTCGCCGCAGCGATTGGCGGGTGCCCGCAGGTGCGGTCCGTTCTTCCGAATTGCTCGCCGGTGATGGCCGGGTCGTTGCAAACACTAATAGTTTATGTGGCTTTTGTGTCTGTATGCAACCCCGCGGGGTGTGGGTTTGAACAGTACTATTCAGATGCGCCGATGCCGGGGACACAAAACAGAATGGTTCTTCGTTCGGCGATATTTAGAGCGAGTAGGGGGCTTAAGGGGTCTTAACCCGCCCCGCACTCGGGCGTGTTTAAGGATGTATGTTTTTACATTCCTTGCGTGTTGCTTTAAGTGGGTTTCGATTTTTTTGGGGGAACTTGCGGGATTACCCCCAGTGCAACCACAAGATATGGGGTGAACACCGATGTAATTCCACTAGATATTCACCCCTGCAAGTTTTCTTCCCCTCGGCATCCCGTGTGGGAACCGGTTTTTCTGGATTATCCAGCAGTGCATAGCGGGTGAATAGAGTGCATATTTGGGGATTGCCGAGCGGTTTTTCCCTTGGGAATCGGGTGTTTCTTCTGAAGTATTGAAGGCTTCCTCGCAGGCAGAAAGTTGAGTTACCCACCCTCCTCTCCCCCGTCTTCTGGAAAACACCGAGGCGCAGCTCTTTCATTTTTTAAAGCCATAAATATGACTGAAATCACTTAATCTGATATGCACACACCCCCTCACCGAGTAGCTGCCCCCGTCACATAGCTCCTCATCAACAAGGTGTGACCACAATACTTTACAGTGATTAATATCTTGAGCACCCTATAAGCTCTCAGAGATTACTAAGGTGTATTTTCGTGCATTTTGACCTCAAAATAGTCTAAAATGAATCGTGCAACACATCAATGACGATTCGATAGCATCCACCCCCTCGCCCGGGCGTGACCGCAGCAGTCTCAACGATGAGTTCACCAGTACCCCTCGCCCACGGCGTGAGGTACACCCGAGGTCACTTCCGGACGGGGCTAAAACCGCGGCATTTGCCCGAAGTTTTCACCCCTTTCACGACCTCACCCAACACGCCATACAACCACGCGCCCGCCGCCGGGTGCCCCGAGCCCGCCTCGGAAAAAGATCAAGGAGTTCACCGATGCTCTCATCCGACCGCTCTTCGAGTACCCGTTCCGCCGCTTCCCGCCTCCTAAGCCGCCGTACCCTACTACTCGGTGGTGCGGTTTCCCTCATGGCTGGTTGCGCCTCCGATATTCGCCCGCTGAGCGAAGAGGCAAAAGCTAAGGTAGGCTCCCCCACCCCTTCCGCGAGCGCTTCGCCTTCTGGGTCTAGTTCGGCATCTGCTACCGCTACTTCCTCCGCGAGCGCATCGGCAAGTGCTTCAGCACATGCCACAAGCAGCTCCTCCAGCGCGGCACGCGTACCCGTATCTGAGGATGCACTCGTTGAGGGTTGGGAAAAGTACCCCGGCCCTCTGAAGCTGACCGGCGAATACATGGGCGAGTACCAGCCCGCAACGGATTCTTCCCCTGCGAAGAACGTACCTAAGCCCCTCAAGACCGTTCCGCACCGTGAAGAACCGACCTTCCAGGGTGCCTACGAGACGTTGCGCGCCTACTACAGCGCCCAGATCGCCGCACTCAAGGATGGCCACTATGCAGATCAGGCGATTGAGCTGACCTACCCGGCAGACAAGAGCGCCATCGACGAGGTTAAAGCAGTCAAGGAACTGTATGAGCAGAACGGCTGGTACATGGACTTCACGTGCAGCATTTCCATGCGGAATACGGAGCCTCGAACCGCCCTGAAGAACGGTGACGGCTACGTAGAAATCATGATGGACGCCAAGTATTCTGCCACCGCCATCCATCAGCCGGACGGTACCGAACGCAAGATACCGGCGATTACTCAGGTAGCCATTCCGCACGTGATGCTCTACACCGAAGGTAAGTGGTGGCGAATCGGCAACGACTATCTGAACGAGCGTCTGAATGGCGGCAAGGGCTCTTCCGCCTCTTCTGGCTCCGGAGGTTCCAGTTCTGCCGGTTCGAGCGGTTCTTCGTCCTCGGGTCGCGGCTCCACTAAGGTCTAAATCCGCAGGGGTCTAATACCCTAGTCGAGAGCAGCCCGTCTCATCAATTCCATATGCACTAGCCCAAAGTCGTTGAGGCACAGTCGCCCCTGCACCTCACCGACTTTGGGTTATTGTGTCTTAAAGACAATGTCCAGGGTTTTTTGACGAAGTTTTAAAACCAGTCTTCTATAGTAGGAAGTGGATACTTTATAGCGCCGCAGTTCACGCTCCGGCACACCCGTATCCCGGTACCCCCTTTGTACCGCGCACCATACAAGAACGATGAGGCGGATCCTTTCGTACGCATCACAGCGTTGTGAAGCGAGCTACCTCAATCAACCATTTTCAGGAGATACCATGTCCTTCCGGCCGAGTGCACACGCCAACCTCTTTGCTAACGACCGAAACGGATTGACCCGCCGCACCGTTCTTTTTGGCGGTCTGACCGCCGGTGCTTTGGCCCTAGCAGGATGCGCTTTCAACAAGGATATTCGCCCCACCGGTACCGGCGATACTTTCTCCGGCTCCCCGAGCGCCTCCGCCTCCCCCTCCCCCTCGGCTTCGGCTTCGGCTTCGCCTTCTGAGTCCGCCTCGGCTTCGGCATCCGCCTCTGCTTCGTCTTCGTCCTCGTCAAGCCGTACCACCGCGAAGATTATTCCGTCCGACGAGTTCATGAAGGACTATAAGAAGTACATTGGCGACGTCAAGTACGAGTACAAGCCCGCCATTGCGCACTACGTTGAGCCGACCGATACCTCCCCCGCGAAGAATGTTCCGATCCCGGTCATTGATACGGTGGCTCAGCGTACCGTCTCCCTCGAAGGCGCTTACAAGACCCTGGCTGCTTACCAGAGCGCGTACATTGCCGCGATGTACAACGGCGACCTGCAGTACCTCAAGGGTCTGGTCCACGGCGCTGACAGCGGTCTGGTCAACAACCTGAAGGCTATTGCTAAGCTCTACGCCGCGGGCGGTTGGACCAAGGACTACGAGAGCAAGCTGAGCATCCGTGACGACAAGGACGGGAAGGCTCTTGCCTCTTCCGATCTGGCTGTTGTGGCGTTCCCCTGCCGGGATGTCGTCAAGGAATACACCATCTACCAGAAGGGCACCGGTGAGGTTCAGAAGGCAAGCACCCTGGATGTCGTTATCTACGTGGTGTACGCCGAGGGCAAGTGGCGCGTGACCAGCCGCGAGTACTTCGTGTCCCAGTACAGCGACCAATTCCGCAAGGTCTTTGAGGGTCCCTCCTCATCAGCTTCGGCAAGCAAGTCCAGCGGTGGCGGCTCCGGTAGCTCTAGTTCCGGTAGCAGCAACGATTTCAAGGTCTAGGCTCTGAGACTCTAGAATCTGAGAGCAACACCCCTGACAAAGCGGGGCGGGTACCAACCGATACCCGCCCCGCTTTCGTATGTTTTTGTGCCGCTGTTTTTATGCCAGTGTTTTTATGCCGGTGTTTTTGCGCCGCAGCGTTTCCCTGCGCTGCCCGGTGTTCCCGGCACAGCAATATAACCCAGTGCAACAATACAACTCGGCACAGCAGCACCAGCCGGCACAGCAACAGCCCCGCTCCTTGGCAACTAGGAAAAACCAAGGATGCGGGGCTGCGCAATATTATCTAACGCACCGTGCTATCTAATGCACAGTGCTATCTAATGCACAGTGCTATCTAGCGCACCGCCTCTAGGAGGTGGAACGCTCACGCAGACGCTCGTGAACCTCGCTCACAAAGCGGTTCTGATTATCGCGAGCATAATGCACGACCTCACCGATGACGGTAATAGCCGGCGCCTTGACCGATGCGCAATCCACCTGAGCGTTCTCAAGGGTCGTGACAGTCACGCGCTCCTTCTCAGAGAAACCGTTCTCGATGGTTGCCAGCGGCGTGTCAGCCTCAATCCCACGAGAGAGCAGAGACGCCACCGTATCGGGCAGGGTACGAACGCCCATCAGCAGCACCACGGTGCCCTGGGCGCGCAGGGTCGCCTCAACAGCCGACACTTCGGTCTCCGACAGGCCGGAGTGACCAGAAATGACGGTGAAAATCGAGGACACCTTACGCAGGGTCACCGGAATAGCCGCACGCGCAGGAACCGCAATAGCGCTGGTAATGCCGGGGATAACCTCAGCCTCCAGGCCGGCGGCGATGCACGCATCCAGCTCTTCAGCGCCGCGACCGTACACGTACGGGTCGCCGCCCTTCAAACGCACCACGGTCTTACCCGAGAGCGCGTAATCAATCATGAGCTGCTGAATGCGGGACTGCGGAACAGCGTGCTTACCGGGAACCTTACCCACATCAACGATGAGGGCGTTCGGTGCATACTCGCCGTACTCCTGCGGGGCGAGGTGATCCAGAAGGACCACGTCAGCCTCGCTCAGGGCACGTGCCGCACGCAGGGTCAGCAGGTCAGCGGCACCGGGGCCACCGCCCACAATGTAGACCTTGCCGGGGTTCTCGGCGGGCTCGCCGGGCAGAAGAATGCCGCGTTCCGTCACGCTATCGTCCAGGGTGTGCCCGGGCGCCCCGCCCGCGAGCACCTCGTCAATAGTGGCGAACTCGCGGGGCGGGAACGGAGGAATCTTCGGGCACATACTATGCTGCCGGGACCGGGTTGAGGTCACTGGGCTTACCCACGGGAATCTTGGCACCGGTCAGCAGGACGGTGTTGGACTCGCCAGCTTCTGCTGCCGCAATTTCCTCGGGGGTTGCGGGGCGAATCTGCTCGCGCTCCAGCACGTACAGGTGCGAACCCTCGTCGCTGCCGTTGGGCTCGTTGATGAAGGCACGGAAGCGGCGCAGGCGGCGCTCGTCCTTCAGGGTTGCTGCCCACTCGTCCTCGTAGGAGTCAACGTGACGCTGCATGTCGCGTTCCAGGTCCTCGCACACGCCCAGGGAGTCCTCGATGAGGACGGACTGCAGGTGTGCCAGACCGTCGCCGTGCTCCTCGTCCAGGTCCTCAAGCCAGCGAGCGGTACGCTGCAGCTTGTCTGCGGTGCGGATGTAGTACATCAGGTAGCGGTCAATGTAGCGGATGATGTCCTCGCTGGAAGCGTCCTTGACGAAGAGGCGACCGTGAGCGGGGTTTGCACCACCGTTACCGCCCAGGTACAGGTTCCAGCCGTTGGTGGTTGCGATCAGACCAACGTCCTTACCCTGTGCCTCGGCACATTCACGGTTACAACCGGAAACGCCGAACTTGAACTTGTGCGGGGAGCGCAGGCCGCGGTAACGGTTCTCCAGCTGGATTGCCATGCCGGTGGAGTCCTGAACACCGAAGCGGCACCAGGTCGAACCCATGCAGGACTTCACGTTACGCAGGGACTTACCGTATGCCTGACCGGACTCGAAGCCGGCATCCACCAGGCGCTCCCAAATGTAGGGCAGCTGCTCCAGGCGAGCACCGAACATACCGATACGCTGTGCACCGGTAATCTTCACGTACAGGCCGAACTCGTCAGCGACCTCTGCGATAACAGCCAGCTTCTTAGCGGGAATCTCACCTGCGGGAATACGCGGAACGACGGAGTAGGTACCGTTCTTCTGCATGTTCGCCAGTGCACGGTCGTTGGTCTCCTGAATACCACCGCGGCCTGCATCCAGGACGTAGGAGTTGCGGAAGGAGGAGAGGATCGACGCAACGGTCGGCTTACAGATTGCACAGCCGTCGCCACCGCGACCGAAGCGTGCCAGCACGGAGTCGAAGTCGTCCAGGTTGGTCAGGCGCACAGCCTCAGCCAGCTCTGCACGGGAGAAGTCGAAGTGCTCACACAGTGCCTTGGAGACGGTCAGACCCATCTTCTTCATCTGCTGTTCCAGAGTCTTCTGCAGCATCGGCACACAGGAACCACACTGGGTACCCGCGGTGGTGCAGGACTTCAAGGATGCAACATCGTGGTTGCCGTCTACGATTGCCTCACGGACAGCACCGAAGCTGATGTTGTTGCAGGAACACAGGATTGCGTCGTCGGGCAGTTCGGTGTCGGGGATGCCGTCGCCGCCGCCAGCTGCGGTCAGGTAGACGTTCGGCTCAGCGGGCAGTTCGCGACCGAGCAGGGGCTTGAGGGAGTCGAAGGGAGCGGTGTCACCAACGAACACGCCACCGAGCAGGGTCTTTGCGTCGCCGCTGGTCACGATCTTCTGGTACATGCCGCGGGCGGGGTCTGCGAACAGAACCTCGAGGCAGCCCTCGGTGGTGCCGCGGCGGTCACCGAAGCCAGCCACCTGAACGCCGGAGAACTTCAGCTTGGTTGCGATGTCGAACTCTTCAACCTGAGCTTCTTCATTGTCGTTGAGCAGGTTAGCTGCCACAGCGTCAGCCATAGCGTTAGCCGGTGCGACCAGACCCCAGGTGCGGCCCAGCACGCAGGCAACCTCACCGATAGCCCAAATGTGCTCGTCGGAGGAGTGGCATGCGTCGTTGACGAGAATACCGCCGCGCTCACCCAGTGCCAGGTCAGCGTCACGTGCCAGCTCGTCGTTGGGGCGAATACCGGCACCGAAGACCACCATGTCGGCGGGCAGGGTGCGGATTTCTGCGTCCTCGGAGGGAGAGTCTGCGATGGAGACGGAGACGACGTTGCCGTCAGCATCCTTGTTGATGCCGGAGATGTACACGCCGGTCTCAATATCAATGCCGGTTGCCTTGATCTGGGCGTTCACGGCGTAACCGCCGCCCTGGTCAACCTCAACGGAAAGCAGCCAGGGAGCCACGTCCAGGATGGTGGGCTCTGCGCCCAGGTCCTTCAGACCCTCAGCTGCTTCGAGGCCGAGCAGACCGCCACCGACGACGATACCGCGGGGTGCGCGGCCGAGGGTTTCCTGCAGGCGCTTGACCTCGGAGACCATGTTCTTCACGTCATCAATCGTGCGGAAGACGTGTGCGGCGTCCGAGTTAAGAATGGGGATGCGAACCGCGCGGGAACCGGTTGCGAAAACCAGCACGTCGTAGGGGTACTCGTTACCCTCGGTGTCAGTGACAACACGGCGGGTGCGGTCAAGCTTCTCTGCGTGGCAGTTGTTGACCAGGTTGATGTTCTCTGCATTCCACAGTTCGGGATCGCCGAGGGTCAGGTCCTTCTCGGTGTCCTTGAAAATCTGCTCGATAGCAACACGGTCGTAGGGGATGTAGGGCTCATCGTTGAGGACGGTGATAGTGTCCGCTGCGCGACCGGCAGCTTCAGCGCCTTCGTGGTACGCGCGTACAAAACGCCACGCAGCCGGGCCTGCGCCGACAACGAGAATGTTGCGGGGGGTGTGCGACATGGATTTTCCTTCCTAGTTGTAATGCAGGTAGTTCATGGCACTTATCTACCCTCAGCGTGCGACTGGACCGTGCCCGGCGTTGGAACTCCTAGTTTCCGTACCGTTGGGCTCGTATCTGATGCGTACCGAGTAGTTGGAGCGCCCGCTTCTTTAGAATGCATCTGAAAATTACGAAACATTTTTGTGTGGGATTATGTTGTTTTTTCAGGCAGTCAAAAGGCGTTTTAAACTACGACTTTTATCGTACACGCTAGCGCGGGGTTGAAGTATCGAAAATCCGCATTTTTTGGGAAAATTTTCCAAAAAAATCCGCGGAATACCGGGCTAGAATAGGGTATTCTTACCTTATCTAGACTTAATTTAGGTAAGGCTAATCTATAAAATTCAAGGTCATCTTTTAGGGTAAAAATAACCTTTAGCACCCTCCGCGCGCCCCATTTCCAAATGTGGGTTTCATAAGGTAAACTCCAAACAAAGAACACACGAATCGCTATTGTGTCCTGCACCCCGCGCGGCGCAGACCACCACTTCGAAAGGAAACCCCCATGGCTGAGAACTGGGTACGCATCTGCGCCGAATCTGACCTCGAAGAAAACTGGGGTGAAGTCGCCCTGGTCGACGGCTACCAGTACGCCATCTACAAGACCAAGCACGGCATCTTCGCCAGCGACCACCTCGACCCGCACAGCCAGGCACTGGTCCTCGCACGCGGCATCGTCGGCGAGAAGAACGGCAACCCCACCATCACCTCCCCCCTCTACAAGGAGGTCTACGACCTGACCACCGGCGAGTGCCTCTCTGACCCCTCCTACTCCATCAAGGTCTACCCCGTAGAGGTCCGCGACGGCGACGTCTATCTCAAGACCGCCTAAACGTTCAGCCGCCTACGGCTACTCAAACACAGCAACACAAAAACCTCGGGACCATGACGTCCCGAGGTTTTTTGTATTAACACTTTCAGCCTTACGAGCGTATCTACACGCACCGCAAACCTGAGCTGTTAGGCGGCATCCAGCTGGGCAATAGCCTCATCCATGCGGTCAATGAAGCACTCCGCCACCACGGCAGCAGAAGCGCCACCCTGCGCGTTCACCAGCGGCGCGGCAACCTTCACCGGCACACCGGTCGACTCAGCATCACGGCGCATCTTACCGGCGAAGAAACCCTCCGCCAGCAGGTAGGTCGCAGCAAACTTAGGCTGATGTTCGGCAACGACCTCGTGGAACTTCGGATCAATCGCGGCAATGAAGCCGTGATGCACCGGAACGTGCAACTCCTCTGCCAGTAGCTCAGCCGCGCGGCTCATGTCCGCACGACCATCAGCACGAGAAGAACCGGCAGCACCCTGAACCACGGGGCCGTCGCCGGGAGTCCAGCCAGCCTCCTCCAAACGGGCGCGGGTCAGCGCGGCAAGGCGAGAATCCGGGCCCAGAGACTCACCAATGCTGATACGCTCAATGCCGCTATTGCGTGCGGCACGGCGCAAATCCACCTGAGTGTGGAAGCCGGTCGACAGCAGAATCGGCACAATAACGCAGGGCTCATCATTGGGCAGGGAGGCTGCGGCATCATCAACGCTGGGAGATTCCACATCCACATATGCGGCGTGGACACGGTACTCCACACCGTCGTTACGCTGAGCGAGCAGGAACTTAATCTGCTCACGAATCAGCGTGATAGCCTCGCGACCGGCGACCGAGTCGGTGCCGTGCGAGGTTGCGATTACATTCAGAATAGTCATATTTCCATTGTATGAAAGGAACACCCCGCTCCCCCACTCATGAACACGAGTGGCGAAGCGGGGTGTTGCACGAAGGCTAAATTTTAGCTCTTGCGGCGGCGAGCCACGACCAGTGCGGTACCCGCAGCCAGGGTGATAGCACCAGCTGCTGCGGCGAACATAGCGCCGGATGCGCCGG
>ERZ773071.30-NODE-30-length-28989-cov-4.42663_pt1 | contig 28989 bp, 46 predicted proteins | sample MGYA00580621_ERZ773071 | MGnify/ENA primary metagenome ERZ773071 (study PRJEB29015, sample SAMEA2738136) | human oral metagenome | biome: human oral; feature: human-associated habitat; material: saliva | place: China | collected 2211 ... | reverse complement strand
ATAACGAGGGTCATCGTTCGGAAAGATAACTGAACCTGTGAATGTGAACCGTTGCCAGTCCTTGCTTGGAGTGATGTCAGCACTAGCTTTCAGACCAAAGCGATTTGTTTGATAGTGATAAAAATGTAGAGGACGAATCTCGCCACCTTCATTTATTTTTATATCAAACGATAGAGTCCAAGTCTCCCCTACATTTTCTTGGGTAAGGTATGGATGGAGAGGAAACGAGAAGAAACGAGTACTTGTTCGAATCTTCTCGGAATCTCGATAATAGTTTCTGCCACCAACTTTAACACTCGCTATCTTACTAGCCAGCTCCTCAGCTGTCTGCGTGAGTTCTGACTTGCTGGCTTTACCATTGGCCAAATTGGTCAACTCTGTCAACCTGCGAGCTGTTGTCTCTTCATACGTCGCTTGCGCTGACTTCACACCAGCCAACTCATTCTTGGTCTTGTTAAGTGCTTCAACTTGCTTGGTAATCTCAGCTTCAGTCTGCGCTTGCTTCGGTCGAATATCATTAGCGATAGTTCGTTTCAGAGCGTCCAAATCGCCCGATAGGGCTGTCTGAGCGCTCGTAGTCTGCGCCTTGAATGCTTCAAGCTTGGCAACAGAATCTAACCCAATCCGTTTAGCTTCCTGAGCAAGCAAGCTGCTTGCGCCAGCGTTCCTCAAGGCTTCTTCAGCCCTGCGCTTGACTTCTTGTAATGGGCCGTTGTCAAAGCTGTTGAAGCGCTGATTGATAGTATCAGATAGTTCTTGCTTGACTTCTTCCGCCTTAGCCTTGGCAAGTTCGATACCGTCCGTAATATCTTTCTCACGCTTGGCAAATTCAGCATCAAACGCACGGTCAGCGTTGGCGATTGCACGTTCCAGCATAATGTCAAATTGTGTTTCTTGCTTGTCCAAGATTGCGTTTGCTACTGCTGACAATCCGCCACCATTCCCTCCTGATTTCACTTTGTCATCAAAGGTAATGGTTAGATAGGCTCCCTGTCCATTGTTTGCTAAACAGTCATATTCATAGGCAATGGCTTTCTTATAAACGTCTACATTGTGCTTATAGCTTTTCAGATTGACTATATCGCCCATATGGACAGTCTGGCCATCAAGCTCGTAGGCTTCAATCTTAATGGCATCTGTAGCCTTATCTATGTGTTCGTTAGTGAATTTAGCACTAGCCCACTTTGTCAACTCCTCAACGGTTTGAATGTTGTTATTTGTATAACTTCTTTCGTTGATGTAAGGGTAAGTGCCAATCAATGGGCTATCAACCGTTATGGCAATCGTTGTGTCTTCCTTGTCTCCCTCTGCCTTAAATGTAGACTTAGCATGGATCCGAGTAACAACATTTTGTGAGTTTTTGGTTCGTTGATAGGATTTAAGGTTTTTGTGGGTAGAGATGATAACACCTCTGTCCTCTCCTCGATTTCGCTTTATTGAGATAGCGAAATTATCCCGAACCATCTCTCCTTCCCATGTCCCAACAATTGAATGAGCGCCATCCATCAACACGCTGTAGAGTGTTTCTACTTCTTTTGTGTTGATGGTTCTCCTGTCTGTGATATCACTGGTAAATGAAAAATCATTGATAGGAGACTTAGCGACTTGTACCAATTGAGAAAGAGCCTGCCAACAACTCTGCTTGTTGACAGACAGAGGATTGATAGACCGCTGCATGACATCATCAGTGATATGATAAGCAGTGATTTCTAAATGATCATCATTCTCTACTGGCTTCTTGATACGGAACAACTGAGGTCCAATCACAGGAGCTGGAGCCTTTATCAACATATCTTCACGGAATAGCTGATAAATCTCAGAGTCAGTAATAGGGTAGCGAAGAGTGAGGGTAAAATCCCCGTTCATTTGCTCTTTTATGATAGCTGAGGTCGCTTCATGCAGTGGAATACCATTCCATTTAACGTTACGAGTATCACTTTCAAGCAAATATAGCATTATGCCCACCCCCAAACTGTCTCAATCGTCATGGAACTGATACCAGCACCTAAGACAATCCCAACATCTTGTTTTTTGATTGGATCAATCGTGATAAAATCCCCTGTCCACTTAATTCTGGAACCTGTTCCGTCTAAGAAACTAGGATTGTTAGGGTTATTTACCATGATAGCTTTTCCAGACAATCTTTCTAAGCGGATAACCTGCCTATCCACTGTAAAACTAACCTCAGTCGTACTCTGACCAGTTAAGGTAATTGTCGGAAAAGCCAAAGCAGAGCCCTTAGTTCTTAAAGTTCCACTTCTTGAAAAGGTCTGATTGTCTGTGACTTTGAAAAATTTTGTAGGATGACACTCAAATGTGACTTTGAGCGCATAATATCCTGCACGATTTCTAGTAGTTTCAGAAATCTTTACCTTGTAACACCACATCTTAGTAGTCTTGACACGTTCGCTTTCAAGCCAAAAGTTCTCTCTGGCAAAGAGAGCCAAGAAACGGTTCAAGTCCTCTTCTTTTGGTTTGACTAAGTGAAGCGTGTAGGATTTCTCAACCATCCCTCTATGATGATTAGTTTGTAGTATGGCTCCACTAATCCCATCGTGCTCCCACAGTTTTGTCTTACTATTAGCAATCACGATGGATGGCGCTTCTTCTACAATCACGTCAAATGGAAAAGAGGAAGTTGCTACACCATCAATCACCAATTCATTATGTTTGATCATGCAAACCCTCCTTTCAATTGTGTCTTGCGTTGCAATTCGTCAGCAATCCTCTGCGCCACCTCATCAGCAATCCGAATAATGTCAGCTTCTTCTCTGATAGTATTCCCACTAATAGTAATGTTGATGGTCGGTGAAGTTCCACCCATTGTCTGAGCAATGCCTCGACCGATAGCGCCAAGCGTTTTATCATTAAGCGGCAATACTGCTTCGTTACCAGCTTCACCACCAACCATCATGTTATTACCATTCATTCCAAAAATGGTTGGTTTCGTCATGATACCGCCTTTGGCATACCATTCAATTCCAATACTTGGAACACCTTGACTCAACCAATCTAATGGATTGGCCGACCCGCTCACATGAAAGTGCGGTAGTGGGATATGTGGCCAACTAATGCTGAAGTTGAACAATCCTTTGATAGCTTCAATAGCTGAAGATACGGCATCTTTTGCACCGTTGATTGCACCTGAAATGGTACTCTTGATACCTTCCCAAACGCTTGATACAGTACTAGATATAGCATTTAACACATTTGATACAGTATCCTTGATGCCATTCCAGACATTTGATACAGTTCCTGAAATACCGTTGAGAATATTTGAAATGTAGCTCTGTATGGCTGAGAAAATAGTCTGAACAATGCTTTGAATAGCTTGCCATACAGTAGAAAACACTCCCTTGATAGTTTCCCAAGCTCCTGACCAATCACCAGTAATGATCTGCATAACTGCTTTGATAACACCAAGAACAACATTGATTGCAGTCTCAACAACGGTCTTGATGATTTCCCAAGCTGTTGTAATGACAAGTTGGATATTATCCCAACCAGCTTGAATGAGTGGACCTAAAATTTCCAGAATTGTGCTTATAACCGTATAGATAGCATTCCAGACAGTCTCAGCACTTGCTCGAATAAGTTCCTGGTTCTCCGTCCACCAAACAACAACCGTTCCAAATATACCCATGACAAAATTAGAAATCTCTGATACGACTGCATTGATAACTTCAAGAATCGCATTCCAAACGGTCGTGACCGCATCTCGAAAACCTTCGTTAGTTTCCCAGAGATATTTCACAATAGCAACAATCGCTGCTATGGCCACTACAACTCCTGAAATAATTCCAATGATTGGTAATGCTGCTGCAATCATTGCGCCAAATGAGGACATAAACACAGCTTGCAGGGTTAAGAATATGGGGGCTAAGGCTCCTACAATTGTCAAAACCACACCTAAGATGACAATGAAATCTTTTACTGGATCAGGTAAGGAATTAAACAGCTCAGCTACACCTTTCACAATCGTTGCCAAGGTTTGGAAAACAGGGATCATCATTTCTAGAAGAGGTTGACCAATAGCAGATAATGCATTGGTCCCAGCTTGTTTCAGATTCCCCATCACGTTTTCTAATCCGTCTGATTCTCTTGCAGCCTGTCCAAGAGCTCCTGAGAGTTTATTTCCGTCTTCGACCATCTGAAGCAAGGTCAGTTGCTTCTGCGCTTCGCTCAAGTCCTTGAATGATTTGCCATACAGTTTATTTGCAGCGGCATTCCTAGTTGTCTCTGTCGCAGAGATTCCAAGAGCGGCATCGTTAGCAAAGTTTCCCTTCAAAAAAGATTGTAAGCTCTCTGTCACGCTCTCAATAGATTTGTCATAGAAGGCTGCACCGTCTGCTGCTGCCCTAGTTGCACGAGAAGTAAGATCCAAAGCTTCTGCTGTATCCAATCCTGAAGTTTTGGCAAATGAAGCCATCTGAGTGAATGATCCTTGCAATCGCTCTGGGACAATATCCATTTCCTGACCAATAGCATTCAACGCTTCTCTTGCTTGGGTTTCCATATCTCCGAAAACGGTAGTAAATTGAGCATTACTAGCTTGCATTTGAGCAGCTGCTTCTAACGCTTCTTTTCCTACTTCCACAAGCTTTTCTGAAATAGCACTCAACTTCTCACTAAACTGTTGAAGTAGTTCTGCTCTTAAATTTCTTGAGATTTCACTTAAACTTTCTTGAGTGCTATCAGCAGCAGACTTTGTTCCCTTCATCTCATCATTGAGATGATTAAAAGCAGTCTTAGCCTGATTTAGCTCAGCTTCCATCTTGTTGGCTTGTGTGGAGTTCTCACCAAATTCTTTTTTAGTGATTTCCAATTGCTGTTCTAGATTTGAAATCTGTTTACTTACAATCTCAGACTGAGCACCAATCTTTTTCTGGGCAAGAGCATTTCTCTCAGCTTCGCTAGCATTTGAACCTAAAGCACTTTCTTGCAGTTTGAATGAGCTTGTCACCTTAGTCATCTCTGAAGCAAGTTGACTCTGTTCATTCTGCAATTCTTTCAGTTGCGTTTGGTTGCTTTTAGTTGCATTCCCGTTGCTTTCAAGAGCTTGATTGACACTAGCCAGCTTACCCTCATATCCTTTTAGGACGTTTTGAGTAACTTCGACTTCACGTTGAAAAGCACGATACTGATCAGCTCCAATATCACCATTTTTGAATTGCTGTTCCACCTGAGACTGAGCTTGTCTCAAGGTTTCAAGTTTCTCCTTGGTCGTCGCAACTTGCTTTTGTAAGACCTCTTGCTTCTGAGTCAGGAGTGTTACGTTCCCTGTATCAAACTTCAAGGCCTTGTCAATCTGTCTCAACTCTTGGCTTGCATCAGTAGCAGCTTTATTGACATTTTTCAGCGCCTTTTGTAAGGGTTGCGTGTCGCCATCGATTTCAATTTTGATACCTTTGATATTTCCTGCCATATTTCCTCCTTTCATAAAAAATAGAAAAGCGCTGAGAGAATTTCTACCACTGATAATGCAGTCAGACCAACGAACTTGGTCTCAGAATCGCTCTCTCAGCACTCATTTTTCTTTAAAAGCTGTCAAAATCAGCTTGCGTGGCTTTCCGTTCGCCACCCTTATCCTCACTCCGTAAATTCACATAATCCGTCTGATAATCCAGAGCCATTCCGATTGAGATGTGCTTTAGATCATCGATAGACAGACCAGTTTCTTTACAACAGGACAGATAAGACTCTACTGTGAAGATTTCCTCGCTAGCTGATTCTGATTCATCTGGTGCTTTTTTGTCGTCATGCTCGCATTCAGCATTTCCATCAGCACAGGACCAACTTCCTGAATAGGAAAGACTTCCATTTCCATGAAGAATTGTTCATAAGGCTTGATGTGAGGATTTGCAGATTTAGCAAAGGTCCAAAAAAGACGGTTGAAAAAGGTCATATCAAAATCTGACAACATCGAAACGTCCATATCAGTTGCTGTCAGCTCCTTGTCAGTTTCCAGTTTGTTCAATTCATTCATGAATGATTGATTTTTCAACATTGAGAACAAATCTTGAAAATAATCTTTCCCAAATTGTTGCTTGTAGGCAATGGGAGTATAGCCATTGGTCCCCAACTCATACTCCTGATTACCAACCAAAACGATTTTACGCATAGATTTTCTCCTTAAGCTACCACCGCAGTAGGTTCATACACTTTCTTGAACCAGTTGTCATAAATTTCTTTATTATCAGCTGATGTGATAGAACGTTTAACAACTGAATCCAGAGGACGAGGACTTGCTTTAAAGCCGAGTTCACGCTCATTGACGTTTGTACCGTTCTTGGTTTTTGAGCCATTTCCTGGACGGCTCGCTGAACAGTAGTAAAGAACATGACGTGTTTTGTTCTTGTCCCCTGAAAATTCGAACATCAAGGCAAATGATGTGAATTCTGCATCAGCTTTTTCAGTCAAAACACCCGTCTGAGCATCTTTGATTTCACCCAAAATCTTAGTCGCAAACATTTCAATAATGTGAGAGATTTTGAATTTCCCTTCATACCCTTCGTTTGAGTTCATGAAGTGATAATCGATATCATCTGCTTTGATTGGTGTTGATTCACCCTTTGGATCCAATGTCAATTCCATTGCCCCAGGAAAGCGGAAAGTTTCATCGTAAGCAATCACTCCATCTGCACCAATTGATTTAATTGGCGCAACGTGAACATTTTTTAAACCATAGGTTACTTTATTTTCTTGAGTCATGTCATTCCTCCTTAGTATAGATAGACCGTATAAGACTTGACATAGAGTCTTTCAGTCTCGATAAATGTTTCTTCTTGAACATCGAAAAAGAGCTCGTGGGTTGTCCACAGCTCTTCCAGACGTTCTTCCAAATCTTCATCCTTATTCTCAAAAGCCAGCTCAACTGTCACGCTCTTAATCTGATGATTAACCGTGTTGTCAGCTGCATTGATGACTGGACTTGATTCATAATAGACCAGGTAAGGTAGGTCAGGAGCGTTCCCAGTTTTAAACGCTCGATAGGTGACAGGCAAGTTTACCTGTTCCAAAATAGCAGCAAAGTCTGATAGCTTCATTTCCCAATCTCCTTGATACGCTTCTCAAAGTTCTGAATCGCTTTTTCTTCAGCTGGCTTGATGTGGACGATACCAGCGACACGACCACCATTTCTTGAAATGTGTCCGTTCTCAAGTATGTGAGTAAGACTTGCAACTGCGTTGAACACAACGAAAGAGCCATTGGCCAACTTCTTCTTTTTCCAACTTCTACGATACTTTCCGTATCGTTTCGGACTTGTCTCTTTCAACTCATTCACAGTCTCATCAGCCACTTGCTCTGCAATCTTATCCACTTCTTCAGTAACCTCATCAGAGTAAGCTGCAAGTTCTTTCGCTATCAAATCAGCAAGGTCATTACTCATTTCAAGACCTCTGACAAAGTCAACTCTAAAATTTCAGAATCGATAGGATAGGTTTTCAAGATACGATATTGCTTGCCTTCAAATTTCGCAAACTCCTGATTCTCATACTCAAAATTTCGAATCTCAACAACCAAGCTCGGTTTTAAACCTGCCTGATTTGCTTGATAAAATTCAGAGCGAGTAACCTTCTTTTTACGACACAACAGAGTAACTTCAACATCTTCAAAGATTGGTTGTAGTAACTTGTCCTTACCTGTGACTTTTTTAGAGATCAGTTTGATTTCATGATTCCACATTCTTGACCTCTTTCTTTGATGCTATCTGTAAATTATGCAGTCGCCATTGAAGGTGACGTGGCATATCCACCCCACCCTCATAGCGATAAGCAGCATAGTCAACAATAAACATTTCATGGTCAGCACGCTCACCGACAAGCTCGATACCGAGGTTATCGGTCAATTCAGTGATGACACTTGAAATGATTTTTTCTAACGGCTTGTCTCTCAAGCTGGTTGAAATCCCCAGCTTAAGCTTCAGCAATTCTAAAAGCTGACCTTCATCCATGCTTACTCCTCAACTTCCTTAGCAGGCTCTTCAGCAGTTTCCTCAACTGTTTCCTTAACTGTTTCTTCCTGCTCAACTGCGGGCTCTTCCTTAACTTCTTTTGTTTCAGGAGCTGGTTTCTTAGGCTCATCATCTCCCAAAACCTCAAGGAAGATAGAGCCAGCAGTGTTAGAACCAGTCAAAAGGCCATTGGTAAAACTATCTGTGGGCTCATATCCTTCACGAGGAAAGATATCGCCAACAGCATAGTCATGTTTTTCAGGATCAGCCAAGTCCTTGAAAGGACGGATTACTTTATAGACCATACGCTACCTCCTTAAGCTACAACATCAGTATAGGTTCCGAAGAATCCAGCTTCTTCATCTACTTTCTTCACATCCAAACGGATGAAAAGCCCAAGCAATTGTCCGTAAATGTCATTGTTCACCCATTTAACGGATACTTGAGAGCGGTCAAACTCTTTGACGAACTCAGTGACATCCCCGATAAAGAATTTCATATCTCCTTCGTTTCCAAACACTGTGTCATCTACTTTGTAGATTGTTTTCCCACCAAATGAATAGCCAGTAGGTGAAGCTACATCGGTTTGAAGCATGTAGCGCCCATCTTTGTCCTTTACCTTGTCAAGTGCGGCAAACATTGACTTAGTTACAACGATGCTTGCTTTGTAAATTGATTTAAGCTTCTTGTTGTAGATGTCTTTAATACCATCAAATCCAGCCGCATCTACTTGGGTAGCTTTTTTGAGGACAGCTGCAACTAATGACAATTCAGTGTTTTCACCTTGATTAAACACTTCGTCTTCAACAATGGACATGATGTCATAGTCAGCGTCGTCAATCATTTCTTGTGACACAGGGACATATCCACGGTAAGTCTTGATTGAATAATCAATCTCGCTGATTGCTGGTTTTCCAAGTTCTGGATTTGATTTCAATTCCTCTGTTGAAACCATTACACCATCTGTTTTCTTGATAACTGGATATTTACCAGATCCACTGTTAACTTTCACACGTTCCACAAGATCCAAAAGTGGATTACGTGTTTTATTGACAAAATGAGGTTTCAAAACTTCAGTAGGAATCAAAGCTGCGCTTCCTGAATCAGTAGTTTTCAAACCTACGATGTCACGAGTTTGACCAGTACGAATGTATTTAGCAATTGCGTCACGTTTTTCCAATTTCTGTCCTCCACGTTTTTCTTGACTTGGGTAAGTCGGGGCTTTGCGATTCAATTCTTCAACTTGATTTTGCAAATCTTCGATTTCCTTTTCAAGTTGTTCTTTTTCTGCCAATTTTTCATCCAATTCTTTTTGAATGTCTTCCAGGTTCTTTTCAACTGCTGAAACTTCTTCATCATTTCCAGCTTGATCCAATTTCTTCGCTTCAAGTTCAGAACGCTTGTTCAATTCTTTGATTGATTCTTCAAGTTCTACCACTTTTGCTGCTTTGTTGCGCATGCGAGCGCCTAAAATCAATGATTTGTGCATAGGTTAAATTTCTCCTTAATTTCTTTCTTGCGCTTGTCCAGCGCTTCACGATTGGCACGCTGTTGACTTTCAAAGTCTTTCTGTCGTGCAGCAATTTCCGTTTGCGGATAGGCTGGGAAAGTACATGGACTCACTTCAAAGATTTCTAATTCTAAGATAGTGTCCAGGTACGAACCATCTGCTTGCTCTTCCGTATTGATTTTGATTGGGATAAAACCAAAGCTACATCCAATCACATCACCACGCTGAACACGAGCATAGGCCCCAACAGCTTGCGGGTCATCCTTGTTGATGATAATATCACCGTAAAGTCCGATTTCATCAACTCCTAAAATGACCGTCCCGTTACCAGTACGACCAAGCACTAAACTATCATCATGGTTAAATAATGCCCTGATGTCAGCTCCTTTGATAGCTTTTTCAACACCCTCACGTTTGATTACCTCAAAGTAACCCGGCCATAATTCAGTAACTTCATCGAACTTGATAAAGTACCCACTCAAAATCAATTCACCGCTGTCAGCTTCTTCTCGTGTTTGAAATTGAGTGGGCATATAAGCCTTACGTTTCTGCATCAGTATTTCCTCCTTCCTTATTTAATTTGCTCTGATTGCCTAGCTCGCCTTGTGGCAAATAGTTTTCAAGAACAATGATTTCATCCATTTCAGGATCAGGAGTCATTCCAACCCAATCACGCCACTCATTCCTACGCATAGCAGCATTACTAGTCATCTGCCTTGCGACAGTAGATAGCTCTGTAATGTCATAAGAGTATAGCGATCGTGGGTTGAACTTGAAGTAACGATTACTTGAAATAAGTAAATCTCTTGTAAGAGTCTGTGTGATTGTTGTAGCAATACTCATGACTGTAGTATTTACAAAATTGTTGTATTCAACCTTGTCGAATTTTCCAACTCCCAAAATAAAAACTGGAACTCCCAAAAGTCCAGCAACTGTTTTTTTGTCAATTTCAACAGATTCATTGATAGCGATATCTTTTAAACTTAATGGCTTGACCTGTTCGACACTCAACAAAGCATCAGGAATAATCCACGGCTCACCTGCCTGACTTGTTGTTAAGTATTTCTTGGCGACCTTGTCTCGCCCCTCTTGCGTGCCCAATTCTCCACTCGAAGAATCAACCTTAATAATCAAGCTAGGAACGTTCTTGCCATTCATAAAGCCTTTTTTGATTTGAGTTGCAAGGTTTAAATTCCTAACAATATCCCTCAGAGCAAGCCTGTAGCCAGTCCCTACAAATGGATTATCTGGATCTGGGTTGATTACAAAGTGCACGATTTCGCTTGGGTTGTAGTCGATACCACGATAATTCACGATATAACCAACATCATCACTTTTGAAAGAAACTTCACTCATAGAGAATGGTCTCAGGTTCAAAATATAATCATTCACAGGATCATACTCAACATGAAGAACCGAATTTCCGTCACCAAATAGCAACAGGTCACGCACAATCTTGAAAATCCAAGTCTTGCGAGTCATGTTGTCGCATGGATTTACATCGATTTTTCTAGCTAGTCCGTCTTTAATTCGGATGTCGCCCTTGTCGGTATTCTCCATCAAGTGAATAGTCATGTTCGACACCATGTCAGCAATCTTATTGACCGCAGCAATCACATCAGGATTGCGAGCCAGTGGCACATAGCTATCACCGTCGATATAAAGACCAAAATCTGAATGAGTGATAACATTCGTTCCACTTCGACTCTTACCACGTTTCAAAAACCTATCTAAAAGCCCCATCTTTACTCACCTCCTTTCTAGCGAAAATTATTTTGAAAAAGTGAGTCAAAGTGTTTGTTTCTTACTATATTCTGACTGACATCAACTATTTGTTTATCCCAGTTAACTGTTTCAGCCCTCAAATCTTTCGTATAGCTTTGACGAACGATTACTTCTTCACCGTTTAAAATTACTTTAACTCGCCCTTTATTAATTAGCACATTAATTTCATGTTCTGATAAAACTATTTCATTCATAAGTCACCTAATCAAAGAAGCTCATGACATTCTGATTCTTACCAAGATTAGCAAGAGCCTGAATACAAGCAAAAACGCTGGCATCGAACAAGTCAATTCTTGCAGTACCACCGTCACCGTCTAATTTCTCATATTGCACAGCATCATCCACCTTTTCAATCGCTCTAACATTGCTCACACAGTATTCGTAAGCGTCAGAATGAAGATAGTAAAACTCTTTATTCTTAACTTTAAACTCAATCCGTCTGAATCCCTCTGATTTCAGATAAAATAGCTGAGGTTGGTCAATCATCTTGAACCGAGCTTGTTTCATCTTGGTCAGGAACTCACGACCAAACTTCCTATCCATACCGACAGCAGCAATCTTGAACCCTTTCTCTCTCATCTTGATGAACCATTTAACAATATCATCATAGAGAACGGTCGGAGTATTGCTCATTGTTAACCAACCATCAGACTGCCAGCCAAAGAGTGGAATCCCGTCATCATTGGCTTTCTTTTGAGCGTTGACACGAGGAAAGAAAGCGTGTGTGATGCAAATATCAACATCTTTCTCACCATCATGGTAAACTCCATAAAGAGCAGCAGCGGTCAAGTCATGCAACCTTGACAAGTCAGCCCCACCATACCACTGGATAGGCAAGCGTGCCAGCTCCTCTAAGGTCCAATCATAGCGACTGTCTGAAGCAATGAACTCATCAGGATTGAAATAAGCGTTCATTGAGTTAGTGAAGACATTCAAAGTTTTATTGAAAAACTCATTTCTGGTCTGTGGATCGTTCATAGCCTGCTCAGCTTCAGCTCTCAAAGCAGGCATGGACACCGTGACACCCCAAGACGGATTTGCCATCTTCAAAACATTATCATCAAGATAGTCACCAACATCGCCATCCGTTGTCTGATTGGCTTTACAAATAAAGATAAATAAAGCCTCATCCTGTACCAACTGCTTAAGCACTTTCTGACAGTATTTCAAGCGGTTAGCAAGAAATCCAGTAGGAATATCACCAGCCGTAGAGATAACAAAAAGCATACTATTTCGGTATGCTGACATTGTTTTCTTCATAAGACCATACTTCTTACTATTTCTCATCGTGTGAGCTTCATCGATGACCGTGACATTGCCATTGAGAGAGTCCAAACGGCTCTCATCGTTGGCCAAGGCCTGAATATAGAATGACCCATCATCTCCAAAATTAGCTGTGATAGAGTGTTCTTGGTTATTGTCCTTGATACGGATAGATTTCTCATTCCATCGTTCCACGTTGAACTTGATGAAATTAAAGGCTTCCAGCGCTTGCTTGACAGAGTTGGCCACGATGTAGCATTTTGAACCACTATCGGCATCCAAAATCTGATAAAGCAAAGCAATAGCAGCAGTAAAACTGGTCTTGCCGTTTTTCCGTGCCAGCATTATCAAGGCTTCTTTGAACCTACGCTCGTTCGTACCAGCGTGATAGAACCCAAAGAGATTGACAACCGTGAAATGTTGCCACGGTTGCAAAATCAAAGGCTTGTTACGGATAGACATGGCAAACATGTCATCTCCTTGCTGATGAACAATTGAGTTCTCAATGAAGTGAACGGCAAAATCCACTATATCCTCATCAAGCTCATATGCTGGATTTTCCAAATCCCTCAAAAAGCGTTCAGCAGCCAAAATCCGTTCTTCGTTATGTTCCTCTTGATAGCTCAGGACATAATCAACATAGGCTTTAGCTTTTCCAAGATTGGTTGTAGCGTGGCGAAAATCGGCAAAACGTTTTTCAAAGTCTTTATCCATCTTTCACTCGCTTCTTTTTTAGTTCATTCTTAAACTTCAGGACCTCAGTAAGAACTGACTCACCCTCTTGTTCTACTACCTCACCGAGAGACTTCGGATTCATCATCAACTGATTAGAGTAGCTGAGGATGTCTTTCCTCAAAATTTCCATCGCTGTCAAGATTGGAACTTTGCGCTCATTTTCAGCACCAGCCTTATTGACGTAGGTGTCTGTTACTGGATAACCCATGTCAGCATAATCTTGAGCAAGTTTCTGATACTGATATAGCATACCTGCAAAGATGTCAATGATCATTTCAAACTCTTTACGATAAGTGCCCAAGTCTTTCATCTGCTTGACCACTTTTGACTTAATAGACTTCGCTGTAATTGGTTTAGCCAAAAACTACCTCCTTTCGTCAAAATCGCTTAGTTTTTACCCCCTTTTTGTTTGAAGGCCCCCGACTTGGAAAAAGTTCCCTTCACCGGTTCCCAGAGGCTTCGAAAAAAATTTTTTGAAGTGGGGGGGATAGAAAAAATTTTTTCATTTTTCATTTTTATTTTTAAAAAAATTTAAAAATTCTTTTTTTCTTTTCTTTTGCCAATAAATTCCATTTCCTATTATCTTATCGTTGTTGCGGTCATGAAACGTATTGTGTTTGCGGTTGGTCAGCGGTAAACAATTCCAAGATACATACTCAAGTTCTGGATACTCAGATACTGGGTAAATATGATGAACCATTTCAGCTGGAACTGACTGCCCATATCTTAGACTTTCTTGGCAAAGGTAATCGTGTTGTCTCATGACCTTGTCACGGAACTTGTACCACTTACTTGTCTTCAAGCTTTGTCTGACTGGTTTGTTGTACATGATATATACTCCTTTGTAAAACAAAAGGACAGGCTCTTGACCTATCCCATCTCATACAAGAAATCTATGCTACCATAATAAACCTTTTTTTGTGAGACTTCAAGATGTCTTTTGTCTCATTTTACTTTTCTTGATTTTCTTTTTGAGTAACTAAAGATTGGATTCCTTAATTCTAATTCTTTCTGTTTGTGGTAATCTTGATGTTTCCACATGACTCCATCATGGTCATCAACCTTTCTGTATAAATTATATTGATTGTCCATTTTTCACCTCCTGTAACTATACCAATTTTATCCCTCACTTTCACATATCTTATATTTTGTTAAACTCCCCTTGATTCTCAAATCCTTACAGTTCCTAGCTTTTCATGCCTTTGATTTTTTCACTTTATGCTTAACTCATTAAGTGAAAGTAATATCTAAAAAAATTAAATGACAAAGTTCCGTAGTGCGTCATCAAGCTCTGCTTGCTCTATCCCTATGTATCTCAGGGTAATTGCAGGTGATGAGTGATTGAACATTTTCTGCAATGTCCCTACGTCCTTTGTCTTGTTGTAATATTTATAACCAAACGTTTTTCGCATTGTATGTGTTCCAACATTATCAATGCCAAGTTCTTCAGCAGCCTCATGAATAATTTGATAGGCTCTCTCACGAGTGATTGCTTTATTTTTCCCTTGCCTACTCTTGAATAAGAAATGATGAAATGGTTTGTCTTCGACATATTTTCTCATTTCTTTCTTGAGTTCTTTTGTCATCCGTCTTGTTATCTGCTTGCCAGTCTTCCGTTCTCTCAGCTTGATGTGCCATCCCTGGACATCTTTAACTTTCAAGGTAAGTATATCTCCGACTCGCAAACCAGTATTCAGACCTGTGATGAATAACATATAATACATCTCATTCCACTCTCTGAGATAATCTTTCATTGCCTGAATGTCGTCATTATCTTTTATCGGTGATACAAATTCCATATTCTACCTCCTTTCCCAAAACAAAAAGCCAGCATTTGCTGACTCTTGACGATACTTCTGTTGGACAACTTTTCTGACTAGAATTAAGGATGACTCCTAAAGTGTGATATGTGTTTTTGTTTCAGAAGTTCATGCTATCATAATAAACCTTTTTTTGTGAGACTTCAAGATGCCTTTTGTCTCATTCTTGTTTACAACTCACCTTTCAGTATAGCGTACTGTTCTAAGATAATCCTCCTCCTTCTATAAATTGTGGCTTTGCTCATGAATTTCTGTTCCGCTATTTCTTCCCATCTCAGTTGAGGATATCTCCAGCGCAGATTAAAGATTTCCTTATCTTCATCAACTAGATTGATCAAGAGTTTGTTGATAATCCCTTTGAACCCTTCAAGGAATTTTAAGGTTGGATCATCCGCTATTCTGATTGCGATGGTTTCGGTAGGTTTGCTTATTCCTACGCTAGGCCCACTTTGAGCATCTGGATTTCGAGTTTCTAGTTCTAGCCTTCTCAAATCTATTGTACGTTGAACGTTTTGAAATTTGAAAAGTTCTCGGTCTAATGTTTTGAGGTCTTCGTCGCTTAATTTCTTCAATTCCTACCCCCTCGATATCTTCGTGACTGCTTCCACTTGATAATCTTACCTTCGTTATTATTGTTAAAATAATCTGGCAATCTTGCTGTTGGACTTTCTTTATAGACCACTTTTTCAACGACCTGGACTCCAGGCATCATTTCATCATCTATCCACCCAACAAGCCACGCAGGGTTTACATCATAGGTTTTAGCGATCATTTCGATTTGCTTAATGGACGGATATCCACCCCGTTCGTACAAATGAATTGTATTTTGGGAGACACCTGTCTCTTTCGCCATTTGTCCTACAGATAGACATAGATCCTCTCTAAGTTCTTTCAATCTTAGTTGCATCTTGCTCTCCACTTTCTAGTATTAGCCTTTATGAACTCAGCCTGCTCTTGCATCTGCTTCCATTCATAATCCATGATGATTTCAAGTTGATTGTTACAAAGACCTTTTAAGAAATCATTTTGAGCTTCTAGCTTCTCAATATCCTTATAGGCCCTTTCGTACAGTTCATCTTCCAGAAATCTAATGCGCTCTGCCATTGCTTCCTGAATGATGATGTAAGTTGGTTTCTTGTACTCTGCCATTACAATATTACCTCATCCTCCTTTTCAGATACCTCTGATATCTTTATCTCGAACTTGTGACCGTCAATAGCGAACGTCCCGTTACTTCCTAACAAATTCTCATCTTTAATAATTGACTTTGCTGTGTGCAAAACGAGCTGCCCCACTTGAAAAACAAAAGCAAGTTCTTCTAACTCTTTTTCTTCCATCTAAAGTTTCACCTCATTTCCAACTTTCACCGTATCATAAACTTCCTTCGTAACCACGAATACCCCGTAATCACGAATCGTGATTGTATATAGTTTGCCATATCGTCCTTTCTCGACTACTTTACCGAATATCTCTCCTCCTTGGTTGTCAGCTTTATAGACGACAATCGGACGCTTTGCTTCTAGTTTTTTAATGTGGATACTCTGCCAAATATTTAATCCGGCAGACAATAAAATCCATATTGCGATAAAGCGTTTCATTTTATTGCTCCTTCTTCACAATTAGTAATATAACCGTTGAATGCAGTTGATTATTACATTCGTATAGATCAAATTCTTTACTGAAACTTGATTTATTAAGATCCTGTAGTTTACAAAATTTGTGACAACTAGGGCACCAAATCCCTTGGACCTTATCCATCACTCAACCTCCTCCACTTCAAATAGTGGACTATTAAACACTTCACCAAAACCAGAATATTCCAGTTCCTTTCGTGTAAATTTTTCGTTGTTTTTCCCATTGTTAAAAAAGTGGAATCCAGTTTCTGTTTGATTTAGATAATCATCTGTATTTTTTAACTTAACTTTGTATTTTGGCTCTTTCTCGGCCTCATAGTCAGTCAACCACGCTCGAGCGAAAAGTTCTTGGTTGTTTTTGTCATTAAGCCATTTCTTCACGAATTCGCTTTTTTTAGCGTAGAGATGGATTGTGTTACTATCTAGTGCATCACGCAAACTAAAATTTTTTAAAAGTTGGCACTCGAAAATCCAGTCATCCATAAAATTAGGTAGAAGCACTTTATTCAATTCTTTTCGAATCTTATCAGCATCTTTCAATTGTTCGCCAACCCATGCTCCCTCACTTTTTCCTTGCTCGTAACCACTGCGATATTTCATTGAACCGTAGTCGTCCCCTAATTCTTTAAGAATGTCATTAAGCCATCTGGTTTGAGTTGTTGGATCAAACCCTCTAATTCGACGAACGACATCTTTTAATTTGAACGGCAACGGTTCTGGTTCGTCTAAAGACCGTAAGTCTTTCAAAACCAAATCAACCGAGGTCAATTTCTTCTTGCTATCTTTAAATTTTTCATAGCGTTCAATTAGTCCCTGTATGTTCATTCTCTATCTCCTTCGATTTCTAAAACGGCATCCTGTATAAAAGTATTGCCGATTCCATAGTGTTTGTATTCCTTAGCTGTCACTTCAAATGTTTCTTCAACGTGCTTATTACCTGCATATCCTGAAACAACCAGAATGTATTTTCTTTTGGTTCTGGTTGGCACAAGTACCGAACTTTTACCATTCATAACAGGTATGAACGTTGTATGAGGTTCATCAATGTACTTGTCTACAACCGTCCCACTCGAAATCTGGTGACATGCTACGAGGAAGAATGCGAGTAAAACAACACATAGGATTTTAAAATATCTCACTCCTTATCCTCCAAAAGCTCCTTGTTTTCGTATACATTCCCCACGACTTCACAATCAGCATGTCGTAGCCACAATTCACATCCGTGTTGTTTGGATTCAAGACGATATGCTCCGCCTCGATGCCTTACAACCTCGTAATAAGTCGGTTCAGAATAGACATCCTTGGCCATTTTGACTATGTCGCCTTCAAAGATTTCCTTGCCGTTCTTATCCTTGAGTCCTGTTGATTGCATGAGGATCATTTCCGACTTTTCGATAGGAATAGGAAGTTTGCGGTCCGATGTTGGTTTTTCCATGTTGCAAATCAAGCTGTTATCTGTGATAAAAAAATGTTCTACGAATTTCTTTTCTACGCTATCCCACGCTCTAAATCTTGGAATCATATCAAATCCTCCAAACTAACAGTTATAGCCTTTTTATCTTCTTTACAGATAAAAATAAGTGTTTCGCCTTTTTTCAAGTTTTTTAAATCCTTTTTTGTGAGTTTCACTTTATGGACTTCGTAGCTTTTGCCATCTATTTCAAGCATCAGGTAAATCCTCCTCTTTGACGAACGAGCCGTCAATCCAACGACCTTTGCGGTCTTTAATTTCTTGGTAAGCAAGTTCAAAACATTCTTCGAAATCATATCCGAGTGCGGTGCTTAGCGATTTTAAACAGCGGATTGTACGTATCAGACTTACTTTGCGAAATTTTTTAGAAAATGAATCTTGGTAAATCTGAAAATCGCTTATATTTCTACTTAAATGACTAAAACATGTCATTACATCTCTATCATTTTCTGATGTTTCAAAAATCTTATGCACATCCTCCTTTATAAGCAACGCCAAACCAACAATCACGACTGCGCAATCTCCGATGCTGTCCTTGGTCAGTTGCTCATTCTTCTTGAGATAGCCGGCGCATAGTTCGCCGAATTCTTCACTGAGCTTCAAAGACTGCTTGTCCAACCGCCCACCGTTTTCTAAATCACGGTCAATAAACCATTGTTTGACTTTGTCTATTGTGTTCATGATAACTCCTTTGCTATTGCTGCTATGACATTGACTGTCACGCTATTGCCAGCTTGCTTGTATAATTGACTGTTTGAGTTGACTTCTTGCGCCTTATCAAAAGCCCAGTCTGGAAAGCCTTGTAACCTCCAGCACTCACGAGGTGTTAGTTTTCTGATTCGATAGCCGTCTGATAAATGATTATTTTCTTGATAGCTATTGCTTGTCAAAGTAGGAGCGATGTCATGTTCTCCACCTTGATTATAACCATGACCGCGCTGAATGATTTTAGGCTCAAGCCCTCCGCCTTGATAGGCTCTGATAGTTGGTGCGATGCCGTCTGTTTCGTAAATCACTCCACATTGATTAAAATTGGGTTGCAATACCCCAAATTGTTTTATAGTATTGCTTTTTATGGCTATCTTCTGCCCTTCTCCCTTGTTCGTTGTGAGTGTAGGAGCTAGGCCGTCAGCTTGATAGACTTCTCCATTCATTCCGTTGCCAGATGGGTTTACATTACCGATTTTCACGACTGATTGGCTACTAGTTGACTGACTTTCTCTGCCGAGAGGAAAAATTCTTCTGGTACGTTCGCCTCTAAGATGTCCGATAATGAACACACGTTCCCTATTTTGGGGGACTCCGAAATTCTTGCTGTTAAGCACTTGCCATTCCACATCATACCCCAATTCGTCCAAGGTTCGGATGATGGTTTCAAATGTAGCCCCTCCGTCATGGTTGAGGAGTCCTCTGACGTTCTCAAGGAATAGATATTTAGGTCTGAGAATAGATGCGAACCTAGCAATTTCAAAGAACAAAGTTCCTCGTGTATCTTCAAAGCCTCGTCTGTTTCCTGCAATTGAGAAAGCTTGGCACGGAAATCCTCCACAGATAATGTCCACACTTCCGATTCCTCGAATAGATTCATCTGATACTGCTGTGATGTCATGTAATTCTATTTCTCCTTTCGTATTGTGTATCGCTTTATAGCTTTCTCTAGCAAACTTGTCAATCTCACAAAATCCGATACATTTATGGCCGGCAGACTCCATGCCTAGACGAAAGCCGCCAATGCCAGCGAATAAATCCAAAAATTTCATCTGTTTATCCAAAAAATACGACTGCCTTTGTGTGAGTTTGGCTAAATACGGGCAGTCGCTCGTCCAGGTCACACGACCGATTGACGCATATTCTAGCTCGCTTTTAACGTGGTTCGCGGCACGTTGATTTTGTTGCTAAGTAATAGCAATCTACCGCACCATAATCAAAACGTACATCGTCTTTTCCGATATATTTTTTAAATCTTGGTCTAGTAATACCAGAGAAAGCCCACTGATGGTCTTTCATCTGTTCGATAAGTTCATCCACATTGTTGAAACCACCAAGAAAAAACTTGCAATGCCCATTGTAGACGAAGTAAAGTTTTAATAACAATGTGTACCACCTCTCTAAAAGTAATCTTTCCTTTTGTTTTTCAAGTCATTAAATACCATCAGATGATCATTGTCTACACCCTTCATCAACCGACTCATAAACGGCCGACCATATCGCTTCTGAATTTCTTGCGCAGTCAGATTAGTCGTGATAACCGTGTTAGCCCTTTTGTTGAGAATGTTATAAAGAATACTAAAGGACCACTCACTGTCCTTCTCCATCCCAAGATCATCCAAGACCAAAAACTTTGCACTAGCAATTTTATTGACCAAGAACTCTTCCTGACTAAAATCAGCTTTAATCTTCATCAGCAAGTCGGTCACATTGATAAATATAGCAATCTCTTTCGTGTACTCAGATAATGCTTTTACCATCGCAAAAGCCAAATGACTCTTACCTGTCCCAGCTTCTCCTTGTAGCACGATATTATTCCTAGCACCCTCAGACCACTCACGACAAATCCGCCTTGCAAAAGCTAGCTTTTCCGCTTCTTTTTCAGTGGGTGTCTCAAAATTGTCCAAAGTCGCATTTTTCAAAACCTCATCATAAAGAGAAAACTTCTCAAGATAATATTTCCTCTCTCGCTCATTCTCAGCGTCAGCCAGTTCATTCACTCTTGCTTGGTTTTCCTCATGGATCCGCTCAGATTCGCACATTTGACATACAACACTATCAGTCCTCAATATCTTTATCAAAGGAATGTTATGCTTTTTGCAAAGCTCTTCCTGTTGTTCTGTGTTCCTACGATAAGATAAGGCAATCTCCTCAAATACATTGTCTACCATACTATCCGACCTCCGCATTCATACCAGCTAGCCATTTCAGACAAGCAGGCAGTGACAGTAGAAAGAGGTTGTTTTATAAGCAAAGATTTCTTTTCGTCGCTTACCGGATAAAATTCATCTTCAAATTGCTCGATAAGTTCTAAAATCCCCATTCGTTCTTGTCCTCCTGTCCTTCTTTCTTATCCTTGTTCTTCTTTTCTGATTGACGAACCTGCTCAACAGTCGTGACATTGTTCATTTGCCAATTTCTTAAAATCCCACCTATATATTTGATGTTGGGTTTTCCAGAGTTAATAGCAGTCTTCAGTGCTTCTTTTACCAGATCCACATCATTCTCATTTAGTAGATGATTTATTTCTTCAATCTCAAATCCAGATAAGAATCTACGAAATTCAGATTGAAAAAGTTCTAAGATATTTTCTTGACCACCACTACTATTAGTAGTAGTTATTCTTTTCTTATTCTTATCTTTATCTAATCTATTCTTATCTTCTTCTAGTGCGTTACCGTCCGTTACTGTAACGTTACCTGTAACGTTACCAAGAGCAAGATTTTTCTGTTTTTCACGATGTCTGGCCACACGATTACGTGTTTGTTCCTTGATTTTTTCCATACCGTCAATGTTTTGATGCTTTTCCCAGTTTGGCAAGGTAATGACACCGTCTATAATCTCGACCATTCCAAACTGTTCAAAGACTCCCAAGGCCATTCTGACTGTATTTAATGGCCTGCGAAAAATAGTGGCCAACATTTCATCAGTATAGTGAACCTTATCAGTCATCATCAGCAAACCATTACTGTTATGTTTTCCAGCAAGTGTCAAAATCTTGAACCATATCACTAAGATGGCATCAGGATCAGGTAAGGCATCAATCAGGCAAATCTTTTCATCGTCAAAAATATCGGTTGTGATTTTAATCCACTTGATTTCAGACATACCGAGCCCCCCACTTCCTACGATTGGCACGGTACTTCATCCGCATATCCTCATAGATGTACCTGCCTTCCAGCTCCATTTTTTCAATCTTTAGCAGCTTATTTTTAAGAGCCACATCACGATAGTCCTTAGCTAGTTTTTCATAGTCGGTTAGGTATTCTTTGATAAGTGAAATTTTTCTGTTCTCGTCCTCTAAATATAGTTCAAAGTCAGACTTTTTTTCATCAGACGATAACATTTCTTTATTCACTCTCTCGTGCCACAATAGCCATTCAATCAACTCTTCCATTTCCTGACCTCCTCACTTCAAGATGTGCATTTTAGGCTCTGGTAATGCCAGAGGTTCTTGGCGTAAGCCTAGATGTTCTGAACGCAAGCCTACAGGCGGTTCGTTGTCGTAGGTGAAGCCTTTAAACTCTCGTCGAATATTCTTGCGAATTTCTTGCCATTTGTCCTCTCTACCACGTTCGTATGCATGGTTATAGCCTTGGATAATCATGGACGCAAATTCTTGCTCTTCTCGTCTCTCTTCTTCCTCGCGTTGTTCTCGCAATTTGATATGACGGCAAGCCGCTGCAAATCCAATCAGCAAGCCTCCAACACCCATTAACTGGTTTAAAATCGGTGGTTCAAACATTTTTATCTCCTTATGCTCTTAATTTTCGTACTTCTTTCTCTAATTCCAAAATCTCATAAACATCGTTGACATCGTACATAATATCTTTTCCTTGCTTACGAAATCTTAAGCCTTTACGTTCTAATTTCTTAATATAGCCATGAGTGAAGCCAAACTTCTTCATCAAAGCTTGTTGATTGATTGGCATGCGATCATTCTCTAACTGCTCCTTGACTTGCTTTTCAGCAAAGGCCAATAATTGATTAGTGAACAATTCGGCACTTTCGCCGTCTAATCGTAATTGTAACGTTATACCTTCCATTTTCTACATCCTCTCAACTATGCGGGCAAGCATTTTTGTGATATAATGGTTTTAATTATTTAAGTATGCGCCTGACTTCGTTAGGTGCTTTTTGCATATCTCGTTTTCGTTCACGACATAAATTGGTTCTAAACTTAATTTTTCTATTAATCCCCCTTTCTAAAAAACACTAACTCCTTGATTTTCCCAATAGTTGATAAAATCATTTTGTGCTTGTCCGTTATATCCACACGCATGGAATGCCAAGCCGTAATTACTATCACTTTCTTTTTTGTCTAACAAAACTTCTAATTCTGATTTGACGAATTTTTTTAACGCTTTTAAATCGCCACATGGATAAAAAAACTCGTACCCATCAATTACTAACTGCCATACCCACCCAAGAGGCGTTTTGTTATAAATGTATTTGATTTCCATTTTCCTTCTCCTCCCTACGCTTGACTAAAAGCGTTCAGTTCCATAATCTTCATCTTGGTATTTGTGCTTGGCTCCCACGTCATCCAGTAGGCCAATGCTGCTTCTGCAAACTTTTTCGGTAGCAGATCATAGCGACTGATATTGAAGTGGTCTTTAAAATCAATCTCAGCTTGTCTAAATACCGACTGAGCAAAATTCTTATCTGCATAAGCTGGACTATCAATACCACCCAGGCATGCCACAACCCTAGCCTTACGCTTCTTCAAGAGCGACTGAGCATAGCTTGGATGAATCGGTTGCTCACTCTTCAGATAGTCAATGTCTTCCAACATGGTCGCCTGTTGCTCACGCAATTTCTTCTGGCCAGTAAAGAGAGCGATAAAGGCATCCTCGTCCAAGTCCTCACGGATAAATCCGCCCTGCTTGCGAATAGCTGGCAAGACCTCTGATGTCACCCAGCGCTTGAATTCCTTAGCCTGAGGTAACTTGCTGGATAAGATAAGAGAGTAGAGACCAGATTCATTAATGATGATAGTTTCTTGAACCCTTCCTAAATTATCTGTGAGGCCCTGTTTTAGGGCGTCATCTTCATCAACATGAAGAGCAATCGCATTTCTAGCCTTGCTATATCCTAGGATATCTGCAACATCTTTACCAACGAACCAAGGCTCGTCATCAATTATCAAAGTACGGACTTCCTGCCCGTGAAAATTAAAAATTTCGTTCATAAAATTCCTTTCTAAATTTGGTATAATTAAAATAAAAACACGAGGTGTATTATGGCTGATTTGTTACCTACAATCTTAACTGCGTTTGCAACAACTATGGCTACAAAGGGAGCTGAGGCTCCTGCTAACACTTTTAATGAAGCATGGAAATATGTTTTTGGTTCTCTTGATAGTTTCCTATTACGAAAAAATGAAAAACGTAAATATGATAATGAGAAGTACATTGAATCACTAACTGAGAAAGTCGAACAAATACCTGTAGAAAATATACAAGAACCTAAAATGAGTATATTAGGACCTGCATTGGAAGCATCAAAATTTTATATCGAGGAAGAAGATATACGAGAAATTTTTGCATCACTATTAGCGGCATCATTTGATTCTTCAAAAAGTTCGTTATTGCATCATTCTTTTGTTGAAATCATTAAACAGCTCAGTCCTTTAGATGCTAGGAATTTGAAGTTTATTGCTCAAAGAAAACGATGTCCTGTCGCTAAGTATTTGCTGGAATTCGAAACAGGGGGTCAGAGCCTTTTAAAACCACTAATTTTTATTCCTCATGATGGTGAAATAGAATCGTCACTTGATAATTCAATGTTTGATTTTGATAGAAATGCTTCCTCTATCACAAACCTTGAAAGATTAGGTTTGATTAAAGTTGATTTCACAACTTGGCTTTCGAAAGAAGAAAAATACACATTACTTGAAAGCAACCCTTTAGTCACAGCTTATAAAACATCGTATATCAATGCTAAAAACAACGAAAAATTACATGTAGCAAAAGGGATTATAGATATTACACCTTTAGGTGAAGATTTCTATAATGTCTGTTTATAAAAACAATCTTTTGACTAAATTTTCAAAATGTGTTTTTAACCATTCATCTTGCTTGTCGAAAAAATCGGCAAGCCATTTTTTTATCATCTTTATTTGAATAGTCATCATCAGTATTGAAATTATTGATGATACTATGGCACTGAGTATGATTTCTCTCATTTTCCCCTCCTCCTACTCAAATTTTTCCCATGACTCGTTGATTCGCAACTTCTTGTTAATACGAAGCTTCAAATCATCACTTCCTTTACCATCTTTAAAAAGTTGTGTGATGGCTGACGGACTAACACCTACGACGATAGCCAAATCCGTCTGCGACCACCCGCGTTTTTCAATTCGCTCCTTTACGAGCTCGTTCCACTTACGATGTTGTTGGCTCATGTGACCTCCTCCTTTTTAATTAGTTAAGTTAAAGAGTTAGTAAATTATTTTATAAAACGCTTGACAGTTTTTAGCGTATCTGCTAAAATGAAAGCATAATTAAAAACCTTGATAAAACATTATATCTATCAACTCATTTTGCTCGCCAAAGCTATTTATTTTTAGATAAGTTTTAACTTCGTTTTTTACTAACTCATTAACTTACAAAAACTATTTTAGCGTAAACGCGAAACAATGTCAACTAATTTTCGCGTATTTTGTAAAATATTTTTTGTCATGTCTTAGAAAGGCTGATAAATCAATGTTTTCTACTTTTGAAATCGTAAAAGATTTATGTGAAAAACAAGGGATTTCGCTAAATACTTTAGAAGATAAGCTAAAGATAGGAAAGAATTCTTTGTATGGGTTGAAAAGAAATCAACCGTCTGCTGAACGGCTGCAACAAATAGCCGACTACTTCAACGTGTCCACTGACTATTTGCTTGGTCGTACTGATAACCCTGCTATTGCTGGAGATTCCAAAGAGTACATATGGAAAGGTAAAACTCTGAATGTAGAAGAAATGGCGTCTAACGTCATGATGTTCGGTGGTCGTGAATTAACAGATGAAAAGAAGAAAATCATCCAGTCTATCATTGAAGGTTATCTCAAAGAAGCTGGTGATTAGAGGTACTGCTTAGTGACCGAAAAAGAAATTATAAGTCATTTTCAGGTTCGCATTGTCGATTTTGACGGTGAACTAATACCTGATGAACTTGGATTTTACGAAAAAGAAACCAATACAGCTTTCTTGTCGAGTAAACTCAGCAAACAAGAGAGAGTTAAGGTACTACTGCATGAGCTCGGACACAAAGACCACACACGCTCAGAGTACCAGAACGCTCGCCTACGCTGTGAAAACGAAGCCGATAGAAATATGATCCATCATCTCGTAAAAGACGCGCTAGAAAGCTTGGATGACCCCACAGAGTTTGATTACCTCAAATTCATGTCCTACTACAATCTAAAAACCGTGACAAATGAAATCATGGTAAAAGAGGAATATCAGACTTTAATTAGTTAAATATGTTTATAAACTGCTGAAGCAGAAAAAGAAAGGAACTACTTATGGCATTATTTGGTAAAAAACAAAATGAAGTTTTAGAAATCGAACTTTTTACAGAGGAACCTAATGAACGAGTTTTTGAGTTTAAAAAATCAAAAACTGTCGTAAGAATTGATGATTACTTTATCAGGATTGCAAGAAAGACAAATATGTCTAATGTTTTGCTTCATGGTTTGGATGGTGAAAAGTCAATCCTTCTCTCTGAAATTACAGCATACCAACTGAAAGAACCTGGTTCAACTGTTGGATATCTTCAACTTGTTTATCCTGGATCGTCTGATTCAAAAGGTGGTGTGTTTGATGCCGTAAAAGATGAAAACACAGTAACCTTTACCAAAGATGAAAAAGCATCTATTTTGGAATTGAAGAAAGCCATAGAGAAAGCTTTAAAAGATAAAGTCAAGAAATAAAATAAAAAAATCCCCACACTCTCCATCGCCAAACTTTGAGTGTGAGGATTTAACTTTCCATCAAGCAAGCAATGGAAAGGATGATAAAAAAATACAACTATAGTTTATCATAAGTTCTACACCTTTTCAACTATGCGGGCAAGCAATCGAAAAGAAAGGACTTTTTTATGATAAAAAAATATATTACAAAAAAAGGAGAGACTAGATATCTCTTTCAAACATACCTGGGTATAGACCCTGCCACTGGAAAAGAAAAACGCACAACACGTCGTGGGTTTAAAACAATTAAAGAAGCTAAAGCAGCCGAACGTGACCTTCTTTTAGATGTTGAAGAGAACGGTTTTTCAAACAATGAAGATTTCCAGAATCCTACTTTCGCTGAAGTCGCTGAGTTATGGCTTGATAGCTATAAAAGCACTGTAAAACCAACAACCTATCAGAATGTTAAGAAAAAACTTGATGTCATGATTGACTTGTATTTTACAGATATGAAAATCCAGCAGATCAGTGTAGCTTATTGTCAAAAGGTTGCTATCCAGTTAAGCAATCGCTATATCCTCTATGCCAATTACTACTCTGTCATCAGCCGTATTTTCAAGTATGCCACTTCTCTTGATATTATTAAGTCAAATCCCTTAGACAAGATCATCAAGCCTAAAAATAGACCCTTAAAGGGCAAAGAAAACTACTATACAAAGCAGGAACTAACTGAGTTCCTTAAAGTTTACAAAGCAAATTGTAAGCCTGTAGACTATACCTTTTTTCACTTACTTGCTTTTTCTGGATTGAGAACTGGAGAGGCTATTGGACTCATGTGGTCAGATGTTGACTTTGAAAATAAATTATTAAGCATTTCTCGGACAGCTGTCGTAATTGGTGACAAGCAAACTGTTCAGGATCCTAAAACCAAAAGGAGTAAGAGGGTTATCACCTTAGATGATGAAACTCTGAATGTATTAAAACTCTGGAAACGTCAGCAAATAAAAGAATATTTCCAGGCTGGTGTGCCTTACAAACATGATTCGAATTATATCTTTACGAATAATAGTGGGGGATGGCTTTTAGCTGCAACTATGAAAGTGAAACTTAGCAGATTCTTTCGTAAACACAATAATCTTAAAAAGATTTCGCCTCACGGATTTAGGCACACACATGCTTCTCTCCTATTTGAAGCTGGTGTTACAGCTAAAATCATTTCAGATAGACTCGGTCACAATAATGTTCAAATCACCCTTGATATGTATACCCACATCAATGATAATCAACGTGTTGAAGTCGTTGACCAACTCATGGATTTCATCCGCTCTAGCTAAAAGTAAAGTCGTATTCAATCTCGTATTCACTTTTGCTTATCACGCTAGAAGTCCACTGGTTTCAAAGGATTAGCAAGCTGTGTACTATTTATGGTATAATGAGAGAATGAAATACCCAAAAATTGATTTAAAAACCATTCGTCTGCAGGCCAGACAATTTCAGGCTGAAAATCTCCGCCTCTTTCTCGTCTATCTCTTACCTAGCATGCTGATCATCTTGTCTGGCTTCCTTAATCCCCTAGAGCGCATCAACGAGTCTATTTTAGAGCAATCCTTTTTAAGCGTTCTTGGTCATGTATTCCAAGCCTACCTTTTTCCACTATTAGTCTCCTTTATCGGAACAATTCTCCTGACCAGTTCAGTCTATACAACCCTGAAACTCATCAAGAATCCTGATACAGAACTAACCGTCAAAAATAGTCTCACTCTCTTTAACGAAGAGCACTTTTCACAAACCTTTTTGACTCTCCTTCTCAAACGCTTCTATCTCTTCTTATGGAGCATTCCTAGTTTACTCGGGATTTACTTTCTCTTTTACAGTAGCTTTTTAGCAAAGAAATTCGTTGCAATCCATCCTGAATTTCCCAATCTGGATCTCACGTCAGTTGAAACTGAGCGTTTCCTCATGACCTTTGGTCTTTACTTCCTAGCAAGTATCTTCTTAATGATTATAGGAAATAGTCTCTATATTCCACAATACTATGCCTATTCTCAGGTAGAATTTCTCCTCTGTGACACACTAGACTTGGGACAAGCCAAACCAGGACAAATCCTTAAAACCAGTCGTTTCCTGATGAAAGGTTACAAGTTTCAGCGTTTTGTCCTAGACTTACAACTCCTTCCTTGGTACTTCCTCAATTGGATTACCTTTGGGA
>ERZ773071.28-NODE-28-length-29690-cov-7.76568_pt1 | contig 29690 bp, 26 predicted proteins | sample MGYA00580621_ERZ773071 | MGnify/ENA primary metagenome ERZ773071 (study PRJEB29015, sample SAMEA2738136) | human oral metagenome | biome: human oral; feature: human-associated habitat; material: saliva | place: China | collected 2211 ... | reverse complement strand
GGGTGATTGTCCCACTAACGCGGGTGATTGTCCCACTAACGCGGGTGATTGTCCCGCCCTATCGCGGGTGATTGTCCCGCCCTAAACCCAAGTTATCCACATGATGCATATCACATAAAAATATTTCCCGCACGCGCAAAAATACCCCCTTAGTGTGTCAGGGGTCCCCCCTAGTCTTGAGATAAATACCCCCCGGATATACGGGGCAAAATACAGAAATATAGAAATCTATATTTCTGTATCTATAAATCTGGACTGGAGAGGAGGAAAGGCCATGGCTAAGAAAATCAGCACCGATGCTGACACTATGCTCCGCGCCTATAAGTTCCGCCTCGATCCCACCCAGGCACAAAAAATTACCCTGGCACAGTGCGCAGGCGCAGCACGCTACGCCTACAACCTCCTCACCGCCCACAATCTCGATGTCTCCCGCGCCCGAGCAGACTACTGGCATGCCCGCATTGACGCAGGCGACGATGAGGCCACGGTTAAGGCCGAGCTTAAGACCTTAGCCAAAAGCGACGTATCGTATAAGTCCATTGGTTATGCGGCGTACGGAACCCAGTATCTGACCCCTGAAATTAATCGCCACCGCGCTGCAAGTAAGGCGATTGAGTCTGGTACCGACCCTGCAACCGTATGGCCCGAGACCGAGCGATCCTCCGAGCCGTGGCTGCATACTATCCCCCGCCGAGTCCTCGTCTCAGGACTACAATCTGCCGACAAGGCATGGAAAAATTTCTTTGACTCCCGTACCGGTGCTCGTGCTGGCCGACTTGTCGGCACACCCCGCTTCAAGCGCAAGGGCGTTAGCCGTGACTCCTTCACTATCCCTGCACCGGAGACTATCGGCGCCTACGGCACCGCATACCTACGCGGAGAGCCTGAATACGCACGCCGCAAGGCGCAGCTCAAGCGCCGCGGCATCAAGACTGCCCCGACCATTGAGGACTACCGCCACGTGCGCCTCTCACACCTGGGTGTTATCCGCACCCATGACACTACGAAGCCGCTAGTGAAGGCTGTGCGTGCTGGTGCTCAGATTCGCTCTTACACGGTATCTCGTACTGCTGACCGGTGGTATGTCTCCATTCTCGTGGAGCTCACCCGCCCGTCTGCCACCCCCACCCGTGCCCAGCGTTCCGCTGGTGCTGTCGGCGTAGACCTGGGCGTACGCTACCTCGCCGCGCTCTCTGACGAGCAGGCACCTCAGCGTTTCGCACAGTACCCCTCCCTGGAATTCACCGGTGACGGTGCCCCCACCCTGGCTAACCCCCGCTGGGCACGTACCGCAGAGAAGCGCCTGGTACGCCTGCAACGTGCCCTCTCACGAGCACAGAAGGGCTCTAATCGCCGTGCCCGCATTGTGCAGCAGATTGCACGGCACCACCACCTAGTAGCCTTGCGCCGTGAATCGGGGTTGCATCAGGTCTCTAAGCGCCTGAGCACCGGGTACACCCTCATCGGGCTTGAAGACTTGGCTGTAGCGGGTATGACCGCCTCAGCTGCCGGTACCATCCAGGCACCGGGTAAAAACGTGCGACAGAAGGCCGGACTCAACCGGTCCATTCTGGACGCCGCTTTTAGTACGCTGCGCCGTCAGCTGGAATACAAGGCCAGCTGGTACGGCTCACAGGTACAGATTATTGACCGCTTCTTTGCATCCTCTCAGACGTGTAGCGCCTGCGGAGCACGAGCGAAAACCAAGCTCGGACTCCACGTGCGTGTCTTTGACTGCGCGGCCTGTGGTGTGCGGATTGATCGTGACGTGAATGCGGCACGTAATATCCGTGCGGAGGCTGTACGGATGTATGAGGCGCAACTCGCCCCTGGCACGGGGGAGAGTCTAAACGGACGCGGAGTTGCTGACTCTGATGCTGCCGGTTCGGTGGTGTTGGGGGATGTGGCGTTGGATGCGTCAAGGCCTGCCGCCACTGGCGGCGGGTCACCGTAGGCGAGTAATCGTCTACTCATCCCCTTTATATGTGTATACGTGTGGAAAGTGAATAGTTTTTAGGCTTCTGCTAGGCATCGTGCCTTGTGGCTAAGTGGGTTCCCCGTATGCGCGGGGATGAGCCCACGACAACAACTAATACTCTTCAGGAAGGACCGGGTTCCCCGTATGCGCGGGGATGAGCCCTAGAAAAGCCCCTACCCTTAGCGACAACCAACGGGTTCCCCGTATGCGCGGGGATGAGCCCATGGCTGAGCAACTGGACTACAAAGCTGGTGGGTTTTCCCCGTATGCGCGGGGATGAGCCCCGTTGCCTCTGCCGGGCGGTAGAGCCGCTGAGGTTTTCCCCGTATGCGCGGGGATGAGCCCCGCTTGCCATCGCCGAGGTCACAAGATAGACCGTTTTCCCCGTATGCGCGGGGATGAGCCTCATGTACAAGCACCACGAATTTCTGCCGGAAGGTTTTCCCCGTATGCGCGGGGATGAGCCCATTCGCGAGAACCGTCTAGGCGACAAGAAAACGTTTTCCCCGTATGCGCGGGGATGAGCCCGACCAAGTTCCGCAGTCAGTTCCGTGCCGCCCGTTTTCCCCGTATGCGCGGGGATGAGCCCGTTAGCGTGATGAACTGGGGTGTTAGCAGCACCCCGTCGTCCCCGCGTGTGCGGGGATGAGCCCTGGAATGTTAGTGGGATTACCTGAACCGGTAGGTGCTCCCTGCGTGAGCGGGGATGAGCAAAGGGGTGAGCCCCCTCCCGGAGACTCACCCCTCTCACACACCATAGATTAAAAACTCAGACCATCATCCTTCGACACCGAAGGGCCAGCACCCCCACCACGAGAAGACACGTCTGGACCGCCCCTCGAATAACGCGCCTCAACAGATGCAACACTCAGAGAACTCAAACGAGCCGCATTCAACGCATCAGGATCAACATCCTCAATCTGTCCACCACCCAACGGAGTAATCGCCTGCCCAAGAACCTCAGCTAAACGATCACTCCGCCCAGTATCCTGACCCACATAACGCGCCTCAACAAAAGCATCACGCAAAGGCTCACCCACCGCAAAAGCATCAGAATGCAACTCATACCCAGCATGCTCAGCAAGCTGACTAAAAAACACAAATTGGCTACGGGTATTACCCTCACGGAATGCATGCACTACATTAATTTCGTTCCAAAACTCGGCGTACTCACGTATAAAATCATCCTGAACAAGGCCAACCAGGTAATCCTTCGATGCCAATCCACGATAGAGCCGATTGGCCTGCTCCAACATTGGGTCACCGGCTGGGAAATACCTATGACCATCCTTACTCATACGTGAGTCCCAAAAACTAGGCGCAGTGCGCTCCTGCCCAGCCCACTCGTACACATCTTGGAAAAGAAAGCCATGAATAGCTTTCATATGAGCGAAATCAAAATTACCTTTTATTGGATCGCTTTGTAGGAGGAGCATTCGAGCCCGTACCTTAGACTCTTCAATACTCCGAAGCTTAATAGGGTCAGTTTCACCGTATGGCTTACCAGGGCCAGTGAAAAGATTCCGAAGCACCTGGGTGCCTGGAATGTAATAGTCATTCCATTCATAATGCTTAGCCATTAGTCTCGACTCAAGATGTAACGAGTGGTAGCTGCATCATATTCATCAAAAGAGATTTCGCAGTATGCCAACTTGCGTAAAAGCTCATTGAGATAAGGGTCGGTAATAACATGGCCGGCAAGATTCATGCCAGCCTCAACGAACTGCAAGGCTTCTTCAGGGGTCTTCTTGATGGTCTCACTAGCAGCCATAATAGTCTCCTAACTTAACGGGGCACTATCTCATTATATCATAAAATACATATTTCTGTATATGCGTAAATCTGTATTTCTGTACATGTTGCTAGTGGTGTATTTATCTGACGGCACAGGCTGGGCCTACCGAGGACTACAGCTCAAGGGCGAAGCAAGCCGTCTCAAAGATGCACACATCCAGCAAACGGTGATTGATGCCCACAGGCTGACCCCGCCATACGCAATGCACACGCGGTAATCGGTGTAACACAGGCTAGCTACCAGCCCTGACCTCTTATCAAGGTCACATTATGAGGGTGAGGACTTATGGATCACCTCGCCCTCATGACCAGTCAGCTTTAAAACCCCAATACCCCCTGTTAAAATAAGACTCGAGGCCACCCCACACGGGGCGACCCCAAGGGCACACAACATCACTCACACCAACCACACACTCCTCCACACACCAGGAGCCACAAAACCATGCAAAAAAGTGCCCTCGGGATAGCCCTACCCTTCATCTTCGTCTTCGGACTCATCCTCTCACTCCTCCTCGTCATCGGCGGCGGAGCAGGTGCAAACGCCTGCACCCCCAGCAGTGGCAACGGCAACAATAACGGCCACCAAAACGCCTCCGCCCCCGCCGCAGCACCCGTCACCAGCATCGGCGACCGAGGCGACACCATCAAGGAATACCTACCCGAACTCCAAGAGGCCTCCAACATTAGTGGCTTCCCCGTCTCCCTCATCGCAGCCACCATCCACCAGGAATCCGGATGGGACCCCAACGCTGTTTCTGGCGTAGGCGCACAAGGACTCGCACAGTTCATGCCCGGCACCTGGCCGTCCTACGGCGGTGACGGTGACCCCTTCAACCCCCGCGACGCAATCCGCGCAATGGGTCGCTACATGGGCGACCTTAAGAGGATTCTGAGGAACGCCAACGTGGGCGGCGACGAAATCGACAACGTCCTCCGCGCCTACAACGCAGGCCCCAACGCAGTCATTCGACAATCTGGCGGCTGGAACACCTCAGAAAACGCAGATTACGCCCCCGCAATCCGCGCACACTGGCAGCAATACCAGACCCTCATCAAGGATTTGGGAATCCCCGACTTCCCCACCGGCCACGAACAGCCCTCCCTGAGCAACGTTGCCGCCAATAAGGCAACCCCTGAGTCCACTAGCAGTACTTCCGCACCGGCACAGGCCGAGAAGAAAAACGCTAAAAAGGCGTCTGACAAGGATAAGTGCAAGGAAGATAAGAAAAACCAGAAATCTTCAAATGCAGAAAACCAGAATTCTGTAAATACAGATAATTCCGGTGATGACTACCCCTGGAAGGACATGGCGCACTGCGACGCCGCCTACACCGCCTGCCCCAGCACCCCCGACCCCACCAATGCACTCCCCCGCGAATGCGTAGCCTTCGCTGCCTGGCGCGTCACCCAACAAACCGGCGGTAACGCTGACAACATCACATTCCACTCCCCCGGCAACGCCGAGGTGTGGCGAGGACACTGGATCAACCAGGGGTGGAAAATTGGCAACAAACCCGTTGTCGGCGCCATCGTCTACTACTCCCCCGGTACCGCCGGCGCCTCCGCCGCCTACGGACACGTCGCCGTCGTCAAGCAGGTGAACGATGACGGAACCTTCATTGAAGAGGGCTACAACGGCCTTGGCGCCCCCAACGACCACCAGTACTACACCCGCGTCGTATCCAATGGCTCCGTCAGCGCATTCCTCTACATCCCCGGCCACTAAGAAAGGCACCACCATGACCCGCAAACTCACCGCAGCTACCGCACTCACCGCAACCCTCACGCTACTTGCTACCGGCTGCTCCGCATCCACTGACAACGCCGCCCCCACCGGAACCCCTGCTGCAACCTCTACCCCCAACACCAGTACTGCGCCCGCGCCTGCACCCAGCACCGCGACGCACACCCCCACCGTCACCGAGGTAAGCCCCACCACTGCAACCCCGACCCCGACGGTGAGCCTTGACCCCTCCCCCCTTGCAGGCGCCGGTGGTGGTCCCCAGCAGCCCTCCAGCGAAGCAATTCTGAGGACTATCACCGACGAAGACCGCACCCGCGCAATCGATGCTGCAAAGGCTATCGTGGCCGCCTACGTTAGCGGCAAGCCTTACAAGGAATGGTCAGCAGATCTCTTCCCGTTCATTGACCCTGAGCTTCAAAATGAGTACGACTCTAAGTTCCCCACGGACATCTTCAAGGCAAACGGCGTCACGGGTGCAGAAATCACCCACGACCCCACCAACGACATCCCCGGCGGAGACAACCCCTACTGGCTAACCGTCCGCGTGAAGGTCAACGGCGGCATCAGCCCCGAATACTACGTGCGCCTGCACCGTACCAGTGAACGACCCAATAAGTGGAAGGCCTCGCACATCCTCGAGCCTCAGGCCTTCAACTCGTACGTCAACACCAAGACCAAGAACAAGAACTGAATTATGGACGCTCTCGACTACCCCCGCATCGACGCCACCGTCGAAACCGACGGCATCATCAACCTCACCATCCAAGACCACAACCCCCGCACCTTCCAAGACGTAACCACTGAAGAGGCCCTGGGGCAAGTGTGGAACCACTGCGCCCACCTCGCCCAAACCCTCGGCCGCGACGTCAAAATTTACGTCCAAGAAGGCACCAAGACTAGCTACTACGTCCTCACGCCCGAAGGAGAACCTACCCTCCAAACCGTCACCGAGGAAGTTGAAAAGCCCTCCATCTGGCGACGCAAAGCAATCCTCATCCCCGCCGCAGCCCTCCTAGCACTAGGCCTCGGCGGCGGAGCCCTCGCAACCGTCAACGCCCTCAACCAACCCGCCACCACCACAGCAACCACCCCCGCCGAAATCACCCTCACCCTCGACAACGGAACCTACACCACCGCCTCAATCAGCGGCGACGGACAACGCCTCTCCTACGTGGACGGATCCACCCTCTACGTCACCGACATCAAAGGCACCCTCGTCAGCCAAACTGACCTCACCAAAAACAAGATCGAAGCAGCAGGGTTGACCATCCATCCCACCAGTGACGGATTCCTCTATACCGCACCCGGCACCTACTTCCTCTGGGCCAGCGGAAAATTCTCCAGCATCAACACCATCACCCCCAAGGCACAAACCATCATTACCCGCGCTGGAGAACCCGTCATCATCTCCCGCAACGACCCCACCCCCTCAAACGTCCAAAAAATCAGCGTCAACGGCACTGAACGGTACCGCTCCCCCGCTGAAGGTGCAGCCTTCATCGCCACCTCCAAAGGCAACGGTATCTGGGCATCCACCCGCGGCAACGGCACCATCATCACTGCCACCGCCAAGGGTGCCGAAACCGCGGCACGACCCGTAGCAACCCCCGCCGAAGGAGCAACCTTCACCCGCTGGGTAGGAGCAACCGCCACCGGTGAGGTCGTTACCCTCTGGCACACTCCCAGTGGGCAAGACGTCCTCGCTCTCCAATCCCCAGAATCTGACAGCGTCAGCCGCACCATCGACATCACCGGCGTAGCCGACAGCGTGAAGATTGACGGCACCGGCACCATCGCCATCGCAGGAAGCCAGGTCCATCACCTCAGCACCGAGGGGTCCTACGCCCTGCCAGCCGTACCGACTAAGGTCACAAGCCGCCCCGCCGGAGGATTCACCCTCGAATTCGGTGACGGAACCACCGGCGACGCAACCCCCAGCGGATACATCGCCTCCACCGAAACCCCGGTCGTTGGCACAACCGCAGACGGACACCGCGTCACCGTCAGCCCCGACAAACACAGCATCGTTATCAACCCTTAATTAAGAGGAGTAAAAAGTGAACCGCAAGGCGCTCATCACTTCCCTCACCCTCGCCGCCGCAGCCGGCGCCATCAGTTGCACCGCAGCGACCGCAGCAGAAACACCTACTCAGAGCAATGGGTCCATCACCATTCGCGATAATGGCCAGCCCAACCGCGACCAGACCCGCTCTCTGACCGTTGCCATCATCACCAAGAACGGTGCCGGTAACGCAGCCACCCAGCCCGCTACCGCGCCCGAACCTGTCACCGAATCCCCCGTTGAAGCGGAAGTACCCGCCGAGGAACCTGCACAGGAAGCGCCTGCAGAAGCACCCGCTGAGACTGCACCGCAAGAAGGGTCCACCCCCGAAGTGGAAACCCCCGTCGAGCCTGAAGCACCTGCACAGGAGGCGACTCACCCCGAACCCCGCGAGGAACCCTCCGCCCCCGGTGAAGTTGAAGTTGTCATCGCACCCTCCCCTGAGCCGACCCATGAGGTTCCTGAAACGCCGGGCAATACCGACGTACCCATTAACCCGGAACCTGAACCGGTCACCCCCGAACCGGAAACCCCGGGTAATACTGACGTGCCCATCAACCCCGAGCCCGAGCCGGTGCGCAGTGAACGCGACGAAACCCCCGCCGACCACCAGCCGACTGAAGACACCGCACCCGTTATCGAACCGGAACCGGAGCCTTCCACCCCGGCACCCGAGGTCACTGAAACCCCCGGCGAGGTCGAAGTCGTCATCGCTCCCTCCCCCGAGTCGAGCCAGAAAGCACCTGCAGATACTGCAAACAATGCGGCACCCGATAACTCAGAAGTCTTCAGCACCGAGGTGCCCATCGCACCCGAGGATGCCCAGGCACGCTCCCGCGCAACCTCATCTGACCGCGAGTCAATCTCAGATACTGGAGACCATGCAGTAACCGGTAACGACGAGATGGGCATCGCCCCGCAAGCACCGGGCGCCAAGACACCCAAGGGAAAGAAGGGCTCATCGACTCAGCATGCTGCAGATGCGAAATCCCCTGCATCTGTTCCGTCTGCTCAATCCACTGCACCCGCACGTGACGAGCTGGCATACACCGGCAGCGCCGAAACTGGCGGAATCGCAATCGGCGGTTTCATGCTGATTCTCACCGGTGCTACCGGTGTATGGTCTGTACGCCGAAAGACCTCTAACGCCTAGTACTTAACTAGGGGGCGAATGAATCGTAATGGTTCACTCGCCCCCTTTAGTTGTGTCTTGACCAGCGGTAATACTGTACAGAAATAAGGAAATGATGAAATCTTCATATACATATTTCTGCTTTTCTGCTAAACTGTATATACAGAGAAACAGATTGGAGAAGCCATGAGCCCCATCATCGGCATCATCAACGCCAAGGGCGGCGTCGGCAAGACCGTCAGCACCGTCTACCTCGGCCACGCCCTCACCAATGCAGGCTACAGCGTCGAAGTCTGGGACGCAGACCCCCAAGGTTCCGCAACCGACTGGGTTTTCACCGCAGAAGAAAACGGCGGCGAATTCCCGTTCGAAGTCTCACCCGTCAACGTACCGCAGCTCAAGAAGCGCCGCACCACCGCCGAGGTGACCCTCATCGACTCGCCCCCGCTGAATGAATCCATTCTTAATGCGATCGCTCAGCGCTCTGACGCGCTCATTATTCCGGCAGCACCCGCTGGCCTGGACATCACCCGCGTTTTCTCCACCCTTGCCTCCATCCCCGAAGGTAAGCCCGCAGCCGTACTGCTCACCTCCGCAGACCCGCGCACCGTGCTCTTCCGTGAGACCAAGGAACTACTCGAAGAATCCGGCATCACCATCTTTGACACCTCCATCCGCCCCAAGCAGTCCATACGCGCCTGCTATGGCTTCGTCCCTGGCGATCTCGCAGGATACGACGAAGTCGCCACCCAACTCGTTCAACTCCTTAGCCTTGAAAAGGAATCCTAATGGCAACCGTAAAGAAGAAGCTCAATGTCACTATCCCTTCCGGCACTGAGAAGAGTGTGAAGAATCGCGCTAGCTTCGAACAGGCATTCAAGAACAGCAGGGAAGTGGAAGAACCCATCAAGCGACTGACCCTCAACCTGCCGGTCAGTGCCCACACCCGCCTGAAGGCACACGCAGCCATGACCGGTAAGACTATGACTGACCTGCTGCTCGAGTTTATCGACCAGCTCGACGACTAAAGAACCTTGTGGAACACGGAAATATGGAGGCGCAGTGCGGGACATGAATCCCCATGAATTACCCGAAACAACACTGAACAGCTGGCTTCTCGCCTTCTGCATCTTCTTTGCTGCGGGTTCCTGCTGGCTAGGAAGTGTGGGGCAGTGGCATCAGGCTGGCCCGGCTACGGTTGCCATGCTCTTTCTCATCATGTGTGCACCTTTTATCGCTTCCGGGGGAAGCGCTCACCGTGGTGCGGAATCAGACGGCTGGCGTGCCCTGGCCTTGATGACAGCAATTGCGGGCGGGCTGATTGTCAGTGAGCTGTCCTTCTTTGGCCCTCTCTTCCGCTCTGTCATGCATGTGCCTGAGCGGGGTGGTGATGGGGCCGCCGGGTGGTTCATGATCGCGGCAATGGTGGGCATGGGCGCTTTCGTGATTCTTCTGCGCCGCCGCGTCCCGGAACGGGTTGAGGGCCTGAACGCTCAGGTTGCTCTTTCAGCGGCTGCGGCTGCTGGTGCCTCTGGCGTGGTTGGTCTCATTCTGCTGGCAGTCTTCAGTGCCGTCATTCTTTGGGTGGTTCGGGGCCGTGCAGTGGACATCACCGGGGTTCTTGCATCGGCGACGTTGCCGCTGTTGGCTGTCTTGGCTGCTCTTCCGTTCATGATTCGCTAGTTTTTCAGAAAGATATGGGGCGGTGATGCATGATGCGTCACCGCCCCTGTTTTTTGGGTATGCCCCCGCAGACACCCCGCTACAGTGACTTGTAGCGGGGTGTTTCACTGTCTGTTGAAGGATAAAATAAACCTTGACAGACAAGCCTGATGTAAAGCGGGGGTTATGGAACAAGAAGAGAAGGAATTTGTCGGCCAAATCGTCGGGTACGCCCGCGTCTCAGCCGTAGATCAGAATGTTAGCCGCCAGGTGAAGGCGCTTGAGGTTGAGTGCGACAAGATTTTTGTCGAGAAGGTTAGTGCGGCCAAGACCGAGAATCGCCCGCAGTTCCAGGAGATGATGCGCTACTTGCGCGAGGGTGACGTCTTGCAGGTGACCAGCGCCGACCGTCTCGCGCGCTCTACCCGCGACTTGCTCGACATTGTTCAGAGCCTCAAAGATCGGGGCGTTCAGGTTGAGTTCCTGGATAACCCTGCCCTCAATACTGACACCCCGCAGGGCGAGTTCATGCTGACGATTCTTGCCGCTGTCGCGCAGCTGGAGCGCTCCATCATCCGGGAGCGTCAGGCTGAAGGTATCGCGATAGCCAGAGCCAAGGGCAAGTATGACCGCGCGCCAAAACTTAGCCCAGAACAAGCGCGTGAAGTGCGCAAGCTGGCCGCTATGGGTGTTCCTAAAACGGCTATCGCCCGCAAGATGGGGTGCAGCCGCCACACCGTCTATGCGGTGCTTGACCGCATCGGTAAATACGCAGAAGTGCAGTACACCGATGCAGGCTAAATCGAGCGAAGAGGCCCGCCGGTTCTGGGAGAAGGTCGTCCAGGGCGAGGCGCCCGGCGCCTGCTGGGTATGGGTCGGGGCTATCGGAGCTGACGGCTACGGTAGGTTTTGGGTCAAAGACCCGAACACGGAGACAGGCGAAAAAATGTGGAGAGCCCACCGATACGCCGCCGCCCTCACTTTCGGCAGCGACGAAGTAGAAGCTGCGGAGATGGTCACGCACCTGTGCGATAACCCGCTCTGTGTGCGTGCCGAAATCGGCGCAGGCTCTCATCTTTTTCTTGGCGACCATGCCGAGAACATGAGGGAACGCGCGGCGCGCGGGCGTGACAACTTGCACGGCCTCGCTTTTCTTCGCCGGAGTCGAACTGAACGCGCAGCCGACTCTAGAGCATTACGCGAGCTCGTTCTCAAGCACGGCTACCGACAGGATGAAGTAGACCGGCTAGGGCGTGGGGTGGCCATGGAAGGACAGACTCAACTCTTTTGAGTAAACGTAGAAGGGCGGGGCTGATACATCGTGTATGTATCAGCCCCGCCCTTCTACGTTCTAGCGGTTGTCGATAACGCTTTTATGGAACGCGTCGCAAGGTACCGGGTGGAAGATGAGCCCATGCACAGGGCCGTGTTCTCCACGACCTTCTAGAACCTCAGCTGAAAGCATCATGAGTTTATCGAGCTTTGCCAGCTCAAATGCTGATGCCTTTGTGCGCTTCAAGAAGCGAGTATCTGTTTGATCGGGCGCGAACATTTCGCGCAGCTGGTCCCAGCTCACCGGGCCGATAGACCGCTGGCTTAACCTTGCTTGGTAGACGAAATGTGAGAACCAAAGTAACGCATCCAGGGTGAACGGGGACTGTGTTTTTTCCGCGAGTTGGATTAGAGCGGGTCCGGTTCCGGTGACCACAAAGAAAGTTGCGATGTGATTATAGAGAGGTTGCGCTAGAACGATGGTTGATTCATTGAGCAGTGGCGCACCTGTGGAGGAGTACACCCAATCGGCAGATGATGACAAGGAAAACCTGTAGGTTTTCTTGACGAGGTTTCCGTCCGGGGTCGGGCCAGTCAGGACAGCTTCAACCTGCACGGCGAGCAGGGCATGGAGCTGTTCGATAGCTTCAGCTTCCTGTTCCGGGGTGAACTTTGCGGCGCCTGAGGCATAGAACTTATAGAGGAAGTCCAGGAATGAACTGACTGAGATTTTTGGTGACTGATGCTTTGCGGTTGCGAGCATGAGCCAGAGGAACGCGGCGCGTGCAAATTTTCCGGTGGGTAGAATCCGGCGGGGCTTATCTGTGCCGTTGGGTTGGATGGTTCCCGCGACCAGACGCAGGGTGCTACGGGAATCAGTTTGAGTCCATTCAGTGACAGGTTTGCCGTTCTCACCGGTGGGGGAGAGGCGGTAGGAGAGCGCCTGATTCAGCAAGAGAAGCAGGGAGTAGTTGCCGGGCTCGACTTTGGGGACGTCGCGAATATCGACGCCAGCACGTTCAGCGGAGCCGCGTCGTTTGCTTTTGTGAACGTAGGGTCGGAGTCCTTTTTTCTGGTTGCCTTGGTATGCGGTGCCCATGAGAAATTTATTCGCTTTCGGGTTCAGTCTTGGCAGCGGCGGCGCGCAGCAGTGCGTTCACTTCGGCGCGGGTGATGCCGAGGCGGGCGGCGATCTCGTCTGTGGAAACCTTCAATGCTTTCATTTCAGCAACAGGAGCAGCGAGGCTCTGCTGAGTTTCAGCCTGCGCGCCCATAAGCTTCTCGCGCAATGCGGTGAGCTTGTTTTCCAGGGTTTCGATTTCGGCCTCCAGTTTTGCCGCCGGGCTGTTAGCTTCCAGAGCGAAGAACTTTTCAGCCAGGGTCAGCAGGCGTGCTTCGCGTTCTGCGAAGGCTGCGGCGTTTTCGCGGGCGCGGCGGGCGGCAATGGTGCGGGGTGAGCGAGTCATGAGGGTGATTCCTTTCAAAGGGGAGAAGAGGGAGATTTCTTACCTTCTAGTTTAACCTTCGTATCGCATTTTTTCAGCAGGCCGGTTACGGCAAGACGAACACCAACCCTAAACACCCCCTAGTGCCCACACAGCAACAGACGCCCCAAACCTCAACTGAGGTTTGGGGCGTCTGTTCTCAATGATGTTCATGAACTTTTGGGGCCATTCATAACATTTGTCACCCTAAATATACACGCTATGGGCTATTGTGTGCGAGTTTTTCCGTCAGCGTTGACGGAAAAACCGGCGGCTGCGCCGCCGGTTTCGCTCGTCCACAGTTGGCCCGCATCAGCTGGTCACCTGCACCCACCTGTGGACAGCCCGCAGATTGATTCACCCCGCAAGCTCCTCTCTCCATCATGCGCCCTGACACACGAGGTGTGCACAGCTTTCCCACTGTCTGCTGCCTGGAATGCATGAGATCCCTGTTTCCTCTCTTTCCTCCCGCAAGCTCCTTCCAAGAGAGCAGGGCTCATCATACACACCGGCGCCGCCTGTGGATGAGCGCGACACATACCGTGTCGGACAAAACCGTTCCGCATTTCATCCTGTCCACCTGGTGTGTGCTCGTTCCTCGCACCTGTGGAGCTGAAAAGCTGCGCTTTCTTTTTGTCACACCTCTTGCATCACACAAACAAGGTGACTAATCTGAGTTATTCGTGTTAATATATTGCCATGATGACCGTCCACAAACTCAGCACTGGCGACGGCTATCGTTATTACATGCATGAGGTCGCCACTGGTGATGCTCTGCGCCGCCAAGACCGCGAAATTGGTGATTACTATGCCGTTCACGGCATGCCGCCGGGTCAGTGGATTGGCTCAGCTGCTGCATCTTTGAATCTCAACGGTGAGGTTTCTGAGGCGCACATGCATGCCCTATTCGGCCAAAAATTCACCCCGGTTTCCACCGGCGAGGTCCTTGACACTCTGCACGGTGCACCCGCAGCCGAAGCCTATCAGCAGGTCTATGAAGAAGCTCTTGAACAGCACCGTTTGAAGGCTGCTGAACGTGCCTGGGAGCTGTTGAGTCGTGCGCATGAGGGGATGAGTCAGCAGAAGATTGCTGATGAAATGACCGCACAGGGCTACCCTATGAGTCAGAAGACTGTGTCACGTTGGGTAGAGCGTTATGCAGAATCTGGTCAGGCATTCCACGCAGATCGTGATGAATTTGTAGCCCAGTATCGTCTCACAAGCGGTGAACTTAAGGGCGCTCATAGCGCAGGTAAGAAGGCACAAGAAGAGCTTTACAAGGAGCAGGCTGCGCCGCATATCCACCCGGACTATGCGGGCGTTACGCCCTTCACCTTGCGTGTTGAGGAGGAAGTTTCACGTCACCGCCGTATGCATGATGGTGCAGACCCGAGCACGGCTGAGATGAAGGAAATCCGGTTACGTCTTGGCGCGCAGATGTTCCGTGACGAGCGTGGAATTGAGCCGAGTAATGCACAGCTGGTGCAGTTTGTAGCTCAGAATTCTAAGGCGCCTCAGAAGGCTGTTGCCGGATTCGATTTGGTGTTTACCCCGCCGAAAAGTGTCTCTATTGCCTGGGGTCTGGGGGATGAGCAGCTACGCCGAGGCATTGAAGCGGCGCATGAGCGTGCTATTCAGGACGTGATTCGTCACCTAGAGAAGAACGTGGTGATGACCCGCCGTGGCCGCAATGGTGTGCGTCAGATTGAGACGTCTTCTGGTGTGATTGGGACGAAGTTCCGTCACTGGGACTCTCGCGCGGGAGACCCGAACCTACACGATCACGTCGTGATTGCCAACAGGGTCCAGGGCGTTGATGGTCAGTGGTCCTCGATTGATGGGCGCATGATTTATGCGTACGGTGTTGAGGCATCTGAACTTTATAACTCGCTGGTCCAGCAGTATGTGACTGAATTGACTGGCTTGCAGTTTGAGGCACGGTCTCTCAACGGGAAGCAGCCCGTGCACGAAATCGTCGGCATTGATGATGAGATGGTGCGGGCTTTCTCGTCGCGTCGCGGTGAGATTAGTGCCGCCCTGGAGCAGGTCACTGCGCAGTTTGTTGAAGAACATGGCTACGCACCCAGTGAGAAGCAGCTCATTCAGCTGGCCCAGCAGGCGACGCTGGCGACCCGTCCGGCGAAGGATGGGGTGCACTCTCTGGAAGAGCTGCACGCCGAGTGGGTGGCGCAAGCGCACGCGCTGCGTGAGCAGGGTGTGGACCTTCCGGTTGAGGGTGCCCTGACAGAAAAGCTCAAGAAGGCATCAGCTGAGCATGAGCAGCAGGTGTTGCAGGCGAAGCGTCAGCAGGCATATGAGTCGCCCGTGCAAGAGCACGCGGCGGCTATTGTCGCGCGCCTGGAAGAGTCCCGCTCGACCTGGCGACGCACCCACGTGAACGCTGAGGTGCTGCGCTATGCACGCGATTTGGGGTTGAACGAGAAGCAGGATTCGGTCCTGTTGGACTCGATTCGCGAGCACCTGAACGCTGAGATGCTGCCCCTGCACGCGCAGAGCCAGCGGTTGACTCCGTGCGAGTTTATGCGCTCTGATGGTACGAGTCAGCACCAAAAAATCAACTATGAATTGTTCACTTCGGAACGTGTGCTAGCCGCTGAGAGCGCCATTTTGGACGCCGCAACCCAGCAGGTTATTCCCGCTTCAAGCCTTGACGTCTTTGAGATGGAAGCTGAAAAGCGTCGCGCTGAATTGGCTCTACAGGGGCACACCCTGCCCGAAGGTCAGGAACGCATGGCCCGCGAGTTCGCCACCAGTGACAAGCTCCTGGTGGTTGGCATTGGTGCCGCCGGTGCTGGCAAGACCTCATCAACTCGCCTTGCAGTCAACGCGATTGAAGCCTCTGGCGGGCGCGTGGTGGGCATGGCGCCGACTGCCGCAGCGGCTGCGGTAATGCGTGAAGAGATGGGCATTGAGGCTGACACGGTAGACAAGATTTTGTCTGACTGGAAGAACGGCGCGCCTGTTAGCTTGCGTGCTGGTGATGTTCTTCTGGTTGATGAGGCCGGCATGGTCTCCACCCCGAAGTTCCAGCAGATCCTGCAGCTGGCGCAAGAGCGCGGCGCACTGGTGCGCGCCCTGGGCGACTACAGGCAGCTTTCTGCTGTTGGTTCTGGCGGTGCATTGCGTTTGGTGGACCGTGAGGTTGGCGCCGCTCACCTCGATGAGCTCTTCCGCTTTAAGAACCCGGATGAAGCGGCTGCAACCCTGGCGTTGCGTGAGCCGCCCCTAGTTGGTGCCGACGCTCCTTTTGATTGGTATAAGGATCAGGGCCGGGTTGTCGCCGGTGAATCTGATGTGATGGTCGAGCAGGTCTTCACTGCATGGCGTGACGACACCACCGCTGGTAAGCAGTCCATCATGATTGCTTCGACCAATGGAACCGTGGGCAAGCTGAACGATTTGGCGCAGGCTCATGCCATGGAGCGCGGTCACGTGCACCCTGAGCATGGTTCGGTACGTCTGCATAATGAGGCCCGCGCACATGTGGGTGACGTAATCGTGACCCGCCAGAACGCGCGCCGCCTGACTGTTAATAGTGGTCAGGATTTCGTGAAAAACGGCGATTTGTGGCGGGTTTCCCAGGTGCACGATAACGGCGCTATGACCGTGCAGCATCTTGAGCATGGCGGCAAGGTGACACTTCCTGCGGCTTACGCTGCACAGAGTGTTGAGTTGGGGTACGCCGCAACGATTCACCGTGCCCAGGGCGCTACCGTGGATACCGCACACGCACTCGTCGATAGCAGCACCGACCGTGCGGGCGCGTATGTGGCGCTCACTCGTGGCCGTGAAAGCAATACGCTCTATGTCTCTTTGGGCGAGGGCCAGAAGCGTGATGAGGTTCTGGAACAGATCGCCAGCGCGTATGAACGTGACCTCACGGTGCACGAGAGTGTGGACGCTGTGCGCGCCGAACACCACAATGTCGCTGATTTGATTGCTCAGCACGAAGACATTAGCGAGCTGGCGGTGCAGAAGGTCATGGCTACTGCCGTGCAGGAGGGCATGGGCCGAGTGTCTGAGCACCCGGTTCGTGGTGGTGCCTCCGGCATGGTGACTCATCATGTGCCTGCTGACGCTGCTACTGATGCCGCTGAGGTTCTGTCCTCTGACGCATGGGGTGCGTTGGCTCATGAGCTGGGTGAAGCTGCCCGTGAGGGCTTTGACCCTGCCGAGTTGATTGAGCGGGCTTATGGTCGTCGTGCCCTGCATGATGAGGGGGCTTCGGCGCGTGATGCTGCCGCCGTGATGGCCTGGCGTGTGGCTCAGATTCGCCAGCAGGCCCAGCAGGTGCGCTCTGATCGCCCGCTGGCGTCGTTGTCAGATGAGCATCTGGAGCGCCTGGTGCAGCAGGCGAAGCAGAAGACTGCCCCGGTAGAGGAGCGTTTGGCGGTGGAGGACCCGTGGTGGTTCCAGCAGCCGTATGCTCTGGTGAAGATGGATGATTTGATGTCCATGCGTGCCCGGACCGTCAAGGCGCTGAACGCGAACGAAGGCACCAGTGTTTATAGCCAGATTAAGGAAAATCTGGGTGACATGGACGCCGAAATCACGCGCCGCCGTTGGGAAATCAGCGGGGATCAGCGTGAGCTGGAGCAGATTGTGCGTGGTGAACGTACCCGGAGCGGCCACCAGTTCACGTTGCATCAGGTGCTGTTGGAAGAGCAGAAGATTCGTCAGTCTCTGCCCTCTGGCCCGGCTGCGGTAGACCCGGCGAAGGTCACTTCAGGCGGGGTCTCTGGCCACACACTCGACAAGTTCTGGGAGCAGCATCCTGCGGTTCGTCAGGGCCGATTGGGTACGATTCTGCGTGCTCGTTCGCGTGAGATTGGCAAGCTCACTCGTGCTCGTGGTGAGGAGCTGGCGCGTCAGGTGCGCGAGGGCAAGGCCCCGGCGTGGACGCAGGCTTTGGGTCCGGTGCCGACCCGCAAGCGTGCCTTCCGTCAGTGGGTGCGTGCTGCTGGTGAGGCTGACGCACTGCGCACCAAGTACAAGGTTCCGGAAAGTGAACCTGCCGTGTTACCGCGTGAGATGGTGCATGAGGCCAGCCAGCGGGTTAATAATGCCCGCTTGGCATCTGCGGGTGCGCCCGTGGTGGTGCAGTCTGCTGAGAAGACCCGCGCAGCTGAAGCAGTGATTGGAATTCTGGAACAGGTCAAGCGTGTTGCCAAGGCGACCCGCCTGGCAGAACGTGCCAAGAAGCAGCCGAAGGCTCAGAAGGTTACTGAGCCGGAGCAGCAGCCGAAGCCGCTCTCACCGGTAGAGCAGAAAGTTCAGGAAGCCCGTGCTGGGCGTGCGCCTGAGCCTGAAGCGGATGAGGAAACTCTTGCGGCTTTGAGGTTGAGTCAGATCGGCATGGTTGGTCGCCGTCCGGTAAATCAGGCGAGTAATCAGGGTCAGAAGCCTGATTCGTCTCAGGCTGATACGCCGCGTCGAGGTCATGCGGCACCGGAACGGGGCGTCGAGCTCTAATAAAGGGGCGTGGGGTGAGAAATCCAGTAGTGGATTTCTCACCCCATACCCCTTTAACGTTCTCGACAGCACGCAAGATGGTGCTCTGTTAATCTGGAATAAAGCACTGATACCCCCGTGAGGTCAATGATGAGCATTCACCCCTTCGACAACCACAGTACTGATGTTGAGCAGGAACTTGCCCGTGAATTGCAAGCTATCGCCCGGCAGATTCGCCAGGCGTTGCAGAACCATCAGCAGCAGGCCGCCCGTACAGAAACCCAGGAATCTGTAAATGCAGATGTACAGATTCCTGCATCTCCGTATGCGCGTCTCTGGGAAGAATCGTGGTGGGAAACCGCAACCAGCCGCGACCTAGCCGAATGGGCTACCGCCGCTGAACAGGAAGCACCCTACCGCGCCGACGCCGCCGTAGCCTACCGTTACCTTGACGACAGGCTACAGAATGAATACGGGTTCACCCTCGCCGACTACCTGGCGTATCTGAAGGACAAGCACGGCTGGGAAGAACGCTACGAACAGCACCAAGCCGAAGAACGTGCCCAGGAACGTGAGACTGTCTCTGACTCTGAGCACCAGAAGGCCCTCGATTCAGACGACCCTGCTGAAGCTCAGCAGCACGAGAACCAGTCAGAGCAGGCTCATGCTCAGGCTGGCCATGAGTGGGACCGGGCAGAAGCCCGCGGTGAACGTGCCGCCTACTACGAAACTCATGCGGACGCAGAAACCGCACACGCAGCTAAGCTCAACGATCAGTCTCTCGGTACTCACCCGCACCAGGCTGTGGCCGCGGCGAAGTCTCGAGGACCTCAGCAGCAGGCTAAGCCTGCCCGCGCTGTACAGCGACAGGTGCATCAGCAGCACGAACTTTCCCATTAGCATGAAGGGGGCTCACAACATTTTGTTGTGAGCCCCCTTCATATATGTCTAACCCAGCAGCAGATCAAAAATGCCTGCAGGCGGGTCCTGAATCGGGAATGCCTCACGAGCGTACCGTGACGCGTTATGCTCCTCCTCGCAATAGCGGAACGGGCCAGTCGAGGACATCAACACCGACATGTGGTAATCCAGCTGGTCACGCCACCACGACGCAAGACCTGTCGGGTCCTCACGGGCTGCTTCCCACGACAGCCATAACGCCGTCAAACGGCACACCGCCTCCGGGTGCTTCCACCACTGGGCGCACCAGAACATGTCCTTGCTGTTGACCTTGCGGTTGATTACCTGCAGCAACCAGGAATGTACGAACTCGCCCGCATTCGGGAAAATCGTTGCAGGTTCCTGCTCCTGCTGAGCGTCTATATTCTCGCTCATACGCTATTCTCCTCCACGTGCTAGCTGCTGGGCCGGGTCGTACTTGGCCAATGACTCCTGCACCGCGGCAGCATCCGGGCCGGTGTACCACGGAATCGTCTGCACCATCGTCGCGGGCGCACCGGAAGCAAAAACCACCGCACGGCCACGAGGTAGCGCCGCCAAGTCTGACACGTCCAGAATCTTGTCCTTACGATCGTTATCGACGCTACGGGACGAGCCTGACTGGCGGCTACTCGAGACCGAAACGTTCGAGTAGACGTAATCACCAATCAGCTGGCTCAACTCGCCCAGGAACTCAGTCTCAGAGACACCGCCACCGTAGACCCTAATATTGGCCGCGCTCCAGAGCTTACGCATACCCTCACGGCCCCAGACAACCACGCCCTGAGACCAGGACTGTAGAATCGTGCAGATGACGATTCCACGCGATCCATAATGGCTATAAAGGTTCGGAAGTTCCTTCCAGCGGCACACGTTCGCCGCCTCATCCAGCATCGCCACCATCGGCAGACGCAAACGCCCACCCAGCGCAACCGCCAGCTCTTCAGCAGCCTCAACCACCGCAACCGTCAAAGCAGTCACCAGCGGGCCAGCAGTACCAGCGCCTTCCTTCGACAGAAGGAACAGGGTATTGCGACCGCGCACGAAGTCGCGGGCGTTAAACTCTTCGCGCTTCTCGCCCTCTTCTGGTGGGGTCACCCACTTGAGCACCGCCGCCGACGTCAGGCAGTTCGCCATCTGACGAGCCACGCCGAACACGCCGCCGCGTTGCTTATCAGGAGCAGAGATAATACCGTCCACGTTCTGTGCAATCTGCGTGTAACCGGCATCCTTAAGGATTCCGACCGCTTCATCATCAGTCTCACGGGTCAGCCAGCGGTAAACCCTGGTGATGGGCTGACCGTCCTTAGCGGCCGCCAGCAAGAATGCCGCCAGCAGATCCTTCGCGGCAGAGTCGAAGAATGCGTCCGTGCGGGCGCCTTCCTCACGCGAACCAGAGGCGAAATGCTCCGCGAGGTTCTGCGCCTTCACCTCATCGGTCACATAGCTGAGCGGGTTCCACCACCAGGTTGCCGGGTGAGCAGCTACAGCCTGCGGGTCAAAGATCCACACGTCACCGACCTGCTCACGGACACCACGGGTAGCATCCACCACATCTCTCTTGTTTGAGGTGACCAGCACCGCGCCAGGGGCAGCCAGGATGCCGGGGATAGCACGCGAGGTGGTCTTACCTGTACGCGGACCCCAAATGTCCACGCACACGTTCTCCCAACCGGAATAAAGCATCTGGCCTGAGAGGGTCTTGGCGATCGGAAGACCAGGCGAATCCACACCCAGACGGCGGGCGTCATTCAACGCCGCCTTCTCACGCATGAATGCGATATCAGCGCCAGAGCCCATCATGGCCCCGGCCTTATCCACGCGCGTCGAGGGGGTAGTGTTCACCATCTTGCGCCACCACAGGCCGACAGCACCACCCAGTAGCAGAACAGCCACCATGATAGAGACCACCGTGGAGGCCGCCGACCAGGGCGCGGTGCCACGAATCACGCCGATGATGGCAGCAACCGGGTTCCACACGGTAATGCTTTGGTGACTGATGGCGGCACCGACTGCGTAGCCGGAGTAGAAGATTATGCCGGCGACCAGGATGAGGGCGATAATGCCCCAGATGACGAACGCTTCAGTATTGAAGCCGCGCTTATGTGGAGTACTCATAGCCGTATCCTTCCGGGCTGGGGACGAGGTGTGCAGATTCGTCTAGAGGCTGATCGCTCTGCGGGGTGGGTGCCGGTGCTGTGTTCGTTGAGGAGAAACGTACCGGCGGCTGCTCAGGTTCCTGCTGTGCATAGGTCTCTGACAAGCTAGAATCCTGCACAGAAATACCGAAATCCTCATATACAGATTCCTGTATTTCTGCATTTCCGCATGATTCGGTGCCAGCAGAAGACAAACCAACCAGCGCATTCGTGACTTCATTATCACTGGCCACATGCACAGAACCATCTGAGTTACCCCACCTCTTATTGGTGTTGTTCATGTCGATTTCAACCTGAGTCAGACGCACCATCACGCTAATACCCGGGCGTCCACCCACCTTCACCATGAACTTACCAACGCCGGGTGCCTGACGGGGTGCACCATGGGCCGAACGGTTCTGCGTAATACGCGACCACGAACCAGGATCAGCCCATGACACCAGACGCGCAGCCTCTGCCTGGCTGAGCGGCATCACACGACGTAGCTTCGCCATCTCAGACTGAGGCAACGCACCAGTAATCACCAGACCAGAGCGCTCCACAAAACCGCGAGCCTTCTCACGCTCAGACTCCGTCGCCAACGCATCCAGGTCACTCATCGTGTGCGTAATCATCGCCTGGCCCACGCCGTCACGGCGATTCAGACGTGTCAGCGAGTCGATACGGTCCACCATATCCGCACCCGAGCGCAATGCGCGCCAGAGCTCATCGAGGACCACGAAATAGTTACGGCGCGGCGCCAGGCCCTCATCAGCCAGCGTGTGCGCAATTTCCACCGAGGCAAACGTCGATGACCAGCACGCCAAAAGTGCAGCAGCCTGCACGTCACGGTGAATATCAGAGATCTGGCTGATATCGAACACCGCAGGGCGGTCCATCGCCAAACGTGCCGTGGTGGGCTTGGAGAACATATCGCCAAAGCGGCCCTGACCATTCAAAGACATCAACGAGGACACCAACGCATCCGTCGCGTCCCTATAACGGCCCTCATCACCACGGTCCAGCGCCACATCCTGCAAAGCCTGCGGGCGAGACACAATCACATCCAGCAGATCCTGCACCACCGGCACACCCTCATGATGCTCTTCCAGAATCGTCAGAGCAGCATCCAGAATCGTCTCCTCATGCGGGGTGATATGACCCTTACGCAGAATCGAAATCAGCGCAGAAAGCATCTGTAGCTTACGTGAGTGAGCATCCACCATCAGACGCTCACGAGTCTTCGGGGGAAGAGAATCAGCGATAGAGCTCAACTCACCCGGATCCAGAATATTCAGGTGACCACGGCCAGGGGCCAACTGAATGACCTGGCCACCCATCGCGGTAATTTCATCAACATAGTCAGGCTTGAGATCACCAGGAATCAGGGGAATGATGCCGCGGCCATTCATACCCAGCAGCATATGACGGACGAACGTGCTCTTACCGTAGCCTGGAAGACCCAAGACGAAGGCGGACGGGTTGTTAATAATACCGTCCACAAACCACGCAATCGGATCACAACCGACAGGGGCGTTCGTATCAATGTCGATGCCCATGGGCGCGCCAGAGAACGGGGTGGACGAGCCAGCAGCAAACGGCCACAGACCGCAGACCTGGCGGGTCGAACCACGCCACTCGCGAGGAGACTCAAACAGGTGCGAGGCGCCGCCACCGGGAAGCATGTACCCGCGGACGCGACCATAAGTCCCCGACTGCGCATCAGCAGGCGGGGCGAAGAGAGACTTGAGGGACGAGAAGAGGCCAGCTCGGCTCGGGGCTTCGGCGACAGGTTCGGGCGCGGCGGCATTATAGGTGACGACTCGACGACGACTCATCAAAACCTCCATACAGAAAGACAGAAAAGCAGATATGCAGAAATACTGATTTGCAGAGACCTGGGAATCTGCATCCACAAATCCCCAGGTCTACGCAATATCACAAGGATCACAAAGCCGACTTCACCGACTCCGGCAGAACCGTGTGACGACCCAGCACCACACCCAACGGCAACGTCGCAGCAAACACCGCATCATGAGCACCCCACGCACGGCGGAGCATAATGCGACTCGACGGAGCAAGCTCCTGCTCCACCACAGCCACAGCATCCACCATCTCTGCAGGATCCTCAACCGTCGCACACACAGCCAGACCCACATAGCTCAAACCAGCGCCACGAGCCTCATCAGCCGCCGTCGCATTCGCTGCATCCAGCTCAGCAGACAAGCGAGCCGACCCGTTCCGAGTCGAGGTCAAACGGGTACGAGCAGTATTCTGATCCTGCTCAACCATCGCCGCAGTCAACGCCGAATCCACCGGACGATACAGCAGGCTCGCGCGCTTACGACCAATCATTGCGTGCGGCTCCAAAAGACGCGCAAACACGTTCGAGAACACGGCACCACGCGGAGCCTCACTCATCGTCCAGCACACGGACACACCCGAATCATGCTTGTAATGGCTCCACTCAACCACCGCGGTACTCGGGCCAGCAGAGGACAGGTCAATCGTCAGCGGTTCACCAGCGTACGCCGCCTGATCCAGCAAGCGAGCTGCAGCAGGGTCATAGGCTGCGCGCACAATCTGACCAATCTCACCGGCCACCATCGGAGTAGCGGTACCGGCACCGGTGGCTTCCAGGTGCGAGCACCAGAAAACAACCTTGGAGGAGAGGTCACGGAGCATCTCATCCGGGGTCCGGCGGCGCATACCCGCACGAGCTGCAGCGGAGAAGCTCAGAGTCACCCACGCCCGCGTCTCAGACACACCCGAGGGGTACGTCTGAGCCGCCTCAGCCAGCATCTGCGACGCAATCGGCGACGCCGTATCAGACATCGACGACTCAATCTCACGACGCAGGCGAATGCCGGAACCGGGGGAAGTTTCTACCGTCACAGATGCACCCACCAGGCCGACCTCACGGCCCAGCTCAGCGAGAAAGCCGCCCCAGTTCGCGACCCACTGGTCAATATCAGCCTGGTCGACCATGGCTGCGCCGTCGGGCTCAACGGCCATTGAGACCGAGTAGATGCTAACGGCAGGCAGGTGAATCAGTGCGAAAGGACGCCCCACGCTGTCGGTACCCTCATAGGTGACTGCTGAGGATGCTACACCGGGCAGGCGGAACTCATTCGTAGGGGTAGCGCCGAGCGGACCCGAACGGAAAATGTTGAGCTTCCGGAATTTTGCGAGCATGAAAATAAGCCTTTCAGCAATGCGCTCCATCAAAGTCATACCGTGCTTATCCTTCAGAGCGAAGGAGCCCAGGAAAAGCGCGAGGATAGCGCCGATGATGAGGCCGGGGATAATACCAGCCAGACGCATGACGAAGATCGTGATGATGATAGTGACAAACAGCAGGACAGTGGCAAGACCTGAAAGCCTACCAATACCGGCACGCTGCGGGAGCCGCCAGTTACCATACGTGGGCTCTGTGTAATCGGTATTAAACGCCATCGGTTACCTCTTTTCCTGCTTCTTATGCTCAATCGGGCGAGGAGCCGAGCCACTATCATCATGCGAAGGAGCGGGCGGACGGGAGCCAGAACTACGGCCGCGAGAACCACGAAGTGGCGGTAGCAGGCCGCCTCCACCCTTGGATTCCTTTGGTGCCGGAGGTGCCTGCTCACCAGCAGCATCATGCACCGCTGATTGCAGAGCGTGCGCGCCTTCCTTACTCTTCTTCGCGGCTGCTCCAACAGCCATTAGAGCTAGACCTGCTCCACCGGTAGCAGCACCAGCCGCGGCCGCGCCTGCACCCTTAGCAGCTGCAGCACCAGTAGCAGCTCCACCGCCGCCACCTGCACCGGATGCACCAGCACCAGCAGCTCCACCACCTGCACCGCCACCACGGGCAGCCATACGAGAGCCAAAGTTAACCGCACCAGATGCGGCACCGCCGACAACAGCACCAGCAAACATAGAACCACCCGCTGAGACTGCACCGACCGCAGGCACAATGAGACGCATCATAGCCGGCAGAGCCAACAGCGACGCGACCATCAGCACAATACCGGAGCAGAAATACACAATGCGCTGACCGAGATCACCGTTAGTAGATCCGAAGGTGCCAAAAATCTTAAACGCGGCCGCGTAGATCAACGAGGCCACGGGCTTATAAGCGATGAAAGCAATCAGCCACGCGGTGTGCTTCTGAGACCATTGCTTACCCCACTGAGTATTGGTCGCAGAGTAGGCCATAGGTAAGGTACCGACAAGGATGATAGCCATAGCCGAACGGATAATCAGCAGACCAATCTGGATAACCGAGATGAGGATGGCGATAATACCGACCACAATAATGAAGATCGCCAGACCGGGCCCAATAGTCACGGTAGCGAACGCCGTAAGCGCCATAAGACCTGCCAGCGCAGCACCAAACTCGGAACCGGTCGACTGGTCAATGACCCACGCCGAGAACTCGTCGCCGGCGTGGAGGAGCATAGTGATAGCTGAGACGCTGGCGGCGCTAACCAAGATGTATTTCAGCAGTGACGCGAGCAAATCTGTGAGTGGCTGGCCCTTGCGGTTCCATATCATCTGCCCTGCAGCATAGAAGACACTAATCATCATGAGCACACCGACGTACCAGAGGGTGGTATCGCGCATGAAGGTTACAGCATTGTCGGGGCCTTCCAGAGGGACAGATGGGGTGTGCACCCAGAAAGAGCCTAGGCCCTTGGCGGTCTCGCCAATAGCATCCAGGATGCCGTGGTAGAGGGTGTTTAGGAAGCCCTCCGAAGCTGCACAGACACCATCCAGCATCTGGCAATTTGCATTGACATCGTCCTTACCGGCCATTAAGAGCCCCAGGTGATAAAGGGTGCGGTGTCATCCACATTCGTGAAGGAAGGCAAGGTAGAGGGAACCCAGAAGCGCCAATCGCCGTCGTGCCACTCCATCACAATATCCGTAGAGCGGTAGGTACCCGAGGGCACCTTGATGAGGATGCGGATAGTCGCACGCTCAGGAGTGTAGGAGATATACCGGTATCCCACAACCGGCACAGTAGTGGTCGACTTGCTGGTACGGCTCTCTCGCGCAGATTCTGCACCCGGACCGATGACCGTCGGCATGTAGGCTTCCGGTGCCTCGTTCACCTGAATGTATGCCCACATAGCAGCATACAGCGCACCCTCAGCCGAGTGCTCAAAGCAGGAGCGAATCGGGGAATCCACCATAGGCCCAGCGGTCTTCGATACAGGGCCAATCCAGCCTGAATCAGTGGTTACCCATTTGGTGCCCTTCGGGGCAGCATCCATCACCGAATCATCATCCGACGCACCAGCACCACACGAGCCAGCCGCCACGGTCGAGGTAGCACGGTTCAGCTGCTGCTCAGTACCAGCCGAAGCACCGGAACCGCCCGAAGCTGACGAGCCTGAGCCGCCACGCGGAATCAGCACAATCAGTAGCAGAACCAGCAGCACACCAACACCGGCGATAACGCCGATACCCCAGCGGGGAATGGTCACGCCCGAGGACTTTTTCTCCATGATGTCTCTCCATGTCTCTCAGCCCCGAATTTCGGGGTACACCAGATAGCCCTACCCCACGCGCGGGGGAGAGCTTGAGTGAGTGATAGTGAGGGGGTTATCAGAAGCCCTAGAGACGGGCTTCCTAAAATTTTTGGTGGGTTAAATGGGCCACGGGGTGCATATTATGCACCCCGTGCAGGGCTTTTAGCCCATGAACATACCGACCAAGCCGCTAGCTGCGGACGCCAGGATACAGCCGCCGAACACCCAGCCGAGGGACGCGGCATGCTCGCCACCCTGACCACGGCGATTGTTAAACATCATCGCGCCAGCAGTCACCAGCACACCAATAACACCCAGAGCGAAAACAGTCCACGCAATCCACTTAACGACGGTAATCACGCCATCAGAGCCGGGAGGTGCCTCACCGGCACCCGGCTCAATGGGACCAGCCAACACAGCGGCATTCAAGAAAAAAGCATTAGCAGCAGCGAGCATCTCGCGCCTCCTCGTGGTTGTAGTGTGTGTAACCCCCAGCATTGGGGGCAAAAATTTATTACCGGTATCAGCGATTACCATAGCACACGCACCTGACGCACGCGCTAGGCATTGTCACTAGTCCACCGAAGAGCCTCATACATCGACACCATGTGCCGCAGCTAGCGACGAGTAACGGACCCACTCACCGCTAGTGTCCACACCGTCTAGACGGGACAGCTCAGTGAGGCGGGCACGCACAGCACGCCAGCACGACTCAGCCAGAGTCGAGTCAGTGTCTGCGGACTTCAGCTCGATAGCGCAGTCACGGCAGACCAGACCGGTCACGTCCTGCCCATGGACAGGGCACGATGCCACAGGCAGGACGAGACGGCCCGAGCTTAGAGAAGCCACGCCCTGACCGGGCGCAGCAGGGGCGGCAGGACCCTGCACAGCAGGGACTACCGGAGTCACAGTACCGGTCAGCAGGGCAGGCTCACGCAAAATACACACCCGCACGAAGGCCTGAGGATTGCCGGGGGTAACCTTAGCGCGCTCCAGCACCACATCAATAGCTGCACACAGCACCGCATCAGCGGCACTCTCGGCGGTATCGAGACCGTGGTAGATGAGCTCACCACGCAGCTTTTGCAGGTTCACGTCACGGTGCACCTCAGATGAGGGCGCCAGACCTGAGGCCTCAGCCGCTTCTTGAGCCTGAGCAATCGCCTCATAAGCCAGGCGCGGGTTCATACCCAGCAGGTCAGCGTCAGGTGAGGGGCGCAGAATCAGTCCTTGGAATCCGCGACGGGAACCAGAGCCCACCACGGAGAAATTCATTTCCGGGTAGACCTTGGCGACCTTGACTAATGCACGGGTAACCGTCGCCGCAAAATCACGCTCACGGCCCGGAGAAACCACAGACCCAAGCTGGCCACGCAGGTTATCCCAGGACACGCGGGTATCAGCGTGAATCTGCGGGGCGCGCATAGTCATCCACAGGAAAAGATCAGCCGCCAGAGGCGACCCGCCCTGACTGATAAGTGCCTGCCAGCGGGTCATCACAACCGGCGCGATATGACCGGAAGTAATGTGCTGGAAAAATTGCTCAGAGAGTTCTACCTGAGACGGCTGATGCGGGTCAAAATCCTGAGAATCCGCATCGGTGGAAAAGCGCAGGCGCGCCTTCGTGCCAATGGTGAAGCGCTCCTCAGAAATATCCACAAAATTATCGCCGCGTTGCTCACGGTAGGTGACCACGCACTGAGTGGCCAGCAGGGCGCGCAGCTGAGTGATGACGTCACGGGCTCGGCCAGGGCTCCATTGCACGTTGAGCTCGGAGAGTAAGCCTCGCGCTGAGGACGGTAGCGGAAAAGTGCGACTTTGGTGCTTGAGAGCGGAGGTAGTCAGCCACATCAGTAGCACGCGCGGGTACAGACCGTACGGCAGATGAAATTGCTTGACGCCGTCGCCGTCGATGTAGCTGCCGGCGTCCAGGCTCATGCTTAGGACGCCGTCGTGTCGGGACCAGCTGAAGGCCTCGGTGGGCGCTAGGAGGTCGGGTCGCTTACGAGGATCCTGGTACGGCAGAGCGCAGGAAATGAAGGCGAGCGGGTAGTAACTGATGGGCTCGATATCCAGTGCGTCAGTGCGCTGGAGAGCGGAGGATATGGACTCGGTAGCCGAGTCGGTGGACTGAGGGTGCGTGGGTACGCTAAAGTTGTTCATTGTGATGCCTAGTGTTGTAGGTGTTGCCACGGCCCCGGATGTTTGCGCATCGCGGGGTCATTTTCGTATCTGGCACCACACTAGACCCTGGACAGATAGCCTGTCAAGCAGGGTGGTGATTTTTTGTCATCGTCGTCATCAATCATCTTTTCCACAGGGCCCCTCGCGCGCGCACGCGCGTTAATCGATCTTAATCATCTTAATGGCGCCAGCTTCTGAAACAACGGTTTTCCCTTGTGTTTACTGGGAAGTAGCGGGTGTGAGCCCGATGTTTTGCGCGGGTGATTGTCCCACTAACGCGGGTGATTGTCCCACTAACGCGGGTGATTGT
>ERZ773071.26-NODE-26-length-30266-cov-4.32779_pt1 | contig 30266 bp, 20 predicted proteins | sample MGYA00580621_ERZ773071 | MGnify/ENA primary metagenome ERZ773071 (study PRJEB29015, sample SAMEA2738136) | human oral metagenome | biome: human oral; feature: human-associated habitat; material: saliva | place: China | collected 2211 ... | reverse complement strand
CTGCGCAATCATTGCCGCAACCCCCGACATGTACGGTTCGCGAGCGCTCTTCCGTGGCTACGGCAGCACCAAGGCTGCCCGCCCGCGTGAGACCGCTCTGCTGACCATGGACACCGTCATGGTGCTCGACGAGGCTCACATGAACCGTCAGCTGCTGCACACCACTCAGCGTATTGCGCAGTTGCAGAAGCGTGAGGCTGACCTGGGTGTTCCCACCCTGCAGGTGGTCGAGACGACCGCTACCCCCTCAACTGAGGACAGCGAATCGACCACCCTGGGCGTTGACATTGAGGCTCTCGATAGCCCGAATGATGAAGAGCTGCACAAACGTGTCTACTCGCATAAGGAACTGGTGCTCCGCCCCATCGATAAGTGGGATGGCAAGCCCGGTAACCGTGCGGTCGTGGATGCTGCTGTGGGGGCTATTAAGGAGTTCCTGGCCCGCCGGGAGGCGAGCGAAGGCTCAGAGGAAGCCCACACTATTGGTTGTATTGTCAACCATGTGCGGACGGCTATCTCTATCAAGGAAGCACTCGCTAAAGATCTGGCAGAGGATGAGGTCCAGCTTCTCGTAGGACGCATGCGCCCGTACGACCTGAAAAAGTTGCAGAAGAAGCACAGCAAGCTCTTCACTACCGAAGGCGATAAGTCCGTGAAGGTTGTTGTGGCCACCCAGACTCTCGAAGTCGGTATCGACGTTGACTTCGCTGACCTGGTGACCGAGCTAGCTCCGGCTTCCTCCTTGGCGCAGCGCTTCGGACGTGTTAACCGTCTGGGCCACCGTACGGATTCCAAGGTCGTCGTTATTGAGCCTGTGAGCGGTGACTCAGTAAAGAAGGACGCGCCTCCCTACAAAGCGGTCGACCTGAGCAATGCGTATGGTTGGCTCGAAGCGCTCAACGGTGCTGAGAACCCGTCGGTGAACCCCGCCGCAATGGTGAAGGACCCGCCGGTACAGTCCTCCCCGGAGCGCCTGCTCTACCAGCGCCCGGAATGGCCTGACCTGCTGGAATTCTCGCGTACCGACGAGAACCCCTACAACGAGCCGGACCTTGACCTGTGGCTGCACGACTCCCTGGACGCAGAAACTGCGATGGGTGGTGTTATTGTGCGCGATAACCTGCCGAGCAACACTTCTGCCGCCATGGAGATTCTCAAGACCAGCTATTTCGCACCGCGCGACCTGGAGACCTTCCCCGCGAATCTGAAGATTCTCCAGGAGATTCTGGACTACCAGGACGAGCACGGCGTGAAGCCGCGTAAGTTCCTCTACCGTCAGGGTGAAATTTCCCTGTGGCAGGATGCTGACCATGGGGAAGAGAGCAGTCAGTCGTTGGCTCCCGGTGACGTCCTGCTTCTTGACACGGGCAGTGTTCCGTTCACGAACCAGGGCATTGCCGTGACTCAGCGTGAGTTGCCTTCTAAGAAGGATGCGCTGAAGGCTGTGCCCTTCCTCGATGATGCCGAGCTCTACGTGGCCGAGCTCTACGTCTATGAGAAGTGCGCGGACCGTGAGGAACGCTTCAGGGAATATCTGGGTCTCTCGCCCGAAGAGGTAGCGGAGCTGCTCGACAGCCAAAGTTCGGGCAGTGAGACGAGGATTGCTTCTGAGCTTTCTATCGAGGCTGAGGATGGTCAGGAAGTTATCGCCTGGTACGCCGACGTGACCGACGACAAAAAGTCTATTGAAGGTTCCGATATCGCTCAGGAGTTGGTGCTGGCTGGTCCCGTTCTTCTGGACGACCACCAGAACGATGTTGCTGAGCGTACCCGCCAGCTTGCCGAGAACCTTGGCCTGGCGCCGGAATTCTCCGAGGCACTGGAACTGGCGGCAAAGTACCACGACGAGGGTAAGCGTGACTTGCGTTTCCAGCAGATGCTAGGCGCAGACCCGGATGCGGACGCTCTTGCAAAGAGCGGTCACCGTTCCGTGGCCGAGGCGTACCGCGCCCGTAGCCGTAGCGCCCTGCCGAGGGGCTGGCGTCACGAGCAGCTGTCTGCACTCATGGTTGCGGCCTCGCCTGAAAAGGTGGGGGAGCACCGCGACCTGGTGTTGCGCATTATTGGTTGCAGCCACGGTCACGGCCGGTTCTCCTTCGCCCACGACGCAGGCTTCCTGCTCAAGGAAGGCTACCTGCCCGAGGGAACGGACTACGAGGCGCTCAAGGAACAGGCGACCCGACTCTTCAACGTCGGTTACTGGGATAACCTCATGGAGCAGACGAGCCGCACCTACGGCCCGTATGCTACCGCCTACCTTGAAGCCGTTGAACGCGCAGCAGACGCCCAGATTTCACGGGAGGGACACTAATGGCAACGCTGACTATTGCCGGTGACTACACCTCGGCATTGACCCATTTTGCCCTCTACGGGCTGTCCCTGATGGTTGAGCAGAAGCACCCCGGAACCGTCACTGTCGGTTGGTCTCAGGAAGGTCAGCCGCGCGCTCAGATGCATGCTGAAGGTGTGTCAGAGGAAGAAATTGCCGAGTGTGTGCACTCCTACGTTTCTTCCCTGGCTGCTGAAGATAGCTGGGTGAACGTTGATCAGTCCTACGGTGCGGGTAAGGAAGCTGCTGTTTTCTCCCCGTTCTCACCGCGTTTTCGAGGAATCGACGCGGAGAAGTACCCGGACGACTGGGCTTCTCACCAGAAGACCCGACAGGCTCATCTGGATGCGCTGATGGAACGTGACGACCTGCTGTCTCTGCTCTGGATTGCGGGTCTGGGTGAATCTGCCTACTGGCGTTTTGAAGCCAAGGCGTCTCGCCCGGATCACGGTGCGTCCCGCTGGGAGATGAAAACCCGCAACAAGGGCCAGGAGTTCGTCAAGGACCGTCTGCGTTTGATGTGTGCGGATCTGGCCACTTGGGAACCTTCCGCGATGCTCAGCGGTATTACCGGGCAGACCCTGCACGACTCGCTGGATAAGAAGCCGGATTCCCGAACCGGAACCGGTTTCACTGTCCCGCAGCCGACGGACACTGCGCTCGCTTTCTGTGCCCTGGTGGGTGTTGCGAATTTCCCGGTGATTCACCAGATTCACCGGATTGGTGTGACCCCCGGTGCGTACCCGTACAACGCTTTGCACCCGCGGCTCATGGTGCTTCCGGTATCCTCCGGAAGGGTTACGCCCGCCCGGTTGCGAACCGTGCTGCGCAGCCACCCCTACCGTAGGGTGGTTGACGAGGTCGGTAAGGCGATGGAACGCGGTTCCTTGAGCTCTGACATTTTCGTGTCTGAGCTGGCGGATGAGAAGGCGATTCTTCGTGAGAAGGGTGTTCAGGCGTTTGTTGCTTTCCCCATTGTGAAGGTGGGTAGTGATTCGGCTCCTGAGCGTCAGGTTCTGAAGGGTAGCGCGATTCCGATGGGCTAACCTAGCCGCTTATCGAAGCCGGCAAGTATGCCCGCAAAATGCAGGGGAGGGGCCCTCCGGTCGTATTGCCGGAGGGCCCCTCCCTCTGTGTATCGTTCAGCGGATATTCGGTGGCTAGCTCTCTAGCGCACTAGCGTACCCGGGGGAGTACCCCCTACGCTGCCGCCGCTACAGCCCCCTTGGCGGCGGTGCCATTTCGGGTCCACAGCAGGAGCGCCGCCACGCTGTTGATGATGTAGAAGATGTACTTGCCGACGTTCGCGAAGTTGCCCTGAGTCAGCGCCTTGATGCACTGCACGGTGTTGTACGCGAACCAGAACTGCCACTGCATCGTCAGCTTCAGTGCGTTCAGAATGTTTGCTGACAGGGACAGGCCGAACACTACGGTCGTGATCCAGAACAGGGACGAGGTCTTGCCATCGTAACTGACATTGTTCGCAATCAGATAGTAACCGACATAGTTCGCAATCAGGGAGAACGCGAACGAACCGACCACAATGCCGCTAATAATCAGCTGGCCCTTCTTGCCGGTCGGCGGTTCCATCGCCTTGCCGCGTTCGGAGTTCTGCCACCTACGAATCGCGAAGGTGTATACGATGAAGGTCACCGGGTAGGTGATGATTGCAGCCTTGTTGCCCAGAATGTAGTCGATTGCTCCGGACAGTGCCGTGTTAATAATGCCGAGCACGTTGCCAACGTTGGAGAGGCGGCCGGTCAGGCGGGTAGACATCATCGAAATACCCACGTTAATCACGGAAATTACGCCGAGGGGAATGAAGTTCGTGATCGGACCCCAGTCGACGTATTTAGCGAGGCTGGTGCCCAGGTATCCTGAGGCGATTGCGATGGCGATAACCAGTGCCACGCCGAAGATGTCGGCGTACTTGGACTTGGCGAAAAAGAGGAGGGCCTTCTCGATTGAGAACTGCTTGGCCTCCATGGGTTACTCCTTTGTAGAGGGTTATAGAAACAGTGATAGGGTACCAATAACTATAACTCTTTGAAAAGGGTTCGAAACGGCGTGTCGCACACAAAACCTCAGAACCCCACATATTCCATATCCCGGAACGCCCCGGCGTAGAGCGGCTGAGGCCGCCCCATCGAAAACCCGTACCAACTTCCGGCGTACCAACTTCCGGCAAACCATGCCAGATAACGCCCCTACTTCGTTGAACACCAAAAATGGGCGTAAAATCACCACCGTTTCATCTTCGCTTTAAACGGGACCTTAAGGTACGCTAGATGACTGGGTCAGGGAACTCGTGCCGGTCTCACTCACCGCACATCCGCCCGACAGACACCCGCACCCTGTACGCTGCGTCTCACTCACGCACACAGGGGAGGGAACTACCGTATCGGCCTCACTCACCGTTTACGCCGCTGTCCGCGCGTCCTGCCACCCGTAACTCACTCAACTCAAACAAGAACTGAATAGGACAATCATGCCCTTGCTTAACCATCGACTCTCACGACGATTCTTCGTAAAGGGTGCTTCCGCAGCCGCAGCCGCAGGCGCACTTGCCCTGCAGGCACAGGCCGCTCATGCAGACGAAGCTCCCGCAAACCTTGCCCCGGCAACCGAGGAAACTAAAGGCCCGCGCCTCGTCATTCAGCGCGCCACCATCACTGAAACTGGTATGACCGTTAACTACACTGCACACGGTCTGCGCGAATTCCTCACCGAAGGCACCACCCTGACCGTACGCCACGGCTACGTTCGTAACGACTCTTTCGAAACTCTGCGCTCCTGGCCGCTCACTCCCGAATTTGACGGTGACGCTGACAGCTTCAGCGGTAGCGACCAGTTCCCCATCGAGCTGATGCAGGGTGAGGGCGTTGATCACGCCCTGCAGCTGGATATTTGCTCCGACCCGTGGGGTCAGGAGATCACCCGCCAGATTGCTGCGCGCATCCCCGTGGCTGAGACCAAGATCCTGAAGACTTCTTTCGAGGATGTTCCGGATAACCACCCGTTCGCTGAGGATATCCGCATGGCGAACCAGAAGAAGTGGCTGATGCCGAACCCGCAGACTGGCGCGTTTGAGCCGGACCGCCCGGTGACCCGCGAGGAGCTTATTGCTCTGCTGAACCACGCTGCTGGTCACGCTGGCGTGAGCGAAAACTCGGATGTTGCACCCTTCGCGGATGCGGCAGGCCGCCCGACCGCGAACGCGCTGCACTGGGCTCGTGACCGCAAGATCACCGAGCCGCTCACCGGTGGCGACAAGATTGACCCGACCGCACCGGTTTCTCACGAGGAGCTGGCGGCTGTGCTGTTCCAGTACAACGCGGAGGTTCAGCTGACCGAAATGAAGGAGGGCACTGGTTCTCGTTTCCGCGACGTGCTCGGTGCTGGTACTCTGCACCGTTACGTTGCGTGGGCTGGCGCGAACGACATCGTGCTGGATGCTTCGGGCGTGTTCAACCCGACCGCGCCGACTACTCGCGCGGAGCTGGCTCGTTTCATTCGCCGCTACAAGCTGCAGAACCTGCTGTTCACTGACTTCTCGTATGTCTCCTAATTTTTAGTCACCCCTGGCACTGTGTCACCCCGGCACCGTGTGTTGGGGTGCGTGGAACCCCCGTCTTCTGGCTTTGCTGGAGGCGGGGGTTTTGTCATGCCCTGTCGTGTCTGACTGCTATATTGCCGCACCTCGGGGAGTTTTAGTGACAGGCTGTGCCTGGCATATGAAATTTTGCGTTATATATACCTAAAATCTTGCAAAATCCTGTGTGCTAAGTAAGTATTACCTAGAAGGCAAGTTAATGTTTGCCTTACTTAATACTGTGTGAAGACTAGTTTCCTTCCTCGTGGGCCCACGAAACCCACACCAGAGAGCAGGAAAAACGCGGCACCTCACCACCCATCGGTGGGGGAGAGAAGCACCTCCACACACCACCCACGAAAAAGGACATACATATGAAGCTCGCATCAAGCAAGGCATTCAAGGGTCTCGCCGTTGGATCGCTGGCACTGGCAATTTCCGGCGTTGCCACCATCCCCGCATCGTTCGCGGCAGAATCCACCCGGGCAGCAAGCCAGAGCAGCGACGCTCGCACCATCACCGACAAGGCGATGGCAAAGATCACCCAGGGCCTGCCCGGTCAGTTCCAGGTCGCATACTCCAAGAAGACCAACAAGATTTGGGTTGCGGGCACTGCAGACCGCGACGAGCACGTTTCTACGATTGCTCGTATTGACGCGAACTCCCTGAAGATTGAGGCAGTTGCTGAGCTGCCCATCGTCCAGGACGCGAAGGGCTACTCCTACGAGGGTGCGTACGGTATCACCGTCGATGACGAGGAAGGTACCGTGTGGGTGACCAGCACCCGCGATAACTCCGTTGCCGTGTACGATCAGGCGACCATGAAGCAGCTGTGGACCAATGCGGGTCTGAGCAAGGACGACCCGAACTGGATTGAGCACCCCCGCGAGGTGCGTGTTGATCACGAGTCGGGTAAGGCTTTCGTGACCGGTCGTTTCTTTGTCTCGGCTATCGATCTGAAGACCAAGAAGGTCGAGAAGATTCAGCTTGAGGGCGCGCCCGATGGCGGTACCCGCTACATCAGCATGAACATTCTGGTGGACGGCGGTAAGCTGTACGTGCCCGAACGCACCGGCGGCAAACTCTTCGTGATCGACACCAAGACCTTCAAGGTCGAGAAGACCATCTCTGTGAAGGGCGATAAGGACGGCGAGGTTCGCCCCTCCGACGTGGCTATTGACCACTCGCAGAACGAAATTTACGTCTCTTCGCAGGGCGTGAAGGGCGAGAACTCCGGTGTATCCGTGTACGATGCGACCACCTACGAGTTCAAGAAGTTCATCCCCTTCGGCACCCAGGCGCTCTCGCTCGATAACGATGAGGCGAACGACCTGGTGTACGTGACCGACTTCGGCACCGGCAAGGTGGGCGTGATTGACGGCGGCGCAGCGGACAAGCTGATTGCCGAGGTCGCCATGAACGGCGGCAAGGCAAACGACCTGGTCGTACTGCCCAACGGCTCCGTTGTCGCTGTGGACAAGCAGGCTGGCGCAACCGCAACCGTGCCCTACGTCCTCGACGGCACCACCGGCACCGTCAGCACCTCCAACAAGGTGACCAGCAAGCCTTCTAAGGACAAGCAGGGCAACGAGGTTCCCGCCAAGACCTCCGACATTCAGGCGAACTCCATCCTGAAGTTCAAGGTCACCGCAACCGCAGGCGACAACTCCGAGGTCAAGCAGGTCACCCCCGAAAACCGCGAGTTCCAGGGCTACCCGGCAACCGCCACCAAGACCAAGGCAACCGACTCTACCACCCCCTCCACCGAGGCACACCGCACCGTGGATGCAAACGGTAGCGTTGCGAACATCATTCAGGGTCTGCCCGGCCAGTTCCAGGTCGGCTACTCCAAGAAGAACCACAAGCTGTTCGTACCCACCGTGGGTGCGCGCGGCGGCCTCGCTTCCTCCCTGGCACGCGTGGATGCAGACACCCTGCAGACCGAGGCATTCGCCGAGCTGCCCGTGAAGAAGAACGACAAGGGCCAGTACGGTTACACCTCCGCGTACGGCGTGACCGTTGATGACGTGGACGGCACCGTCTGGGTCACCAACACCACCGACAACTCCGTGGCAGTGTACGACCAGCAGACCCTCAAGCTCATCTGGACCAACGAGGGCGTGAAGAAAGACGACCCGAACTGGATCGAGCACCCCCGCTCCGTTCTGGTTGACCACGAGTCCGGCAAGGCATTCGTGACCGGCCGCTTCTTCGTATCCGCAATCGACCTGAAGACCAAGCAGGTTGAGAAGATTCAGCTCGAAGGCGCACCCGACGGCGGTACTCGCTACGTGAGCATGAACCTGTTCCTGGACGGCGGCAAGCTGTACGTGCCCGAGCGCACCGGCGGCAAGCTCTTCGTCGTGGACACCAAGACCTTCAAGGTTGAGAAGACCATCCAGACTCAGGGTGAGGACTCCACCGTTGAGGTTCGCCCCTCCGACGTGGCGGTGGATCACTCGCTGAATGAGATTTACGTCTCTTCCCAGGGTGTGAAGGGCGTCAACTCCGGTATCTCCGTGTACGACCTGAACACCGGCGAGTTCAAGAAGTTCGTCAAGTTCGGCACCCAGGCGCTCGCACTGGAGCACGATGAGGATCGCGATCTGGTGTACGTGACCGACTTCGGCACCGGCAAGGTGGCTGTCTTCGACGGCCGCGCTGACGAGGTCATCGGCGAGGTCGAGATGAACGGCGCAGCCGCGAACGACGTGACCCTGCTCAAGGACGGCTCCGTGCTGGTTCTCGACAAGAAGGACCGCGACGAGAAGGTGACCCTGCCCTACGTTCTCAACGGCACCACCGGCGAGATTACCACCGCCAGCGAGTACACCACCCTGCCCACCAAGGACCGCCAGGGTAACGACGTTCCCGCATCGGTTCAGCAGCTGAAGGCTAACTCGATTCTGAAGTTCAAGGTTGGTGTGAAGGACACCGACGCGAGCGCAGCTCCGGTGGGCATCACTCCGACTTCGCTGGACTTTGCGGGTTACCCGACGGTGACCGGTGTGAAGGCTGAGGAATCGAAGCCTGCAGACCCGAAGCCTGCTGACCCGAAGCCTGCAGATCCGAAGCCTGAGGATAAGAAGTCTGACGCTAAGTCTGAGAACACCGCAGAGGCTAAGGATCAGACCTCCAAGGACCAGGCATCTCAGTCTGATTCGAAGTCTGACGCTAAGACCGGTGCACAGGACTCCAAGTCTGCTCCGGATGCTGTGAAGGCTGATAAGTCCGGTTCGGCTGTGAAGAACGGTGGCTCCTCTGCAGGTGGCTCCGATAATTTGGGCAGTGGCTCCTCGGTAGCTAAGAGCGACGCAGGTTCCTCGCAGGCTGGCTCTTCGCGTGGCGCTCTGGCGAACACCGGTGCTAATGCTGTGATGCCGCTGGTTGCTTTCGCTTCTGTGGCTTTGATTGCTGGTGCTGCTCTGGTGATGCGCCGCCGCAAGGCATAAAGTGTAGCGTTTAGCTTTCGGGCGTAAATGCTCGATGTAACGCGTGAGAAGGCGGGTATTTTCTCTTTTGGATTCTTCGAATCTGGGGGGAGGGGGTACCCGCCTTTTGTGTGCCTGCTTGGGCTAATGCTGGGTAGGGGTTTTAAAACATATTCATATATGTGCACTTGTCTGTAAAAATATAGGTTTTGAATGTCGAAAAAATGTGTGGCCCAAGGTGAATGTTGCTGGCGCGCCTCACCTAAACTTTTACATTAATGTGTAAATATAAAAGCATCACAATATCCCTAGTGACCAGGGTTTTTGCCCGCAAGAGCAAGGAAAAACCCTGGAAACAGCTCAACCTTCACGTGATACTGAAGGCGAATTAGGGGCTCGCTCATAAAAACACAAAACACACCCACGTCGCTGCTTGTATTTTCCTGGGAAAACACTGAGGATTAGAAGGTAGGTAAATTTATGCGTTACCTACATTTCTGCTTTTCGTGCCGTCGAATATGTCACCGCATATTCACGGGTGTCTCGTTAGCATTCGCATGCGGCATGTGAGCACTTCCGTTACACATTTGAAGGACACACATTGAACCTCACTCCCTCCTCGGGCAAGGCGTTGAAGGGGCTCGCCGTCGGCTCCCTCGCGCTCGCGATCTCCGGCGCAGCCATGATTCCTGCCTCCTTCGCAGCACCGAACACCGCAAACCAGACCGCCGCCTCCAGCGCATCGGCTCCTTCCACCGCATCGCTGAGCCGCGTTGTTGACACCTCCGCATCCGTCGCGCAGATTACCCAGGGTCTGCCCGGCCAGTACCAGGTTGCCTACTCCAAGGCGAACCACAAGATCTGGATGGTCGGCGTGGGCGGTAATAGCAACCTCGCCTCCACTATTGCTCGTGTCAACGCAGACACTCTTCAGATTGAAGAAGTGGCAGCGCTTCCCTTCGAGCTGGATAAGAACGGCGAATTTGGCTACATTTCCGCGTACGGCATCACTGTTGATGATGTGTCCGGCACCGTGTGGGTTACTAACACCACCGACAACTCCCTGTCTGTGTTCGACCAGAACACCATGGAGCAGATTTGGACTAACCACGGCATTGCTGAGAGCGACCCGAACTGGATTGAGCATCCCCGCTCCGTGCTGGTGGATCACAACTCCGGCAAGGTGTTCGTGACCGGCCGCTACTATGTGTCCGCTATCGACATGAAGACCTTCGAAGTTACTAAGCTGCAGCTGGAGGGTGCCCCCAATGGCGGTACCCGCTATGTTGGCATGAACATGACCGTTGACGGCGACAAGCTGTACGTGCCTGAGCGCACCGGCGGCAAGGTCTTCGTCATTAATACTCATACGTTCAAGACTGAGCAGGTTATCCAGACCCGCGCCGAGGATTCCACTGTGGAGGTTCGCCCCTCGGACGTCACCATTGACCACTCCGAGAACGAAATTTACGTCTCCTCTCAGGGCGTGAACGGCGTGAACTCCGGTATCTCCGTCTACGACCTGACCACCGGCGAGTTCAAGAAGTTCGTCAAGTTCGGCACCCAGGCGCTGTCCATGGAGAACGATGAGGATCGCGACCTGGTGTACGTGACCGACTTCGGCACCGGTAAGATTGCCATCTTCGACGCTAAGACCGACCGTGTAATCGGTGAGGTTGAGATGAACGGCGGTAAGGCTAACGACCTGACCATCACCGAAGACGGCTCCGTCATCGCAGTGGATAAGCAGGACATCGCCAACACCACCGCGGCTGTGCCCTACGTGCTGAACGCGAAGACCGGCGACGGCTCCCTGACTGACACCTACACCTCCAAGGCGACCGTGGACCGTAACGGCAAGGCTGTTCCTTCCTCGCAGCAGAAGCTGGTTCCGAACTCCATCGTGAAGTTCCACGCTGAGGTTTCTGAGGGTGAGTTCACCTCCACCGCGACTATTAATCCCGCAAAGGTTCCCTTCCAGGGTTACCCGAAGCAGGCTACCGCAGTGCTGATTGACCCCACCCTGAACTTCGCTGAGGGTACCGTCGACATTACCCGCCCCTACACCTTCCACGTGTCCGGCTACGACTATGATAAGCCGCCTGCCGAAGGTCTCCGCCTGTTCCTCGTCAAGGAGGGTGAGTGGTCGATGGGTTATGACAAGCTGACCGATAGCGAATTGGCAAACATTCAGAAGGTCTCCACTATCGTTCCGGCAAGCGCGTTCGTCTACAACTCACGTACCGGCAAGTACTCCTTCGAGGCAACTCTGCGTGTTCCTGCGAACACCATGCAGTACAGCCAGGGCTACCTGCTCGGCACCGTCACTGCTGGTTCTGATGTTGCTACCAACCGCAATTACGATTCGGCTGTTTCGCTGATTGTTAATGACGCGAAGGATGCTGGCAACGCAGATAACCGCAATGAGGCTGATGATCCGGCATTCCCCGCCGCTGCTTCGGCGTCGCCTTCCGCGTCTGCACCTGCAGTAGCAGAGAAGCCTGCGGCTGAGCAGTCGAAGGATGAACCTTCGAAGACCGAGGAAGCTAGCGACCAGCTGGGAACTACTACGAAGACCGCGCCGCTGAAGAACTCTTCTTCGGCGAAGTCTGAGTCTCAGCCTAAGAGCTCCGGTGTTGATTCTCAGGTGAGCGCTTCTGCGACCAAGTCTGCGCCTCAGAGCAAGGGCTCGCTGGCTAAGACTGGTGCTCAGAGTGTTCTGAGCCTGGCGGCTGTCGGTGCGTTTGCGCTGATTGCTGGTGCTGCTGTGATGGTGCTTCGCCGCCGTAAGGCATAGTTTTTTGCTCTAGTTTGAGTGGATGCGCCCCGTACACTGTGCGGGGCGCATTTTTGTGCCTTGAAGCCGTGGCGTTTTGTGAGGTGTTTATTGGATGGAGGCGGGGTGCTGTGGCGGTGGAAGCTGCTGGGGGGAGTGCCTGGTTTGGCTGGAAAGGAGCCTATGCGGTGGGTCTTGCACTCGGTGTAAAATATGTGACTCAATTCACCGCTTTTCGATTTGGCTGTTTTCGGGAACCTCTGTATAGTTATATGTGTTGCCAGGGAGACCTGGTAAAAGAGATGCAAATCTCACGGCCCCATCGTATAGCGGCCTAGTACTCCGCCCTCTCACGGCGGCAACACCGGTTCAAATCCGGTTGGGGTCACACTAAGAAATAAACCCTCAGTCTTCTGACTGAGGGTTTATTTGTTTATCCGGTGAAACTGGTTTTAGATTCTATGGTGCCGCCGTGATCCTCTCACGGCGCCGCTCCTTACGTCGCGGCACTCCGGGGCATGATGGATTTCCTCGCACGCTCGGCATCATGCCCCTCCGTCACCGTTACAAACCGGTTGGGGTCACCACTAGGAAAAAGCCTTGATTCTTCGGAATCAAGGCTTTTTTGTTTATATCTGTCTTTTCAAAGAAAGATTAGAAGCGAAAAGCCACATGTGTTTCGAGAAGCCACCATGATTGTGGCTTTTCGAAACACATGTGGCTTCTCGGCGGTATAGGGGGTCCGGTATAGGGGATCCAGAACCTACTGTGCCGACGCCTCAGCAGAAGCAGTAGTAGCCTCCGCCGAACCTGCAGCGGTCGCCTCAGCTGAAGCGCTCGGGCTCAGCGACGGAACCGGCGAAGCAGACGCAGTACCCGGAGCACGACGCACCATACGCCACGTGCCGTCCTGGTAGTGCGCCACAATCTGGCCAGCCACCGGCTTACCCGGGTACTTGAACACCTCGGTCAGCGGCTGCACACGATCATTGGTCTTGCTGTACACGCCAGCACCCTCAGCACCATCAATCACCATCTCGGATGCCCACGTGTAGTAGCCGGTGCGGGTGTCCTTAGTCGGGCGGTCAGCAGTCAGTGACAGAATCATCGGACGCTCCGAACCAATAACCCAGCCGCTCTCCGAAGCGTACATGCTCTGGAAGAACTCAGCCACAGTCGAGTAGTCGCCGGTGTGGTCAATGTTCGTGAAGCGAGTACCGTCACCGGTCAGCAGCAGGTAGTTCAGGGTAGCCTGCCAGTACGCGATGAACGCGTGCAGACCCTCAACACTGTTCTCACGTAGCTTCGCCGGCTCAACCGGGATCGGAACGTTGACAGCCTTGTGCTCCTTGGTGCCGGGCTCAAAAGTGCCGGTGGAGGAGTAGTCGGCAAGAACGACCTCACCCTTCATGCTGGGGCCAGGCTCAATGGTGGTGGTTGCCTCCGCGGTGGGGGAGACGGATGCGGTAGCGCTCGCGGTCGAAGACTCGGTAGCGGATGCGCTCGCGGTCGCTGAAGACTCGGAGGAAGACTTGGAGGAGCAAGCGGCAAGAAGCGCTGCGGTGCCCAGACCCAGTGCGGTCAGGGCGGTGCGGCGGGTATACATGGTAGACATGGGGCTCTTTCTGAGGTGAATAAAGTATGTGCCGGTATTGAACTAATTCCAGAATATCGCAGGGGAGCGGTCAGCCCAATGTTGTGTGTGCCTCCATCGCCGTAAAAGCGGCGGTAGATGACGAAAAACACGGGGCCCAAGGCTCTCACACGACTGCGATATGACCGAGGTTCTAAACGGAGGCGCCGGAGCTACTTGCGCTTGAGCTGGGCGAGCTCGTCGTAAGTTTGGCTGGTTCATTCCAAACCGTCCATGCACCATCCTGATACTCCAAGATAAAGAAGAACTCATAATCACCAGGGCCGCTACTCAATGAGGCCATGGTGAGCTCCCTACCATCTGTGTAGTGGATCTTTGCTTCCTTGTTGTAACGGCCAACACCCAGCCAGCGGTATTGTTGCTCGTCAACCTTCTGCGGAGCATCCTCGGTCAGCTCCGCTGAGAACGGTGCATCAGTGCCGTACACCCAGCCGCTGTTCTTCTCGTAAAATTCGACGAAAGGTTCGGCCTTGTAGATATCATTTCGGTTCATATCCACAACCTTAAGGGGCTCAATATCGCCGGTAATCATAAGGTAATTGAAAGAAGCCAGCCAGAACCCTATGGCGGCGTACATGCCCTCCGTCGTTTTGGCTTTCATCTCTGCAGGAGGGACAGGCTTGGGCGGATTCTCCGCCTTCATCGAGCTGGTTGCGGGAACGTAGGTGCCGCGCGATTCGTAGTTGTTATACTTCAGCTCACCCTTGTAGGAGCGCTGCGCATCGGCTGTGCTCGGGTTGCTGAGCGGGCGGATATCGCTGGCGCAGGCGGTCAAGGAGGTGAGCGCGGCGGTGGCGGCGATGCCAAAGGCGGCGCGTCGGGTCACGAAGGTAGACATAAGGTACCCTTCAATAGATTATCGGTGTATCTATTTCAGGGTACCTTAGTGCATTTGGGTATGTTTATGATTTACTCGTTATCAAACCTTGGAAAATGCTACAAAAGCTACGTTAGCTAATGAAAAGTGCCGTTTACTAGGGGAAAGTGTCATCATCTTCCTGTGCTGCAGCTTTCCTACACCGCCGCTTTCCTGCGCTGGTATGTTTCTGCGCCGCTGCATCCTAAACGTTGAGGCCAGAACCGCTTCCGCCCGAGGAACCGGGAGAAGCCGTCGAGGAATTCTTCGTCTCAACGGTGACCATCCACGCATCGTCTCGATAATTCAACACAAAAGTGACCTCATCGTTACTGGAATCACCGCTCGACTCGCCCACACGAATGTCCCTGTCCTCGGGCACGTAATGGAGAACAGCATCCTTATGGCCACGGACAATACCCTTCCAACGGTACTGCTGATCGTCAACCTTCTGCGGGGTCTCCTCGGTCAGCTCAGCCATGAGCGGCGTCTCGGTGCCGTACATCCACCCTTCACCCTTTGCATACAACTCTACGTACGACTTCATCTTCTGCACGTAGATACCGTCCAGGTCCACGACCTTGAGCGGTTTAGGGTCACCGGTAATCGCCATATAATTCAGGGAAGCGACCCAGTAGCCCACCGCCGCATACATGCCCGAGGTCGTCTTCGACTTCATATTCTGGGGAGGGACGGGCATGGGCGGGTTCTCTGCCTTCTCCGTGGCGCTTGCGGGGCGGTAGGTTCCCGTGGACTTGTAGCTATTGAACTTCAACTCGCCCTTGTAGGGGCGCATCGGGTCAACTACGCTCGGGTCCTCCAGCGGGCGGATATCGCTCGCGCAGGCAGTCAAGGAAGCGAGCGCGGCGGCAGCGGTGACAGCCAGGGCGGTGCGTCGGGTAATGAAGGTAGGCATGAGAACCCCTCAATGGTTTGTTCGTATGCTTTTAAGCGTACCCGAGCAGGTTCGGTGACACGCTCGAAGCCTGCATCTGCTCGTCTGGGGAAACAACTCAACACGACCGCATGCAGGCCATGCACACAAAAGCCACGCACACAAAAGCCATGCAAGCAAAAAAGGGGAAGCTCCCGCACGCAATCTCAACTACATGCAGGAGCTTCCCTTAGATCTAAAAGTGACCGCCCGTAAGAGGCGTTGGTGTTCTAGGCCTTAGACTCATTCTTCTTGGAAGAATCCACATCCGAGGAGTCCTCCTCGCTGACCATGAACCAGGAGCCGTCCTTGTAGTCCATCGCAAAGTTAGTCGCTTCGCTCTTGGAAGATCCCTCCTCGACCAGGGGAGTGGGTTCCTGGCCTTCCATGTGGAGCTTCGCCTTGGGGTCCTGGATGAAGCGTCCGATCCAATCGTAGCGGTTGGGGCCACCAGCGACCTTCTTCGGGGCATCGGTCAGAAGTTGAACGGTAACCGGTGCATCCGTGTCGTACACCCAGCCCTTGCCGGTGGAGTACACAAGAACAACATTGTTGTGATCGTTCGCAAACTCGCCGGCAGGGTCAGCTTTCTTGAGCGGCTCGTAATCACCGGTCATGAACATGTAGTTGAAGCTTGCCACCCAGTAGCTGAGGAACTGGTACATGCCCTCAATAGTTGCCTCGTTCATCTTCTCCGGAACAATAGGTTTCGGCACGTTCTGCGCCTTCTTCTCAGCCGTGGCAGGAACGTACTCGCCGTTCTTCTCGTACTTGTCGAGCTTCACCGTGCCCTTGTACGACTTCTTAGCGGAAGACGACGCAGATGCCGAGGCGGATGCGCTTGCGGACTCAGAAGCGCTTGCCGAAGGCGAAGCCTCACCGGAGGCGGAGCTATCAGCCAGCGGACGAATATCGCTAGCGCAAGCAGTCAGCGCCGCAGCGGCACCGGCACCGGTAGCAGCTGCTAGTGCCGCACGTCGGGAAAGAAAAGTTGCCATGAAAAATCCTTAAGTAATGTGTAGGACAGGGGAGGAAGCCCTAGACCTTATGAAGCCTGTGAGCGAAGTATACCCCCGCCCTAAGGTGAACTCTGCAAAGATGCTCTAGGCGGTCTTAGAGTTAGCATCATCGGATGCTTTGGTGCTCGGGCTCGCAGTGCCCTGTCCGCGTATCTTAGTGGGGTAAGTGAACCATTTACCGTCCTGATACGACAATTTCAGGGCGGAAAGCTCAGGCTCCATGGAAGTGTTCTGGTACATAGGCCTGTTTCCCTTACCCTCAACATGCATCATCGCCTTAGAGTCCTTGGACAGCGTGATACGCCAGTAGTAGAGGGAGTCGCTACCCGATACCTTCTCAGGTTGCGGGGTCATCATCTCAGCCTGAAGCGCATGCTCCGAACCGTAAAACCACCCCTCATTGGACTCATAAAAAGTCACGTAATCATGGAAAGACTTCACATCCCTGCCGGAAGGGTCAGCCTGCTTCAACGGCTCATCGTCACCGGTGAGCACCAGATAGTTGACGCTGGCAAGCCAAAAACTAAAGGCAGAGTAGGCACCATCAATGCTGTTCTCATGCATATTCGCCGGAGGGAGGGGCTTGGGCACATTCTGCGCCTTGTGCGTCTCATCCGCGGGGACGTACTCGCCCTTCTTCTCATAGTTATCGAACTTTACCGGCCCCAGATAAGACTTCTCAGAAGAACCACCCGCAGAGGCGCTAGGGCTTGCAGAAGTGGAAGCCTCACCGGAGGCGGAGCTATCAGCCAGCGGGCGGACATCGCTGGCGCAGGCGCTCAGCATCGTAATAGCACCTGCACCGGCAGCTAGTAGGGCTGCACGTCGAGAAAGGAAAGTCGTCATCAGAAATCCTTAAGTAGTGCGTATCAGAAGATGAGGGAAACTAACTATTGTTGTTCAAAAGCATGCGCCACATGCCTTCTTTGTACTCCATGATGAACTTCGTCGTGCGGGGAATCGTCTTTTCCTCCTCAACGATAGTCGCATCAGGCTCACCCTCAATGTGGTACTTAGCGGCAGGATCATACGCGACGGTTACAAGCCACTCATAACGGTCCGGCTTATTAGCAACCGGCTGAAGCTCATTCTCCGCAATCTCAATCTTGTACGGCTGATCCGAACCGTAAATCCAACCCAGACCCGACTCATAGAGCCTAATCATGGTCTTAGAGTTCTTCAAAAAGGCCTTCGCCGGATCCGCCTTCATTAGCGGCTCAACATCGCCGGTCAGAATCAGATAATTCTGGGAAGCAAGCCAATAACCCATCAGCGCGTAGGCGCCCTCGGGGCTGTTCTCCTTCATCTTCTCCGGGATAAGAGGCTTCGGCACGTTCTGCGCCGGTGCATTCGCACTCGCCGCAATGTAGGTGCCGTTCCGCTCGTAGTTATTGAACTTAATCGGGCCAACATACGAGCCGGGAGTGTGATCATCAGTGGGCGAAGGCGACGCAGAGGCGCTCGCAGAAGAAGCCGCACCAGAAGCAGCAGCAGAAGGCGAACCGGAGGAACCGCCGGAACCCTGCGACCGCGAGTCCTGCGACAGCGGGCGAATATCGCTAGCGCAAGCAGTCAGCGCCGCAAGAATACCGGTCGCACCCACACCCAGGAGAGTACGTCGAGTGAAGAAGGTAGTCATCGGAAGCCCTTCGTTGGAGCCAATACAAAGCAAATCACGCCACACACCGTGGTGGGCATACGCACCCCGTACAGGCCTATCAGTACGTCAATGTATATACATTTAAGGGTACCCGAGAGCCACCAAATAGCCCCGCGACCACCTCGAATGTTCAGAAAATTAAGACCCCACACCCAGCGTTTTACCAGATGCGGGGTCTTATAACAGAGAAATCACCACGAGAGGAAACCCTCCGCCAGACGGCAACTATGCTGCGCTAGACAGCTCCCACTTGTCGTCCTTGTACTCCAGACGGAACCTCGCCACCTTCTTCTTTGACTCCTCAGCGCTCGTCTCTTTATCAGGCTGACTCCTATAATGCCGCTTCATCTTCGGGTCCATATGGGCGAGGCCCTCCCAAATGAAGGCAGTATTATTGCTGCCGGGAACCTCACGAGGAGCATCAGTCAGCAGCTCAACAATATACGGAGTTTCCGTACCGTACACCCAACCAGCACCCGATGCATACAGCTTGATTGTGCTCTGATACTTCTCCCAGCCGTAGCCCTTATAGTAAACCATCTCAATCGGCTCCGGGTCACCCGTAATCATCAGATGGTTCAAGCTTGCCAGCCAGAAACTCAAGAAAGCGTACGCACCATCAACACTGTGCTCCTTGAAGTTCTCAGGAGGCGCAGGCTTCGGCACATTCTCAGCCGGATTCGTAGCGGTCGCCGCAACATATTTGCCGTTCTCCACATAATTCTCGAAAGTAATGATGCCCTTATACTTCCTGCCCGAAGAGCGAAGACCCGAAGCAACAGAAGCACTTTCAGATGCCGAAGGAGAAGCGCTCGCAGACGCCGACGCGGAAGCAGTTTCGGAGGCGGTCGCCGCCTCCGAGGGAGAAGCCGAGCCGGTGCCGCCAGCTAGCGGGCGAATATCGCTGGCACACGCAGTCAACGCAGAAAGCGCGCCAGCAACAGCAACACCCAGGGCAGTACGTCGAGTGAAGAAAGTAGTCATCGGAAGTCCTTCGTTGGAACCTTCACCCCCAAAGCCGTCAGCACGAAGCTCACAACCTGCAGGTAAAGACCGCATGTAGTACGTCAATGTATATACGTTAAGCGTACCCGAGGCGCCCTCCGCCGAACCCGAACATCCGCGGGGTTTTCCCCTGGGTGTTCCCTGGGTTTCCTACCCTGGGGTTCCGCAGAGTTTCGGCAGAGTTTCGGCAGAGTTTTGGCAGAAAGAAACCCCGCCCACGGCGCATTACCGCGGGCGGGGGAGAAGCTCAGCTCAAGCTGTTATGCCTGAACCGTTATGGTGGGGTCTAGACAGAAGACCTAGGCAGCAGAAGAGCTAGAAGAAGCGGAAGCCGACGAAGAAGAGCCTTCATCGCCGGTGAGCATAATCCACTTACCATCCTTGTACTCCACAATAGCCTTCATCAGCTTGCCGTTCGGGCTAGAAGCCGTCTTAAAAGGTACGTCAGACTTGCCCTCACGATGGATCTTCGCATCAGGGCTGTCGTTCATGTAAGCTGGCCAGTTATAACGGGTAGTGCTACCGGAAACCTTCTGAGGCGAACCAGTAATCAGCTCAATAGTAACCGGGGTATCCACACCATACATCCAACCCAGATCATTCTCGTACATATACGCAAATTCCTGGAAATCCGTAACATACACATCTGCAGGGTCAGCCTTCTTCATCGGCTCAGTATCACCCGTCATTAGCGCATAGTTAAAGCTCGCCAGCCAGTAACCAATGAAGGCGTAAATACCATCAACGTTCTGCTCGTTCATGTTCGCCGGAACGAGAGGTTTCGGCACGTTCTGCGCCTTCTTCTCGGCAGTGGCGGGAATGTATTCGCCGTTCTTCTCGAAGTTATCGAACTTCACAAAGCCCTTGTAGGCCTTGCTGGAAGAAGCAGATGCCGAAGCACTAGCCGAGGCGCTCGCGGATGCGCTTTCGGACGCACTCGCAGAAGCCTCACCGGAGGGGGAACTATCAGCCAACGGGCGAATATCGCTAGCGCACGCAGTCAATGCAGCCAGTACGCCGGCACCGGTTGCACCCAGTGCCACGCGGCGGGACATACCAACAGAGGTGGGGGAAGGGCTCGTCATAATCAGCCTTTCAAAAGAAGTCAACAAAGGAAATAGAGTGAGTTGACACCATCATTATACCCTAAGCACATGAATGGATATCAAATACCACTACCTATATCCTTTTGCGAAGAAAGGTCTAAAAAGCTGCAATTAGTGCACTAGGACGCTGAGGGGCTCGCAGACTCCGTGCTCTTATCAGCATCCTTATCTTTCTGAGTGCTCATAAACCAAGCACCCTCCTTATACTCCACAACAATCCTCATCGCCTGCCCCTGAGAATCTTCTGCCCTAGCCAGCGACTTATCGCGGTTGTCCCCCTCCGTCAGATGCCTCTTCGCATTCTGGTCAACCAGAGAACGAGCACGCCAGAAATAACGAATACGGTCGCCCTCAACCTGCGTGGGAGTGTCCGTCATCAGGTACACAGACATCGGCTCACTCGTATCGTAAATCCAGCCGCGCCCTGTCTCATAGAGCTTAACCATCGGCTCAAGCTCCTTATAGTATTCGCTACTCGGGTCCGTCTTCTTCAACGGCTCAATATCACCCGTCAACGCCAAATAATTAAAGCTAGAAATCCAATAGCCAATCAGCGCATAAATACCGTCAATGCTCAGCTCCTGCACCTTCTCCGGCATGAGCGGTTTGGGCACGTTCTGCGCCTTCTTCTCAGCCGTGGCAGGAACGTACTCGCCGTTCTTCTCAAAGTTATCGAACGTGACCTTACCCTTATACGACTTATTCGCAGACGGCAACGCCGGCGAAGCAGACGGGCTCGCCGAAGCACTCGCATTCGCCGATTCAGATTCAGCAACAACCGGCGGATGCACCGTACGCGCACACGCAGACAACACGGCAACAAGACCAACACCGCCCGCACCCAACACGGCGCGGCGGCTCAAAGCGACGGGCTTAAAAGAGGAGCTAGTCATCAGCAGTCTTTCGGTGAGGTCAACGGACAAGTCAACGGATGAGGGGGGGAGTGAGTCGACACCCCCATCATACCGGGCGTACCTTATAGCAACCCTAAAGCGCAGGCGAACAACAAATAGCCGGGCGCATACGAAGACACCCCGTAGTTGCCGCACAACAAAATACAGCTACGGGGTGGACGACGTAATACGCCTCGACTGAACCGGATGCACCGGCTAACAGAGCAGCTAACGGGGCAGCTAACGGAGCAGATGCGCAAAATTACGGCGCGCCTGAGCCACCTTCGGGCTCACCACAAACGCGCAATAACCCTGCGCCGGATTCAACGCGTAATAATTCTGGTGATACTCCTCAGCCTCATAGAACACGCCCAAGGGCTTAATCTCCGTAACAATGGGGGAGGGGTACAGCTGCTGAGCACGCGCCACCGCACGCTCAAACGCCTCACGCTGCTGCTCATCCGCGTAGAAAAGCACCGAACGGTACTGCGAACCGGTATCCGCACCCTGACGATCCCAGCTCGTCGGATCGTGGCTCGTGAAGAAAATATCCAACACCGTATCCAGGTCAATCACCTGCGGGTCAAAGCTGAGCTTCAGCGCCTCCTGATGCCCGGTCGTACCCGAACACACCGAACGATAATCGGGGTCGGGAGTATCGCCGCCCGTGTAGCCGCAAACGCTCGCCTCAACCCCGCGGAACTGGCGGTACACCGCATCCAAGCACCAGAAACAGCCGCCGGCAAGTACAACATCAGTCATGATTCCTCCTCGAATAGTGAGCCTTGAACTAACATTTAGAAAACCACACTACCTAAAGAACACCGCAGCGCCGCACAATATTCCTGCACAGCCGCAGGCTTCGGCGTAAACCGCCCGCAGTCCCGCCCCCCTGTCCCGCTGTGCCCCCTGTCCCGCCGCGCCACCTGCCACAATAGAGGTATGACTGAAAAACTAGAAACCCCCACCCTCGCAGAAGTCGTCGACGCCTTCCACACGCTCTTCCCGCCGCAGCTCGCCGCCGGATGGGACGCCTCCGGCCTCGTCGCCGGACGTGGCGCCGCTAAAGTGAGCACCGTCCTCTTCGCAGTAGACGCCCTCACCGCCACCGCCGAAGAAGCCGTAGCCGAAGGTGCACAGCTGCTCATCACCCACCACCCGCTGCTGCTCCGCGGCGCAAAGTTCATCCCCGACAGCGACTACAAGGGCAACGTTCTGCACACCCTCATCGAGGGCGGATGCGGCCTGCTCGGCGCGCACACCAACGCAGATGCCGCCGTTGAAGGCGTGAACGAAGCACTCTGCGACGCTATCGGCCTGATTGACCGCGAGCCGCTCACCGAAGCGCAAACCCAGGTACTCGACGAGCAGGAACACGCGGTAGGCACCGGCCGCCTCGGCACCCTGCCCGAAGAAATCACCCTCAAGGAGCTGGCAGAACGCCTCGCTGCGGCACTGCCCGCAACCGCCGGCGGCCTGCGCATCGCCGGACGCGCCGACCAGCCGATCCGCCGCGTCGCCCTCTGCGGTGGTGCCGGTGACTCCCTCTTTGACGCTGTGCGCGCCACCGACGCGCAGGTGTACATTACCGCCGACCTGCGCCACCACCCCGCCAGCGAATTCCGCGAAACCGCACGAGTTACCGGCAACAATATCGCGCTGATTGATTGCTCCCACCCGGCCAGCGAATCGCTGTGGCTGCGTTCGGCAGCCGACCGCCTGCGCAAGCTGCTCGCCGAGCGCGGCTTCACCATCGAGACGAAGCTGTCCGCACTGAACACCGACCCGTGGGACTTCACCGTCTCTACCGGCGTGACAACCGGTCAGGACGCGCACTCGGCAAGCACCGCCGCAGCCCCCGCGTGGGAACTCTAGGGCGAGAATTCTAGGGGCGAGAACTCTAGAAGAATCCGCGCGGATTCCCTCAGCGCGTAAGAGCCCGGGCACCCCGTCCGTTGTGACGAGGTGCCCGGGCTAGAACCGGCTCGGTCTACTTAGTTACCTGGCCTACTTAGTTAGCAATGCGATACAGACCGGTAGTGATAGGGTTCATCACACGATGCCGGTAATAAAACAACATCCACTCCAACTCAATGCGGGTCACAGCATGATTCGGTTCAAACATGCCGGTCTCGGGAGTAATAACATTCTGCTGGGTAGCCCACAGAATCTCACGATAGAATGCGGAATCCGGCGTAACATCCGGGAATGACGAAACACCCGATACTTCCGGTGAACCAGACGCACGGTAAATCATTGCGGCAACGGTTGCATTCGTGAGACTGTCCTCCGCGTGGAACTTTCCGTCAGGTCCGCCGAAGGTAACACCCTTTTCACGAGCCCAAATGTAGGCGGCGTAGTTCGGATCGTCCGTCTTCACATCCGGCCACGGGGAGACTTCAGGAAGGTCCACCTTGGGGCTGCCCTTCATCTCATAAAGGGCGGAAGCCAGCTCACTGCGGGTGGCGGGCTGATTCCGTTCCTCGTCGTTCAACGATGTCGAAAAGTACATACGTTCCTCTACGGGCACGTAAGCATTCGTGAACCGCTGGACACCCTCAAACTTCAAATCCTGGTGCGCCAAAAGAACACCGCGGTGCTCCGGGGCAAAACCCACCATCGGGGTGATGAGAGTCTTATCCGTCTTGCTGGGGTAACCGTAGTCGCTCCACGCCTCAATGACGTACTGCTTGGACGGATCCAGCGTGTTCGCGGGAATCTTGAGATTGACGAAAGCGAAGCCTCCCTCCAGGCTCGTCTCGTATTCATCATCGCCTTGGACGTAATGCTTCATCTCGCTCATGACCAGGACGGGGGAACCCGTGCCCTTCTCGCGAATGACGTACATCATGCCCTCAGCACCGGGGATGTCAGTCCCTACGAAGCCCTGACCCTGAATCAGCAGCTCCTGATCCTTCGTGGGGTCCTTCAAAGCGTCGTATTTCAACTTAGGTGCGAAGGTATCGAAGTGATAATCATTGGTGCTCAGACCGTGATGCGTCACAACGTTCTTGCGAGCCCAGATATCCTGAACGGTCGACTGCGGCTGGCCCTCGGGCTCGGCGAGGATGCCAACCTCGTAACGCACCTTGTCCAGAGTCATATCCGGGAAATACTCCGTGAGAGTGTAGTAACTCGGCAAAGTATTAGCTTCAACCTTCAGCGGGGCGACAAAGGTGCCGTCATCGTCAATGGTGAAGTCCTTGCCCTCTTCAAACCGCAAGAGGGTATCGGTCACCTGATGGGCGTTGTAGGGGACGTTCTCCTCGGGTGCGATGTAGATGACTACCTTGCCGTGCTGCTTGCGCCACTCCTTGGTGAAGCCGGTGCCCAGAACCGTAATTTTACTGTCCTCACCGGTGTACAGGCCGTCGCCCTCTTGCTTGAAGACGTCACGGCCGTTCTGGAAGTAGTAGTCCTCATAATCAACAGTGAAAGACGGCTCATCCGCGACATCCTGAGTTGCAGGGGTGGGGGTATTGGCAGTTGGTGCGTTAGCAACGGGCGCGTCTGCGGTGGGGGCTGCGTCCTGGGCTAACGTCGGGGTCAGCGGCAGAATCATCACGCCCGCCAGTGCGAGCGCGCTACAGTTCCGAGCCGCGCGGAGGAAAGAAGACTTAGAGTTCGGAAGCGAGGACATAGCACATCCTTAGGGTCATTTCTCCGGGGCTACGCAAGCTTACCGGCAGGCTGAGAATCTACCGTCGAATCTGCGCACGCCCTATGAGAAAAGTGGTTGAAAATCCCCCTCGGTTTCGGGGATATCCTCACCCTATCAAAGCGTTGAACGATTGCCAGGAAACACTCAAGGAATACTTTAAGGTTTCGATAAATCTCACACAGCGGTAGCTGTTAAAAGCTGAACCCCGTGCTCCCGAACAGAAAACCATTCGGGAGCACGGGGAACCAGAGAGCTATCCGATGCACCGCGCCGCACGCGCCCTCAAGGTAAAACCCGAGGGGGACGCAGGAGGTCTAAACGACCTTACTTAGCGCGAGCCTGGAATGCCTCAATCAGAGTTTCCAGCTCACCGTGAGTCACCATATGCTGAGCATCGAAAGCGCCGCTAGCGTTCAACACCACCTTGTTCTGCTGAGCCCACAGAATCTCACGGTAGAACGCCGAACCGGGAGCCACATCGCTGTAAGGAGAGTCGCCCATAACCGCGGGCGAACCCGCTGCACGGTAGGTGAATGCCGCAACGGTAGCGTTCGAAATGCCGGCATCCGCGTGGAACTTACCGTCCGACCAACCGAAGGTAATACCCTTCTGACGAGCCCACACGTAAGCGGGGAAGTTCGGGTCGTCAGTCTTCACATCCGGCCAGGGAGAGGTCTCGGGCAGCTTCACCTCGGGGGTGCCCGCCTGAACGTACAGGGCAGCTGCGAGCTCACCACGGGTTGCGGGAGTCTTCAGCTTCTCATCGGAAGGAGCAGGCTTCTGGTCATCGTCCTTCTTAGGATCCTGCGCGTTGGGCAGGTTCGCCTCCCTGTAGCCGTTCGTACCGTTCAAATCCAGGTCCTGCCACGCGAGCAGGGTACCGCGGCCCTCGGTAGGCTTGCCCATGACCGGTGCGAGCAGCTCGCCCTTCTCGCTGTAACCGTCATTAGCCCAGACCTCAATCACGTACTTCTTCGAAGCATCCAGGGTGTTTGCCGGAACATGCACGTTACCGTGCAGGTTGCCGTCACGGTACGCCGAGTACATGGTGGGGTGGTCAAACTCGATGATGTCGCTGGTTGCCAGAACCGGGGTGTTCGAGCCCTTCTCACGGATGGCGAGGTGAACACCCTTAGCAGAGCGGATGTCGCCATGGAAGCCGCCGCCGCTAACATACAAATTCTGCGCCTGCGCAGGATTGCCCAAAGCGTTGTATGCCAAGCTAGGATCGAACGGCTCTGCCCTCTTACCCAGAGTCTGCAAAGCCTGGGTGCTCACCACGTTCTTGCCGGTCCACAGTTCCTGAGCGGTCAGCGGCTTCTGACCCTTCTGCTCGGCAACCACGTGAATCTCGTAGTGGACATCATACTTGGTGCCGCCGGTCGGATCCTGGGCGTAATCATCATCGACGAAGTAGTAGGCGGCAAGGTCGTACGCCTCAACCTTCAGATCAGCCTCAAAAGTGCCGTCATCGGCAATGGTGAAGTCCTGACCCTCCACGAAGCGCAGCATCTTCGAAGTCGGAATCTCGTAGCCGGAAGGCGCGTAGTTCGCGGGGGCAATGTACAGTGCCACGGTACCGTGCTGAGCGCGCCATTCCTTGGTGTATCCGGCACCCTTCACATGGACGGTACCGCCCTCGGTCGTGACGAGGGATGCGTTTACGCCATCATACTTGTAACCGTCAGGGATGGAAACGTTCAGGGTCGGGTTAGCTGCAGCAACCTGGTGAGCTGCCTGAGGGGTAGCGGCGGCAACGGCTGCATCAGCGGCAGGAGCCGCATTCTGAGCCAGCGCCGGGGTCATCGGCAGAACCATGGCACCAGCCAACGCCAGTGCGCCGCAACTCTGAGCGGCGCGGAGGAAAGAAGACTTAGAGTTCGGAAGCGAGGACATAAGACATCCTTAAAGTTGTATCTCGCAGGGCTCTGCGGGCTCAACGGCGGGTAGAGAATTCGCCGTTGAATCTGCACACACCCTATGCGAAAAGTGGTTGAAAGCCCCGTCGGTTTCGGGGACATTTTCACCCTATCAAACCCTCCAAATGATGTCAGGGAACACTCAAGAGAAGCTTGAAGGTTTTGAGGCATTTCACAGGTTAATCAGCCGATAAAAGCTGAACCCCGCGCACCCGAATGGAAAACCATTCAGGAACACGGGGGTAGTTAGCGCGGAACTAACGCGCCTTACTTGGCGCGGTTCTGGAAGTTGAACAGCATCTGCTCCAACTGACCACGATTCACCAGGTCCGTCGCATTAAAAGAGCCGAAATCCGGATTAATGACATACTGCTGCGTGGACCACAGAATCTCACGGTAGAACGCAGAATTCGGCTTCACGTCGGTAAAGGAAGACACACCTGATACCGCCGGGGAACCCGCTGCACGGTAGGTGAACGCCGCAACCGTAGCGTTCGAAATGCCGGCATCCGCGTGGAACTTACCGTCAGACCAGCCGAAAGTAATACCCTTCTGGCGAGCCCATACGTAGGCGGCATAGTTCGGGTCGGTGGTCTTCACATCCGGCCAGGGGGAGGTCTTAGGGAGGTTCACCTTGGGGCTACCAGCCTGAGCGTACAATGCAGCCGTCAACTCGCCGCGAGTAGCACGCTGCTGCTGCTCCTGGTAGGTGAGCTTCGAAATCAGGCTCTTGTACTCTCCCTTAGGTACGGTAGCATCCGCGAAGTCCTGAACACCCTCAAACTTCAGCTCCTGACGGCCCATAAGAACACCGCGGTGCTCCGGCGCCAAACCAACAATCGGGGTGATGAGGGGCCTGTCCTTCTTGGTGAGGTCGTAGTCGTAGTCGCTCCACGCCTCAATGACGTACTGCTTAGACGGATCCAGGGTGTTTGCGGGGAGCTTGATGGTGCGGTAAAGAGTGCCTCCCTCCAGACGGGTTACGCCATCGGGACCTTCATAGTAGGACTTCATATCGCTCATCGCCAGGACGGGGGTGCCGGTGCCCTTCTCACGAATCACATACATGACACCCTCACGGCCAGGCAGCTCCTCACCAACGAAACCCTCACCCTGAATCAGCAGCTCCTGATCCTTCGTGGTGTCCTTCAGAGCATCATACTTCCACTTAGGTGCCAGGACCTGCGGATGGTAAGCGCGGGTGTACATCGGGTGGTGGGCGATAACGTTCTTGCGAGCCCAAATATCCTCAATGCTCGACTGGGGCTGGCCCTTAGCCTCGGTCAAAATACCCGTCTCGTAACGCACCTCATCCAGGGTGATACCCGGGAAATAATCGATGGGAGTGTAGAAACTCTCCAAGGCCCTAGCCTTGATGGTCAGCTTTGCCTCAAAAGTGCCGTCATCAGCAATGGTGAAGTCCTTACCCTCTTCAAAACGGAGCATCGACGTGGAAGGCTCAGCGTTACCGGGGCGGTCCTTCGTAGCAGCAATATAGAAGACAACGGTGCCGTGCTGCTCGCGCCACTGCTTGGTGAAACCGGTACCCTTCAGAGTCACGGTGCCGCCCTCGCCGGTGTACAGAATACCGTCATAATCAGCGGAGTACGTCGGCTGTGCCGCTGCGTCCTGAGCAGCCAGCTTGGGAGTCACCGCATTTGCCGCCGGTGCATCAGCAACAGGTGCCGCATCCTGGGCGAGTGCCGGAGTCATCGGCAGAACCATCGCGCCAGCCAGCACCAGTGCGCCGCAACCCTGCGCCGCACGGAGGAAAGAAGACTTAGAATTCGGAAGCGTGGACATACATCATCCTAACGGGTCGTACCCACCGGGATGATGCAGGTTCATAGGGTTCCTGGGGTGAGAAATCTCCGTCGAATCGGCGCCAACCCAATGAGAAGTGGTTGAATATCCCCGTCGGTTTCGGGGACATTTTCACCCTATCAAACCCTCAGGTAGATGTCAGGGAACACTCAAGAGAGGCTTGAAGGTTCTGAGGTTTTTCACAGGTTGACCAGCCACTAAAAATTGAGCTCGGCAAACCAAACTCAGCAAGCTAAACCCCGAGAACAGAACTCAAAAATAGAACCCCGTGCACCCGAACAGAAAACCTGCTCGGGAACACGGGGTTATTCGTTTAGCTAGACGATAAGCAGAGCCAGTTTAGCGAGTCAGCTTATCGAGCCTGGAAAGCTGCCAGAACAGTCTCCAGGTGGCCGCGAGTCAGCAGTTGCTTAGGAAGGAAATAGGAACCACCGTACACAGTAGGCAAATTCTGGCTAGCCCACACAATCTCACGATAGAACGGAGCACCAGGCTTAACATCCACGTAGGGGGAATCGCCCTTAACCGCAGGAGAACCCGCCGCACGGTAGGTGAATGCTGCGACGGTAGCGTTCGAGATACCTGCGTCCGCGTGGAACTTGCCGTCCGACCAGCCGTAGCTGATGCCCTTCTCACGAACCCAAATGTACGCAGCGTAGTTCGGGTCGTCAGTCTTCACATCCGGCCAGGGGGAGACTTCCGGCAGTTTCACCTCGGGGGCACCAGCCTGAAGGTACAGAGCCACCGCCAGCTCGCCGCGGGTAGCGCGTTCCTTGCGCTGCTCATCGGTCAAGCTAGGCTTCTTATCCTCAACAACGTCAGAACCCTTAAAGTTCAGGTCCTGAGAAGCCAACAGTTCACCGCGGCCCTCAGGTGCCTTACCTACAACGGGGGCGAGGAACTCGCCACTCTCGCTGTAGCCGTCATTAGCCCAGACCTCCACCACGTACTTCTTCGAAGTATCCAGGGTGTTAGCCGGAACCTTCACGGTGCCGTTCACTACGCCGTTCACATACTCAAAGGCGCGGTCGTGGTGGTTGTACTCAATAATGTCGCTGGTCGCCAGAACAGGGGTGTTCGAGCCCTTCTCACGGATTACATACTGAACACCCTTGACGGAGTGAATCTCACCGTAGAAACCGGTACCCGAGAAATAAATGTCCTGATCAGCGGCAGTGTTACCCAGAGCCTTGTATTCCACCTTGGGAGCAAACGGGCTGGGACGGAACACCTGAGTTTGCACCGCAATACGGCGAATCACGTTCTTACCAGCCCACAGATCCTCAAGGGTCAGCTGGGTCTGACCCTGTTGCTCAGCAACCAGGTCAACCTCGTAACGCACCTCGTAACGCGGGATACCGGGGAAGTAATCGCGAGGCTCATAGTAGCGCTGAAGCACGTCCGGCTTGACCGTCAGCTCAGCGTCCAGGGTGCCGTCCTCAGCAATGGTGAAGTCCTTACCCTCCTCAAAACGTAGCGGCGTATCATCAGCGGGCAGTAGGCTACCGTCGGGAACACCCTGAGAAGCGGCCAGGTAAACCGCCACCTTGCCGTGCTTTTCACGCCACTCCTTAGTGAAACCCGAACCCTTCACGTGGACGGTACCG
>ERZ773071.22-NODE-22-length-31627-cov-7.33565_pt1 | contig 31627 bp, 66 predicted proteins | sample MGYA00580621_ERZ773071 | MGnify/ENA primary metagenome ERZ773071 (study PRJEB29015, sample SAMEA2738136) | human oral metagenome | biome: human oral; feature: human-associated habitat; material: saliva | place: China | collected 2211 ... | reverse complement strand
ATTCACTCGGCTATGTCTGAAAAGGATAGCTATCACAGGTCTTTTTGTTAAAGTTTTACCAATAATAGTCTTATATAAATCTACAGTCTTTTTCTCTACACCGGATTCTGTATCTGATTTAACAATATAGTGAGTAGGTTTTTCTCCTATATAACCGTAGCCATTTTTATATATAGGAGTTAATACATCTCCACCATCAAGACCTATCTCTGAAGATATGATGTCATTGTACTGCTCATCTACCTTAACATAAAATAAATGCTTTTGATTGTACATTATTTCAAATGTCAATCTGTGAAATTTCTGGTCTCCTAAAAATATACTATGTTCTTTCTTGCTAATTTTCGGCATAATTATAAGCTTTTAAATTCTTCGTCCATTAACTTTATTTCTTCAGATATCAATGCTAATATCTTATCGGATATTTTTTGACTAAAAATACGACCGTGAACCCCACCCATATCGCTTTTTATTACCAATGCAACCCCATTAATATTTGCTTCCTCTTGAAAATCTCTGAAACGGTTGATTTTTCCAAGTAAAACTCCGGCTCTTTCGTAATCTTTTATATCCATTATTTTATATGTTTTTACAAATGTATAACTTTTTAACCTTAAATGCAAGTAATTAAAAGATTAATTTTATTTGCTTTATAGAGAGTATTGATTCAAGTGACTTTGGATTGCACAACTGGTCTCCTGAAAGCACAATATCGAAAACTAAAAATAAGCCTGAACCATCCTTGAATATAGACACAGAACCCTCTATTATAGAGTAATAACTGCCTTCAGATAACACCTTACCTGTTCTGTGTATATTACTGATTATTCCATACAGATTATCATAGTCACCGAATACCGATATATCAATCTTTATTCGTGATTGCATATAAGGATAATCCATGAAATTAGACTCTACAGACTGCACCTTAAAATCGAAATTAGATAATCTATCTTTGGTGTAATCTGACATATCTAATATTGTGAATCTAAGAACCGGATACTCAATACAGTTTCCGTTATCAAAAGTTATATTTATTTTGAATAAGCTTACATATTCAGCCACCCAAACAGAACCCTGTACCAATTCTTTAAACTCGTTTGTTTTACATTGAACCCTGAAAGACATAAAACCCTCCTATCTCTCGCCTATCTGGCGAATTAATGAATTTAAATTTTTACGTATCAATCTACCCATTTTAGAATATTTAAAGAAGTAGAAACTGAAAGCTATATATCCACCACCAAGCATCATGAAAACATGAGAGTTTGAAAATATCAACAAGCAAGGCAAGAGAAATACGAGACCCTGAACAACACAACCCCAATTTGATTTTAGTCTTGAGACATAATAAAAAACTGCATAAAATAAGCTCATAATAACGTTAAATTTTAATTGAATACTTCTTTGTAGTAAATACGTGCGTTTTCTATGGTTAAACGGAACACACGACCGTCTTGTTCTATCTGTTCAATGCGCTGTTCGATCTTTTTTCTTGTTTTCTTATCGGTGTACTGCACATAGGTAGACATTTTTAGTTTATCAATCCGTTCCCAGATTGTCATATTTGTTCTTTTCTCCATATTATTTCCTATCGTAATAAGGTATTAATTTATAAAGTGAAATAAAACGATTTTTAATGTCAAAAATATTGAACCTAAAAACTTTTTCTTTAATAACAGTATCCATTATAGGCTCTTTTGAGCAACATGTACATTTACTTTTTTGTCTATGAGATACAGTTGTACGCCTGTCGTTATCATACTCTAGTCCAATTATAGAACCGTCTTTTTTATCAAAGAATACCATACTTATATAGTTATTTTAAGAATGTCATCCAAATCAATCTCCAAAGAATCACCGTTTTTATTTTTAGCGTACAGGGTACAACCCGACACCCGATCAAAAATCAAAGTCCGGTCTCCCTCTCCGGCTATCCGAAGAGAGATTTTTTCACCGGATACAAATGTCTTTAAAAGACCTTTTTTACTTATAGCCATATTAACGGAAAGTTATATAATAAGAATCGAAATTTTTAGTACTTGAATGGCTCACTACCTTACCGCCTATAGCGTCTATTATTCCACCCTTTTTAGTATAACAACTCATACCTATACCGCCACCAAAAAATACGCAATTTCCGTTCAATTTAGTTATTCCGTAAACAGAATCAATCACAGACTTTTTTAGAGACCAAATCTTATACTTAAGTACTTGATTTAGCAATCGTGCAAAGACATCGCTTTCTTTATCATATCCACAACCGGAACAGGTAGCCGATAAGGAAATAAAACTGCCGTCTTTAAAAGTTACATCCGCAATAGCGTGCGGATTCAATCCCCATGCTTTGCTCTTAACCCAACTTATATGTACAGATATACTCTTTACTTTCTTGGCTGTTTTTTCAGATTTAATTCTATCCTTTATATTTATTCTTTTCAATATATCGGAAGATTCATTCCTTAATGAATGCTTTTGTTTGTCGCTCATTTTAACCCAGCTAAGACCCATTTGTTTAGCTACCATAACTACAGATACTATCCGACCTTCTTTTCTCAAATCCAAAATAGCTTGCTTTATACTCTTTTTCATAATTATTATTTCTTTATTGTTATACAAATGTATAAATATATATTGTTGTATGAAAATATTTATAGTTAAAAATTAGTTAAATCTCGTTAGACACTAAAATATATCCATCTGATATCATTTTATTTAAAAATCTTTGCGCCTTTTCCTGATCTGTATCTCCTTTAATGTGTGAAGATAATACGCTTCCTTCTCCGTTAAAAACATCTAAATAGAAATTAAAAATACCCTTCAAACAAAGTATCTTAAACGCTGAGAACTGCCCTTGCTTATCTCCTTTCTTGTGGAAATCCTTTCCTATTGCGTCTTTTATATCCATAACTCAAAATGTTAGCTTGTAAGAGTGGTTATTCCCTGTCATTGATTTAGATAGCCACCCGTGCATTCTTTTCGCCTCTTCAGGACTACTAAAGCTATACACGTCTACAAAATCAGCACCTTTAAAAACAAATATCCTTTTCATACCGTTTGATTTTGAATGTTTTCTAATTTCCGTTTAACACTATACACAGATGAAATTATAGGAGAGAAAAAATATTGCTGTTTTCCGTCTTGAATCCAATTGACAAAAGGCTGTTTTCTGTGATAACAAAACCCTGTATTTATATTTTCTATTTTCATGGTTACAACTCTTTAAAAATGTAATTTTTACCTTTATGAATACATTTAAATGAATGAATAAAGCAATTTTTGCATTCAAATGAACACCCATCGCATTTTTGGCTATCTCCATTATCTTCACATAGAAAATATCTTTGCCCTATCTGAAGTATAGAACCGTCTTTCGGTGCTGTCTTCATTCGTTTACATTGTTCAACTAACACCAAATCACAATCGGGCGTACCCTTTATAAAGCCTTCTTTTATTGCGTTATAAACATCTGAAAGGAAAATATCTACCTCTTGCCTTAAGTCTTCATTACCTTTATAAACATCTTTGAAGTTTATATTAGAAATAACTCCGTACATCTCAAAATAATTATTTATATGTTTATAGTTAGACACGTCTAAACTAAGAGCTAATTTCAAAAAATCCGAAACGGTTAAAACCGGAACAACATATACTTTTTTCATAATTATATCTTTTATTTCTTTATACAAATGTAGAATAAATATATCATAATGGAAAATATAAACAGTTAAATTTTAGTTAAAAATACACCTTTGCATTTTACTATAAATCACATTTTATAATGATAAATTATTTCAAACAAACACAAATGTCTCATAGCGTACAATTTATAAAAAGATTCATTGTCAATACTTATGCAGTCAATATTGTATCCTAAATTTTCAAATATATTAATATACCCTTTTCCAAAATATATACTATCTGAATATCTATAAGAATTATTTATTTTCTGATAAAATAAACAATACGATTCATTCGTTTTATTATTGACATATTGAACAAAACACCAACCTTTTGATTTATCATAGCGATTTATTAAGTACTGAAATAATGTTGTACTTCCTTTATGATCTATGATTGGTTTGCATTTTAGAGCATTCAAAATATTTAATTCTTTTTTAGTCAACTTTTTCATAGCTCAATACCTTTTATAAATATATACCCTATTTTGCTAGGTTTGAAAGTCCTTTCGTCACTAGGTAAACCTTTAAATTTTACATCTGTAAGCATACCCCAATGTGAAGACCATACAGAACCGTCATACAATTCTGAAAGCTTGTTATATATTTTAATACAGTCTTCAGCATCTTGCTTTAAGTCTGTTGTTAACTGTCTTTGTAACCTATCTAATGTTTTACTCATAATTTTGCATCTTAAATGATTTACAACTCAAAGAATGCGATATCTGAAATATCATAACCTTGCTTTTTAAGGTCTTCCTTTACATCCTGCTCCGTATCAATATCTTTATTTATATACTCGATTTGTGATTCGCTATCAATCAAAATATAGCTTTTAGATAAATAATTGGATTCGTCACTATGAGTAGTTGACACGCAAATATATTCTTTCATAACTTTAAAATTTAGGTGTGTTTAACTCTGAAATTTCAACCCAAATTTCCAAACGGAATTTAACGTATTTTCTTTTCAGGTCGTTGTATGTTTCCGTACTTGCTTTAAAGATAAAACCCACCTGAACAGATTTACCGTCTTTAGTATCTACCATTATCGGCTGTTTTGTTTTAACCGCATTATCAGATATATCAATACCATTGTCTTTGCATATACCCCTAAAAGATTCGATAGCACCATTAACATAAAGACTGCTTATCTTTTGGCTTTTTATAAAATCTCTATCAATCCAATAGCCTGAAGTGTTCATTATTATCTGGAGAAAATAAATAAGTTTTCATAATTTTAAAATTTATGGAGAGCCGGTTAAAGGCTCTCCGGTTTACTTTAAGTTTTCAAAACAAAATCTATAAGTAAAATAATCAAGCTTTTTCGCCTCCTTTGTTCTTCCGTCTAATTTCGTAACCAATACAGAAGAACAACCAAAGTAAGTAAGAGACGCGCTGTTTTTTCGTATTCTACTGTCCTCTTTATTCCTTAAGATTCTAGGGTTTAAACTCCCTACCTTATCATTGTCACAGTGGTAATAGCTTTTAAATACCCCCTTTGTCCCATTCTCAAAAACTAATTCTATTTTATACATGACTATTTCTTTTTACAAATGATCTGTTCTTTTATATATTCGATTCCAATTTTTCCATATCAGAGATAACCTCCCTATATTGAGCTTTCAAGATTGAAATTTGATTTGTTAAGTTTATCAATAAGTCTCCAACGGTATAACCTTCTATTATTTTGCTTTCAAGATTAACGCTTTGAGAATTTTTAAACTCATCTTTTAGTAAATCCAAATTATCTTGAATACCGGAAAAAATCGGATTTATTTTATGATTATATAGTTTGGATGCTATAATTTTATCAATCATACTGTTTTTTTTATTATGGAGGGCTTAATTAAAAACCCTCCGATTAATAACTTCACCCTACTATATTAATTTCACCGCCTGAAACGTAATATTGAAAACTACCCGACTCGTTATAGAACGAATACAAGGGAAGATTATAAGAGCGATAACTGTTTCCTGCATCATAAAAACCATCAAAAGTAAACTTTGCACCTTGTTTCTTTGCTGTCTCCAAAACTTCAATTTCACGATATCCAAACGGATTATTTTTACGCTCCTTTCCGGCTGGTGTTTGGTATTGATTCCAAAGCCATTTGAAACCCTTTTGCGCTTGTTCCGGTGTAACTTCAATCTCTCCATTATCAAACATAATATCGAAATCAGTGTACGATATTTTACCAGAATTGAGCCTGTTTTGAATTAACTGTTTTTCTTTTTCTGTTATTACACCACGTTTCGAAATTTCCAAAGCTAGTAAGTTAGTTTTTTCTGCTAAAGTTTTCATAAGAATATGTATTTAATTGTTATTATTTCCTTTTGTTTCTACAAATGTATAACTAATAAATCAAAGTACAATCATATTTTTAGTTAAAAATTAGTTAAAATTTATATTACATATAAAAAGGGTGTTTTAGTCTGTTTAAGACATTAATACCCTGTTAAATGAATATACATACCTGAATACAGGTTTAATTTAAAATTTAACCGTTAAAAACACTATAAACGGCACTCACTAGCGTTATAGATATAACTGTAAATATAAAAATGTACGTTTTAATCTCTCTTTTCATAATATACTTATTTAAATTACCAGTTTATTCTTTTCTCTCCGTCTACAGTAAAACGCATGGCGAAGCCTGTTAACTTTAGATAGTCATTCCATTCCGTATATAGGTCACAAAGCTCTGTAAAGATTTTACGGCTCGGCTTTCCTGTGTCGTAATCAAATAAATAAATAGTGTCGTATTCATTACCGCCCTTGCTAGTGAAGAAACAAACACCCATCGCATTAACAAACTCATCTAAAGAACTGTTTTTCTTTAGAATCTCCCTTGCAAGCCTTTCGACTTCTTTCTCTGCAATTTCACACGCTTTATTATAGTGAAATTCTATATCTTTATTGTTTTTCATAACCAACCGTTTATTTCGAATATAGCGTCTATAGTACTTTCTATATTATAGCTCTGGAAAACAACCCCACCGCCATATGATTTATTATTATACTTTTTGCCCCCGATCTGATTCATACGCTTGCAAACTTTATCGTAAAGCTGAGTAATAAAACCTTTCTTGTCTTTCTCATCATCTGTAGATAAATCTAAAAAATGAAACACATATCTAGGATTGCCGTTGATGTCATTTTTAATGCGCTGTACGCTATTTAATAACTCTTCTTTTGTCATAATATCAATTATTAGATTAAATACTCAAAAACCTGTCCAAAAACCTCCAAAGTAACTGTATTGTCGCTTACTACCTCTATACGGCAATTATACACAACAAAAGCAACACCGGAAAAGAACCAAACACCGGAAAAGATTAATAATACTATACTTTTCCAAAATATTGAAGTTTGCAATCTATCTTTCATAATATTAATATTTTAAAAATGATAGTATTTTATCTAAATTATAAGAGTCTATGAGATTTAAAGGTATCGTATTTGATATATTTTTATTTAATATAACATTCCCTTTAATATCCTCTATTTCCAGAGTGGCTATATCTTTAAATACAGCAACAACTCTAACAAAACACTTGCCAATACCTTTAATATCGAATTCAGATATATATATAGCGTCATACGCGTAAATCTCTTTTAAATTTACATTCTGACCGCTCAATAAATAGATATCTAATAGTAATTTATTTCTAAGTCTTAAAAATTTTTCCATAACTAAGCCAAATTAAAATCTTTATATAAACCTATACCGTAATAAACATATAACCGATAATGTGCCTTATAAACACGCCAAGCAAAGTCCATATCTCCGGACGCAGGGTGTTTTTTGACTAAAATACCTTTACAATCCTCTATACTGTTAGCGAACTTTAAAGCCTGATCTATAACTTTAGAATTACGGCTGATAAAATCCGGTTTCATTATCTTAGAGAATAAGCCTTCTCTACCCGATTTAATGTTTCTATATGAGATACTTGAAAGATCAAACATAGCCGTAAATTTTAATTAGCGTAAATAGATTTTCTTAACAAAGCATCAGACACCAATACAGAAGATATTTCGTGCGCTATTTCGTGCAAATCCTCATCAGGTTTATTTAAATTAACTGAAGTGTCGTAACCCATCAAATTTAAAAACTGAGTAAAGGCTATAAATCCGTATCTTTCATTCTGCATAAAACGAACATACAACACAGAAGTTTTAAGAACGTTACAATAATCTGCCTCTTCTAACAGATATTTATAAACCAGTCTGTAAAAATCAAGCTTTTTCATAACTCTATATTTTTAGTGTTCCACGTGGAACAATTAATAACACTCATCTAAAACAAACAACACAACAACCAATAAGAACACAAATAGAAGACCTACCCAAAAGCCACCCAGAACAAAGCCGAGTATAAACAACCCTAAAGCCAAACACAACAGCAACAAACAAATAACAGTCTTCATAATATAACATTTTAACATTTAATCAAACATGGCTCTCTGTCCATATCTTTATACAAATGTAATACTTTTATTTGAACAAACAAAATATTTGTTGATTTATTTTAAATAAAACATAAAAAAAAATGCAATCCTGTTTCACAACAGAACTGCACCTAAAATCATTTAAATAATAAAAGAAAATAATTATGTATGAAAAACGAGTAAACAACACCCTTAAGCATCGACAGCACAAATATACACTTTTATTTTATACATTTGCATAAACTCTAAAAAAAAATTACAATTATGGCAAAAAGTACAATCATCACAGAACAACAGCAATTAGACTTTATACAGTCTGAAAAGCTAACAGAAATAGAAAAGTTTAATATAAGATCATATTTCTTTGAACCTACTCAGGCAAATAAAGAGATTGCGTATAAACAATCGAATCCGGAAGTAACACAATCAAACAATATGGTACACTACACGACAGCCGTAAAACAATGGTTTCTTAAAAAGCCTGTACAAGCCTATTTAAGGATATTAAAGACACGGTATATGATTACTGATAGTGACGCCACAAACATAGAAGACATCGACCTCGGAGAAGACTTCACAGACCTAAAAAATCAGGTAAAACGTTACGCCTTGATTTACCGTAATTCTGATGATAATCGCACACGGATGGCAGCACTTGAAAAAATAGATAAGCTTACCGGAACAGGTAAGGGAAAGGATGACAGTACTAAAGTGATCTTTTATCTCCCTTTAAGGTGTTTCGACTGCCGATTATATCGTGAAAATCAAGCAAAAATAAGGAACGAAACAGGAACGGAAGATGTAAAGAGGTGATAATCAGTAAGATAAGATTATATATATATAATCGTGGGGCGTTCCTGAATATGGAACGCCCTTTCTTTTGGCTCTGTCCGGTGTGGATGGCAAGAGGGTGGGGGTACCCCCCTAAGTGGGTCGTTTTCGGTGGGGGGCATCGCATCCGTAGAAATTTTTTTTATTTTTTTTTGATAATGTATGGTGTGTAGGGTTTGGTTGTGAAGATATGTGAAAATATATGTTATTGTTTCGAGTTTCTAAATAAAAAAAAGTTTTCAACAAAGTTTTCAACAAAAAAAAGAGGCTTAATTGACTGGTTTATAGTGGTTTGAAAGAAAAGTGTGTAGGGTTGTGCCATTTGTGTAGGGTCGTAAAAAAAAGTTTTCAACAAAAATTTTCCTTGTAAAGTAGTGGTTTATAGTGTTTTATCGAAAACGTGTGTAGGGTGTGTAGGGTGTGTAGGGTTGTTGAAACTTTTTCCGTGTGCGCGGGGAAGAAAAGTTTGGGAACAACCCTACACACCCTACACAGACCTTTTTTTTGATGTTAAATTTAACGTATAATTATTTGGTTTTAATTGAGTTATAAAAGTGTGTAGGGTTGCGAAAAAATCGAAAAACAACCCTACACAAAAATTTTCAACCCTACACACCCTACACAAAAACGGCTAAAGTATTGTTTACTAGCGATCTAATTTTGTTGAAAACTTTTTCAAGAGGGGTGTCTTATTTAGAAAAAGCGAAAAATAACAGATAATTTTGCTAGAATTTACAAAATTTCACTAGCGTTTTGGGTGTTTTTGGTGAAAATCGGTCGGTACCCCCTCTTGCCTAGACTGATCGGTCGGGAAATATTTTTCATAAAAAGACGAAATACTTGTTTGTTGATTTTGAGATTTCGATAAAAAGTTATACATTTGTCGAACTGATTACGGATAATCCGTATGCCTAAATGTAAATAAATGTAAAAATGAACGAAGTAAAATCTGATGTTTTTAAGTCCCCAGAAGAAGTGGGGTATGACTATTTTGTGACTCTTGGAAGGAATGTTTCTCATTATTTAGGGTCAAAATATAGTGTTGGCGAGGTCGTAGGCTGGATTCGGAGCTTTTTTGAGCCTTATATGGAGCATAAAATAGCTAAAAGGGATTATTCTCTATCTATGCCGTCTTTTATTGAAATTAACCTAGCTTTCGACTTTAGAAAGGAGTTTCAGAATATCTCTGGGTTTACAGAGTTTTCTCAGATTCAGTATGCCTTCCTTGAATACCTATATTTTGTTGATCATATGGAAGGAGAGTTGAAGCCTCACCGAGAAGCTTGGATTAAAGGATTTAAATTTGAGACCGGACTCGACCTGATCGAGCAATGGGGAATATTCAGACCTATGATATTTAGTAATTTCGATTCTAAAGGTGCTGTCTATATGTCTCAGGAGACTTGCGATCAATTAAAAAAATCTGTGGAGTCTGTTTGTGACACTGCTCACAAGGTTGAATCAAAACTTGCTAAGGCTGTGTATAATCCTAAAGCTTTATCTGCTACATTCAGAAGTGAACTGGTCAATTGTGTTATGAAGCATGAGAGCTTGAGTGATTTGAATAATGTTAGAATAGGATGTCGTACTATCCCTCGTGGTTTTGTTGTAGATATTATTGAGAGTGATGATAGAGCTGATACGATAGCTTATAGATGGTGTAACGAATTTGCTTTCGAAGGGATTAGTGGTGAAGAACAGTATCGTGTTAACCATATATTGCTTGATTACATAAGTCGCATCAGAAAGTTGGCTCGTGAAATCGAAAGTAAAGAGTTGAAAGTTCCGTCTACTGGTAATGATAGTGTAAATCTTGTTGACGATAAATCTCTTGAATCAGAATACCGTAGAGGTTTGGAGAAAGGGTTGTCTCTATTCTTGGATAAAAATTCGTTTGAAGATTATCAGGCTGAATTCTTAAGATGGATATCTCTTAATAAAGGTGGTGTTATTCCAGATAGGCAGATGTTCGATTATGTTCGAAAAATGATTATATCGGATACATTTTACGAAAGACTGCATGCTTTTATCTCTTATAAAAGTGGAGACCCGACTGCACCTAACAGATATGCTCAATTTCCTTTCAGTCCTTATTTTAATGAGTATGCTGTTGGTGGTGTTAAGAATCTACTTGTAGAGCTACTTAAGGGAGACTTCTACAGTATAACCGGAGGAATTGAAAAAGGCTGTATTGTTTTGCAGGGTAATTATGGGGAATTGTTTATGTTTTATGATGGAAGAGAGGTTATTGCCGGATTCTTCACCGGAGCATTCGATGGTAGTGCTGAATCTCCTAAGGATGTAAAATCGGCTGAAGGAATAGCTAAAGTGGTTTAATATGAGCAAGCTATTAACTGTTAATTTAGACAAGCGGATATTTGAATCCGCTTGGTCTATTTTCGTAAATAAAAATACTTACGAATTTATTAGGATGGATTTTTCCAGTCAAAATCCTCAGGATATATATGATGAGGTTTGTGATTTTGTGGATTAATTGATGTGCCAAGGTATTTACTCTAGTACTCTTTATATATCTCTTCCGGCTTATGAATCTATGAAGATATATGTTAAGGGAAAATTTTATTTCGGCACTGATTATCCTACCGATGAAATGTTTAATGGTGTTTTTATACATGGATATAGATTTCTTGTTTATGTACCAAATGAATTTATGAAATGAGAAAAAAATAACCAACTATTTGTTTGTTTATTTAATTTTTATTTATACATTTGTAGAAATTAAAAGAAAAGATTATGAAATACATGGGTAGTAAAAGTAGAATAGCTAAGGATATTTTACCAATAATGTTGAAAAATAGACGAAAAGATCAATATTATGTTGAATTATTTGTAGGTGGATGTAACTCTATAGATAAAGTAGATGGATTAAGAATCGGTAATGATATAAATCCATTTTTAATAGCAATGTGGAAAGGTTTGCAGGATAATTTAGATAGACCTTATATTATAGATAAATGTTTATATTCTCATTGGAGAAATATTTATAATCAAAACAAAAAATCATATAGTGACTATGAAATGTTTATGATTGGTTGGATTGGATTTATGGGGTCTTTTAATGGTAGATTTTTTGATGGTGGATATTCGGGACATAATGTAGGTGGTCGTGATTATATATCTGAACAAATAAAAAACACTGAACGTCAAATAGATAAAATAAAAGAAATTCATTTTATATCAGGAGATTATAGAGATGCTATTATTCCTGATAATAGTATTATTTACTTAGACATTCCATATATGAATACTAAGAAATATAGCTTATCTAGAAATTTTAATTATGAATTATTATTTCAATTTGCTAGGGATAAGTCTATTGATGGTCATACTGTTTTCGTAAGTGAGTATAATGCTCCTGATGACTTTAAAGTTGTTTGGAGTAAATCAATAACTAATTCTATGAGTACTACAAATACTTATAATACTGTTGAGAAATTATTTATTTATGATTTTTGATTATGGATAGAAAACTTCAATTATCGGATTTTTGCATGTATATTCCTTATGGGTTATCTGTATCACATAAGTCATATGACTACCCATTTTTTAAGGGTTCTTTTACTGAGCGTGAAGCTGAAATTCGTTTAATTTCTAAAGAATGTATTTGTTTTGATGGTAATTTTGAAAATTATTATTTTGACGAATCTAAGAATCCTGACCATAGAGAAAATCCAGAGGTATATCCACTTTTAAGACCCACCTCTTGCCTTTATGCGAGATTACCTGATGGAAGTGTTCCTATTGAGGTTATAGGAAAGATGTATGAGCCAAAAGGTAAGCTATACGAAGATGATTCAGTAACCAGATTTGGATGGAATACAGCGACCGGAGGTGATGATTATCAGGGTTATGAGATAGGGTGGAGAGATAAGGAAGGTTGGTTTGGATTATATTTTGATGAATATGATTTCAATAATCAAGACGAAAATTTCACCGGAGACTACATTCCTTTTGATTTCGATATATATAAATATCTAGTTAGTAATCTTTTCGACATTACTGGATTGATAAATTTAAAATTAGCAAAAAGTATATATGAAGAAGATAATATATAACTTTAAAGACGGAGTAGCCTTTCCTAAAAAAGATGGAAAGGCTTATAAGATAGTAAAGGGTACTAAATCTCGTATTTTCAGATTTGAAACAAGTGATAAATTTGTTGTTGACGGTTTGGTTTTGAGCAAGATATGTAAAGTACATACTTATAGATATCCATTTATATCATTTGAGCGTTCTTCTTATGAATTAATAACCTTTGATGACACTGTTTCAAAAGCTTCTTAGTATATAAAACATACAGTTTTTATTATAGAAAAAAAATGACATAAATATGACTGATTTAGAAGATAGTTTAATAGAGTACGCTCAGATGAGTGGGTTTGATGATGTGTCTGGTAGATTAGATTGTAATGAATCTTCATTTTGTAGAAGAGTTTATCGCAAAATACATGAGAACCATTATTTTATAATATTGATTCCAAGAGATTTTATTGAGCCTCGTTTTTATATAAGAGTTGTACATTTGTCTGAATTACATGCGCTTAAAATAGAACAACGTGTTAGGATTCGTGAGTTTATTGAGTATTTTAATGTTTTCAAGGAGACAAAAGACCCACATGCTGATTTGTTGAATATGTATTTTATGGATATGCACAGAAAACTTAACGATTATGGAAAAGGAATTCATTTGCCAAAATTGGAACGATGAGCCACCTATATATTGTGGTGGGTGTTCTTGTGTTAAAATACACAATGAAGAAACTAAAAATTATTTCGAAAGAAATAATATGTGTTACTTGTATGAGCCTATTGAGGTTGACGAGGAATTGAAAAATAAAATTTTCGAAGAAAACAGTCGGAGTATATTCTACTGCGATAGATGTCAAGCTTTAGAGTTTTTAGATTGTATTTGTGATGATATTGATTTTGAAGAAGAGGATTTATTATGAAAAAAGAACAGCGATTAAATATTTTAAAACATAATGATAAGAGATTTCTTGCAGATTTAAAAAGGGTAAGAGGTGTTGTTGTGTTTGTTGATCATTCTGAATGTTTTTTAGCTTGTAGAAAAAACGAGTTGGCAAGAGAGGCAGAGGAAGCTAAAATTGAGTATTATATATCGGATGCGATTTATAAAGTTAAACGTGAGGTAATGGTTGTGATATGAAAGGAGTAGCTGTAAAAATTAATAGACTTCATAAAAAGGCATATATATCTAGAGGTAAACTTTTAGATTGTATGGGAAATATGTATCATTTAATAATGCCTTTTATAGAAAATGATACAGATATACAGGATCGCGATATAGTTATAGATTATATGGCTGGTGATGGTTTTTCTTTTATGATTGGAGAAAATGGTGTTTCCGTTGATGATATGGTCAAACGTATATCTGATCTAAAAAGTGGTGAAAAAATAAAATTATCTGAAATTAAAACTTATTTATGAATAAAAAAGACATTCAAACCCTCATTGAGAAGGAAGCGGAAGTATATGCCGAGACCATTTTACCGTTTATGAGAGATCAATCATTATATACACATGAAATGGCTTATGCTGATTGTGTAAAACATGGTGCATCCTTCGCCCTCTCCCTATTTAAGTGGAGAAAGGTGAGTGAAGGGTTGCCAGATTCAGATGAAGTAGTGTTGGTAAGGACTGACCTTGAAAATGTAACAGTCGGATTTCACCATAATGTGTGGTATACCTACTATGAGTTAGATGATGATGCAGACGAAATTGTCACCGATTGGATGCCTATACCTCAAATAGATTAATTATGAAAGAAATTAAATTTAATGTACCTACAACTTTTACTGAAGTTAAGTTATACTTTATTGATCTTTATAAAAAAATAAGGAGACCACGTAAATATAAGCATAATGTCCAAGTGGTAAAGGAGCTATATTCTGATATTCATGGTGTTATTAATAGCGGATATTGGGGTAATGATATCTCTAAATCAATGAAAGATGCTCTATTATTTAATGCTAATGCGCAAATTCCAGCATGTGTAAATAAAGCTTTAAAAAAATTGAAATAATCATGAGGTTAGTTACTTTAGGAAGCGGAATTTTGTATAAGGTTAGTGATGCAGATTTAGATAAGCTTAAGTCCATGTATGATTTAGGTGAAGATGATAGTGTAATGTATGATTTTGTTGAGAATGAAGGCATATATGTGGGTGAGATAGAACTTAGTATTAGAATGTAAAAAAAATAAAACAATGATTGAAAATTTAAATGAAGATAGAACTGTAGATGAAGCTTTGCAGATTATTAGGGATGCCATGGAGAATAATGACTCTGCATTTCCTCATGATTTTAGTGCTAAAAGTGTAGGTACGACCGTTACAGGTACTTTCCATGGATTGACTAGATTGGAATATTTTGCTGGAAAAGCCTTATCTGGATATAGTGTTAATGATATGCCTTTGAAAGCAGCAGAAAGGTCTTTAAAGGCAGCAAAGGAATTAATAAGGTTATTGGATGAAGAAAAAAAAGATTCTTGAATTTATAGATTTGGTCAGAACCTCGTTTGTAGGTTCTGATCTGGTTTACACTAGAGGTAGTTGTTATCGTTTTTATTTAATATTGAAAAATGTATTTCCTGAATCAGAGCCTTATTATGATTTGAAGGGTCATGTGGTTACTAAGATTGGTGATTTCTTTTACGATATTAATGGAGAGTATAATAGCTTTGGATTGATTCCATTATATTGTGATTGCGATGTGGAGAAAGATGCTCCAAATTGGATTTTTAACTTATATTCTTTAATAAATTAATATGAAGGTACAGTTTTATTTTATGAATGCCTATAGGGGAAGTAACGATCTCCACCTCTTGCCTACTATTTACGTCAGTAGTTGGCAGTTAAGGTATAAAAAGTCGATGGGTATTGGAATAGGGTGGTTATGTTTCAATATTGGTTTTCATTATTACGATGAAAAAAAATTGCAGAAACTTTTGAAACAAAATAAAAAGTAATACATTTGTATAACAAATAAAAAAAAACAAAAAGATGACAGAAGAGAAAATTTTAGAAGAAAAAAAGAGAATTCAGGATGAAATGGTAGAAAGAATCACTCTTAAGTTAATGTTAGATACAGCTATTGCCGGATATGGTAGTGATGCTACTTTTCTGGATAAATTAAATAAGGTATCTGAGCATGAAATATGTATAGCTAGGCAGGGATTCGTATCTATGCTTTTGTTTAATAAGGAAGTTATTCTACAAGTATTCTACAGAAGCGAGAAGGATTTTAATATACATAACGAACTTGGAAATTTCAATCTATTCTATGCTTATCCTGTATTTCAAAGAGGTGTGAGTCGTAATTATCGAAATCCAGATTTTTATCCGGTTAATAAAGGTAATACTATGGCTATAGCTAGTCATCAATTGAATGATGGTGCTAAGTTTGGAGTATTTGTAGACCTTGGTGTTGATGGGGATGATTATAGCAATTTTGTGATTATTTCATGTGATGAAGGAAAGTTAACCCTTCAAATTTCTAATAATATTTTTGATGTTGAAGATTATCAACTAAAAGAAAGGAATAAGTCATGATAGGAGCTATAAAATTCGATAAAAAAGATTTCATAGGAGCTGTTTTTGGTCATGGAACTCTCCGATTAGGTGTCGGAGGTGTGAAAGGTTTCAATAATGTTTTGTTCATAAGTAATGGTGAAAAAGAAAAGGTTGGGACTGAGCATCGGGATATATCTACTTCCACAAACGATATGGCTGAAGAAACTTTAGTATTTGTGTTTGATAGTGTTTCTGGTGTTGATGCTTTGATGGATTCTTTATTGCAGATAAGGTCTAATCTTGAAAAGAATAATCAAAATGGATAAAAAGTGGGTGCTTAGAGATATCGAGAGAGTTTGCGAATCTTATGGAAGATCAGATTCTAGGTGTTGTAATTATGTAGAATTAGCTACTTACTTTGAGGAATCTACTCTGGAAACTAAGGTGGTTAAAAAAGAATGGTGTGGTAGTAAATGGTCTTCTGATTCTCCTGACTGGGTTAGATATGGTGAATTTAAAAATAAAACAATTTGGTAATTATGAGTGAAAATAAATTTAATATTTCAGGACTTGTGCTTGCGTCATGTTTGACGGATTTTTTTGCTGCTCCAGCTTGTAATTTATTTTTTTATGTAAGTGTTTATGGTAAATCATTTGATGACTATATAATAGAGTATCCTGATCCGGTTTTCGATAGAGATACAGCTTCTGATCTTATTCAGGAAATATGGAATCATTTACGAAAACACTTTCCGAGTATGACAGATCATGAAATGTTGGAACGTCTTTTGTATTAAAATTTTATTACAAAAAGCAACAAAAAATTTGTTTGTTATAAAAAATAATACTTACATTTATATCAAGAAATAAATAAAACAATTTGGTAATTATGAGTGATATTAAAATTAATGGAAATGTTATTTGGGGATGTTTGAGACGTGAGTTTGCTTCTCCTGCTTGTTTTTTGTTTAATTATGTCCATGTAAAAGGGTTGTATTTTGATGAATACTTAAAAGAGTATCCCAATAGTGCTTTTGATAGAGATAGTGCTTCTGCTATTTTTAGAGAAATGTGGTCTTATTTGAAAAAATGTTTTCCTTCAAAGACAGAGGCTTGTCTTTTGGAAATTATGGAATCTAATCCGTATGACGATTCCATTTTTTCGGATGAAGAGTTTTCTTTTACTGATAAAGAGAAGGATGGTGTTCCTTTAATGGATGACATACTTAAGTTTGAGTCTCATGATCATGAGTCTATAGAGTCTGTTCTGCTTAATGGTCATGGTTATGATTTATTTTCTGCTCTTACTCAATCATTATATCATAAAACAGAGGAGCTTTTTATACTTAGAGATAAGGTTTCGTCTTTAGAAGCTGAACTAAATATTATAAATAAGAATATAAAATCGGCAAAAAGTGTTGCTAATATAAAAGATATTAATGATATATTCGGTTTAGAATTATCTGATGATGGCTCTGTATCTAATGTTTATATTGCAAGATATAATGCTTTGCACGACATTTATATACCTTCATTGATAGATGTGGCTGATTTTAAGGAGAAAGCAAAAAATATTACAAAAAAGTAACGGAAAATTTGTTTGTTATAAAAATAGTCCTTACATTTGTATCAATAAAGAAACGAAACTTGTTATAACATTACTAAAGATTCTGGAATGCCGAGAATAAGAAACCCCACTTATCTGTATTTTTAAAATAGCATATAAGAGACTATAAGGTCTATAAACAATAAGTAAACAAGTAAAAATAAATTCAAAAACAAGATTATGAAAAATCTACTCGTACTATTCAGCGTATTTATGCTAAGTTTGGTCGCTTTTCCTCAAAGCTCGGTTAATTTAACGGTTAAATTGAACCCTATTCAGAGTATCACGGTTAACAATCAGCAATCCGATGTCATCCTAGACTACGTAACAAAATCAGACTACGAAAGCGGTGTTTCCGTTCTTTTACAAGATCATTTGACTGTTTTTTCCACCGGAGGGTTTGAAATTAAGGCTAAATCATCAAATCCATCACTTATTTCATCGGGAAGAGAAATTGCTTTATCTGATATTACGATAACTCCGTTTGATGGAAGCACTAAGCCTTTAAATAATTCGCAGTATAGTCCTGTCACGCTATCTCAATCCAATCAAACATTAGTTTCCAGCTCCAAGGGTTCTGTAGATCGGAATTTTAACGTATCGTATGCAGCCAAGGGTGATTATGAGTATATAGATATGTATGTCTCCGGTCAGCCAAATGAGTTTAAAACAATTGTTCAATATTCAATAGTTCCTCGATAGATGAGAAAGTTATTATTGATTACAAAAAAGTTGATACAGGGGTCTCTCCTGTATCTTCTTCGAAAAACTGGGTTTACTATGCCTATTCAGTTTTTCTATAATGGTTCTGAGCTTGAGGGTTTGATGTTTACTCGTGAAAAAAGCTATCTGAAGCCTAATTTTGATAAAGAGTCTGATATGGATGATTTTCTTGATGAGGTTCGTGATTCTGCTTCTGATTACATTCGTAATAGTATTAATCGTGAGGACTTGGCTTTCTTTTATCCTCGTGGAAAACATTTGAAAATAGTCTACGGTTTTACTCTTTTTAAATTTAAGCCTAATGAGCCTAATGAAAAGACAGATAAAGACAATCCACCTCTTGCCTCTTGACAAGATACAGAATAAATGCTTGGGTGAATACGGTGATTTGATAGACTGGTTTACATCTTTAGACTATGAGGATTTGGAAGACCGAGACGAGATATCATACACTTTAAGAGACTCAATCATCAAGTTTCACGTCAAGAAGTACCTAGATAACATATTTGAATTAAGATTAAAGGATTAAATTGTATGTGGATTACTTGCCCTAAATGCAGATTTGAGATTCCTAATGGATTAAAATGTCCGTGCGGAGGAATGAAAGTGGAAGAAAAGAAACCTAAATCTGATTTGAATATAGTTATTGATTCTATGTTGAAATCCAAAGGTATCGACTTAGATAAACCTATACCGAGGGAGCTTCTTGGTAAGATAATAGATATATCAATTAATTTCGTAAGCGAAGACACTATTAGGTCTTCTCTAAGAGAGTCTGATGAATTATTGGCAATTATGTATTCTACTTTTAAGGTTAAGCTAACTAAAGATTTCAAAAGAAGAGTTGTATCTTGTTTGGAGAAAAATAAAGAGTTTTAGATGATGAAGAATCCATTTATATATACAGGAAAGGCTTTTATTCGGATTATAACACTCCCAGAAGGCTCATCCAAGGTTAGATTGTCACAAACTACTCGTCAGTTATATTACGAGAATGATAATAGAAGTTTTTTCTTGAATGATGTTCAGGGTTCTCTAGTGGTAGGTATTGTTGAATCTGATTTAATGAAAATAATCCCTGTTTGTGATGGGAAATACCCTGACTATAATCTATTTTCAATCGAATTCACCCTAGATTCTATATATAAGTCTTATGAATCCCTTATCGAGTCTTTGGGTTTTGATTTTAAACAATCTTTATCTACAGTATGGGTCGTCGTGATATAAAGCAAGTTTTTTCTTTTACAACTTCAAAGGGTGAGTTTCTATGTATCCCTGTACCTGAAGATTACAGCCATTATAGCTTTACATCATATCGAGGTAAGGTTATGGGTAGTAATGGAACTGTTATCGTTATTCACAGTTCGTCTGGTTCTATTGTTGAATATTGGAATAATAAGGTTTATAAGGAGTTTTTGGGATACACTAAAATTGGATTGCCTAAATTGATAAAGAAGATTTTCGATAGCAAGAAGGATTATATACCATTAATATCTTCTATTTCAGGAGTTGACACTGAATATGTATTTTTTAGAGTATGTACTCCTGAGTATGTTAATGGTATACTTGATGAATTAGAGGATTATCTGAAAAGCCAAGAATCTAAGGCTGATTTTAATGGAGTCTATTCTGTGACTAAAAAGGTTAAAGCTAAGATAAAATCTTGCATGAGCGTTGTCTTGTTTAAGAAAAGAATGTCTAGGTCTATTAGATTGAATAGGTATATAAGAGTTATTGGTGGTTCTAAGAATGACCATTTCTGTATAACTGATGCCTACAGAGATAAAAAAAATAAAAAGTAACGGAAAATTTGTTTGTTACAAAAATAGTATGTAAATTTGTATCATAAAAATATAATTAGATATGCACATAACATTAATAAATCCAGAATCATTCCTTTATGATGGTAAAGTTTTTTATACCAATAAGGGTTATATGTCTAGGGTTTCATGTAGTCCTAAATCAACAAGACTTCCTTACGATCATGTAAAAATAGGGAAAGCTTGTTCTATGGAGCTTTTCGGTAGAACATTTTTTTCTCAACCTATATTCATGGATGATATATCCGGCTGTGTTGAGTCCGACCTTAAGGACGTTGTAGTAAAAGAAAACAGTATTATAGAAATTGATGGTGTAGAATGGCACACTTCGTCTTCTTACTTGAGGATATCTAAGGCTGGTTTTATGTCAACAAGATTGCCTTATGATCACGTTGATGGCGGTAAGGCATTATCAATTCAGATATTAGGTAGGAAATTTTTCTCACCTGTAGTGAAAAAAGAAACAGAATAATAAGACATGAGTAGATGTGATTTAATAAAAAAAGAGATCACAGCTAACGTAGACGATCTGATATTGAGCCAATACATATCAATAGGTATGGAGAAGGAGAGGGCTAGTAAGATAGCTTATTATTTTCATGATATTGTCGTAAAGACTTCTCTATCTTTTTTCATGGGTCAAACTTATTGGTTTGATGGAAAAATCTATGTTCCTGTAGACTCAAAAGAGTTAAAAGTAGCCGTTTTCGATTCAATGAGAGAGAGTGGTGTTCCGGTGCAGGATTTGACTATGCAGGGAGGGAAGATGTATAGTGTTATAGAGAGGGGTTTTATAAGAAATTTGCTTTTCGTAAAGAAAGATTTAATATGTTTCCAGAATTGCATATTAGACTTAAATACTGGCGAGACATTTGAGCATAGTCGAGACCATCATGTTGTTAATATTCTAGATTACAATTATGATAAAACAGCCAAGTGTGATCTTTGGCATAAATTCCTAGAGAAAGTATTGCCGGATGAAACATCAAGGATGGTTTTACAAGAGTACTTGGGTTTGATATTTGCGGACAGAAGTAAGGTTAAGATTGAGAAAATGCTATTTCTTTTCGGAACTGGTAGTAATGGTAAATCTGTCGTTTTTGAGACCGTAACAGGTCTTTTAGGTAAAGAGAACGTTTCGCATTTTGAGATCAGAGATTTAACGTCTTCAGGGACAGCACAGTACAATGTGGCAGCTATTGATGGGAAATTATTAAACTACTGCTCTGAGATAGATAAAGCGGAGCTTCAGGGTTCTAGTACGAAAGGTCTTATATCTGGAGAACCACAGTCTGCAAGAATGCCATATAGAGAACCTTGGGTTGCACGGAATATACCTCTTATGATAGCTAATGCAAATGAGCTTCCGGCTACATCAGACCATACTAAAGGCTACTATAGACGTATGTTGATAATACCTTTTGATGTTGAGATAAAAAAGCATGAGGCTGACTTAGAACTATCTACTAAGCTTAGAAAAGAGTTTGCTGGTGTCCTTAATTGGATATTCGAGGGTCGGCAGAGGATGATTGATAACAACTACAAATTTACTGATTCTATGGTGATAGATCAGAAGTTGAATGAATATGAGACTGAATCCAACTCTACCCTTCTTTTCATGAAGGATAAGAGGTATTTTCACTCTCCTATTTATAAAGATCAAAAATCTTATTCAAAATCTGCTGGTGATCTATTTAAGGAATATAAAACTTGGTGTTTAGATAATGGATTAAAGTCTTTTTCTAATAAAGCTTTTTCTTTGAAAATAAAAGAGAAAAATTTCATATGTGAAAGAGGTCGTGGTGGAATGATGTATGTTCTTTATGATATGCCTTTTCCTAGTGATTTCAATAAGGTTGAGACTGACATATCTAGATCGGCTTTTTATAATATATGTAATTATAAATGTGGTTTTGCTTCTCTAATAGAAATAATATCAATACTTGAGAATACTCAGCCGACTGCTACGATAGAGCAGGATGTTGATGATTTTGAAGAGGTTGCTGAAGTTGAAGAACTTGATATAAATAAAAATCTAGAGCTTCCTTTTGACGAATCAGATATAAAGGATTGCCCTTTTTAAATAAAAAAAAGATGAATATAAGAAAATTATTAGTTAAAAAATTACTAGATTGGTCTGTATCTTTAAGTGGTACTATTTATCACAAATCAGGCATAACTACAGACGGGTCTTTCAGGACATACACTGGCGTTAAATTTAATCTAATACGACCAGATGAGTCTATGATTAATATTGACGATATAGCTAGGGGATTATCCCTTAAACCTCACTTTTCGGGTCATACTCCATTCTTTTTCTCGATAGCTAATCACTCTTTGATGGTTGAGAGTATGGTATCTAAGGCTTATCCTGATGATTATGAGGTTCGATTGGCTGCTTTGCTTCATGATGGTACTGAATCTTATCTTGGAGATATGATTAAACCTTTGAAAAATCTGCTTCCTAATTTTGAAGTAATCGAGGATAATGTTGAACGTGTCATATTCTCAAAATATGCTATAGACCCATCATTGCTTAAAATTGTTAAACATTACGATATTATTAGTCAGGATTATGAATCTCGTGTATTTCGTGAAGGTGTTGATGTGGATGGAATCCTAGAGGTTTACTCTATGGAAGAGGCTGAGCGTATTTTCTTAGAAAGGTTTTATTTTTTGATTTCTAAATATAAAAACAGATAACTATGGGTAATTTTGAAAGAAGACCGGATTTAGCTAAATTGAGTGTTTCGGTTTGTGAAGGTAATAAAAAAAGAGGTTTTTCCGGTGGTATTGGTATGTTTAAAACTTTCATGGCTCTTATCGGTACTGAAATCAGCGAAGCTATAGAGGCAGATAGAAAAAATAGAAGAGCTGATTTTGAGTCTTACAGACAGATTTGCTCTCAATATTATGGTCAGTTTGATAAGGATGCTTTTGAGGTTCATATAAAAGATACTTTGGAAGATGAAATTGCCGATGTTGTGATTCGTATATTGGATGCTTATCCGAGAGGTGAATTTAATTTTGACGATTTAGGAAATGCTGCTTCCGTTTCTTTAGGAGCTGATTATTTTAACGAAGAGCAATCTATCTGTGATCAATTGTTTGATGCTGTATATGTATTAACAATGAGGGAACTTCCCAAATCACTCATCCTCTCTTGCCTTTTGTCTTTCATGGAGAAATTCTGTGATTGCCACGATATCGACCTCTGGTTTCATGTTGGTATAAAACTGGAGTATAACGCAACCCGAAATCACAAACATGGAAAAGAATACTAAGCGTCAACGAAATATATTAGACGTTCAGGTATCAATGTTCCCATCTTATAGTGAACCTAGACCTACAAAGAGTGTCAGCTTGTTTGATTGGCTGACACTTACGAATGACAAGCTAAAGAATTCGGTAAACGCTGTAAGAAACGCCGAGACCAAGGAAGAAAGAAAAAGGATAAAATCAAAACTTCCGGCAATAACACCATCTGGCATATTCTCTTATAGGGAGTTAGATAAACTGGTTAGCCATTCTGGGATACTATCTTTAGATTTTGATGACTGTGACCCAGATAAAGCTAAAGAGATATTGTCAAACTTTTCGATGATTGCTTACGTAGGGGAGAGTGTTTCCGGTAATGGCGTATTTGCTTTAATTCCGATATTATACCCTGATAACCACAAAGGTCATTTTTTGTTTATGAAGGAGTGGATTGAGAAAGATACCGGATTGATTGTGGATAAATCTTGTAGCGATGTATGTAGATTACGTGGTTATTCTTATGATGAAAGACCTTACGTTAATTTAAGCTGCGAGCTTCTTAGTTTGTGTAAAAAAGAGGAAGAATACAAACCTGTAAAGTCTGAAAAACCTGTTTACAACTCGGGTGATATTGATGATAGAAGGTTTAACAAGCTTCTTGAGATGATAGAGGGAGTCTCTATAGATATCACACAGGATAGGCAAGATTGGGTTAAAATAGGTATTGCGATCTCTGGTAAGTATGGTGAATCTGGGCGGTCTTATTTTCATAGGATATCAAGGTTTTATTCTAAATATAAGCCTTTAGAGACTGACAAACAGTATAATTCTTTCATGAAAATGAAGAATGATGTATCTATATCGGCAATATTTTATATAGCTAAGAGTTACGGTGTTGTTTTGAATTAATATTACGGTTATGGCTTCAGCTATAGAATTAAGAAGACAGAGGGATGCTAAAAATAGGTCTAAAAAAGAATCTAAGAGGTTAAATTTAGATAGACCTATCAATGATGAAGATATATGGGTTATTAAGATAGATTGCGAACAGGCTCGTTTTATAGGAGGAATTACAGCCTTGAATTGTCAGTTTGAAAAACAGAATAACACATATAATTGCAAGGTGCAAATGCGTTTTATAAAAAAAAGCGGTAGAAACTGCGAAAAATTTGAATAAAAATGAATAGAACAGAGATTACTCAAGGCTTCCTAGAAGAAGCTATAGTCCAATTGGATAATATAGGTTGCCCTAAAGATAATGATCTTTATTTGGCTATAAAAAACCTTATAACAACATGTGGGTCTAAGTCAGATAAAAGTACTCAGATAGGTCAATTTAATTTATCTAAGAAAAATCTAGATATAATATTTTCTCACAGAAAAGGAGATTTTTCTGTAAGACTTTTTTCGGGAGCTTTAGTTGATGTTATTTTTAACCAATACTCATCTAAATCAATAGCTCCAGCTATGGAGAATATACTATCGGGTATAAAGTTGTTTGTTATTAAGTCGCTTCAAGACCCCTCTTTCTTTCATGAATATATGATGTGGGATTTTAACAGATCAGAGAAGTTGGCTCAGGAATCATTGTCTTCATTATCTAAAGATGAAGATGATAAAATATTGGAAGAAGAAAAAGAATCGTATAATCAAATAAAAAGTCAAGAAAATGAATAAAGTAATTTTATTAGGAAATGTGGGTCGTGATTGTGATTTTAGACAGTTCGATAATGGTGGAGCTGTAGCTAGTACATCTTTAGCTACAACTGAAAGATGGAAAAAGGACGGTGAGCTTCAAGAGAAAACAGAATGGCACAATATTGTATTTTCAAATAAATCTGCCGAAGTAGCTCATGAGCATGTTAAGAAGGGTTCTTCTATATTGATATCTGGCTCTTTAAGAACCAGAAAATACACAGACGCTAATAACGTTGAGCGATTTATAACGGAGGTTTTCGTTAGAGAGTGGGAGTTTGCTGGAGCTAAAAAAGATGGAAATAATGGAGGTTCTTCATACACTCCACCACCAGCACCAGACCCATTACCTCAAGGAGATGACGATCTTCCGTTCTAATTAAAAAGCCTCGATTGAGGCTTTTTTTATGCAGGTTCAGATATGCAAATACACCTAGTATGGTTTGGTAATATATCGTATTCTATAGGGTATATTTTACCATTCGTCTCATCGCATATTGAGCATGCTGTCATTCCGGTTCTTCTTATCCTTTGGTTTAGATATCCGGCTACTCTATACATGTATTTGTTTATATCATTGTAAGCTCTAGTTATCATGTCTGCTTGGAGCATACTTATATTACTATATGATGAAGTAGACTTACCGACTCCGTATGATGGAGTACCTTTTGATAGCCTAATGGCTTTGTAATTCACACTCTTCAATGCTTCCCCGATCAATGTAGTCGATTTATACGGTTGATGCAAATTTAACGCTATATTATCGACTATTTTTTGTATTGGCATCTTATTTGTTAAACCTACTACGATATATGATTCAAAATCGTATATAAATCTATCTGCGTATGTGGCTAGTCTTTTGTAAAATGTTAGTCCTTTTATTTCTTCTGACATTACATTCTCTGGGTCGTAGTCATCATATTCATCTAAATCATATAAGTCTTTATTTTTAATATTGGCTATGCTGAGTATATTTTCAGATATAGCTTTTCTTAAATTTTCAGAGATGTCTATCTTTAGCTTGGATATTACATCTAAAACTTTCTGTTTTATTATTTCATTGTCTGATATCCTGAATTGAGTATAATCCGATAACCGAAGTGATGCTACTAATTCTGTTATTTCCTTAGCAGCCTTATATATTAAAGACTTAGTGTATGCGTCTATATTTACTGAAACGTCAGAGACTTTATCTCTGTAGTCTATCTCTTCCATGTTTTTATATAATAAAATAAAGGCTCGATTTATAAAACCGAGCCTTTAGAGTTAATCTTGTTTGATTTGAGACACATCCCAGAGAATAAAAGCAGACCTTACGATATCTGATACGGAAGACTTATTTTTATCCGCAATATCATTGACTTTATCTTTTATATCAGGCTTAACGCTGATTACAAACTGACCGGATTTACCATATCCTGAATATGACACTATAGGTTCTCCGTTTGAATGTTTCTCTATAAAGTCCTGAAGGAGATTTTCTATGAAGTCTTTCTTGCTACCTTCACACGCTTTATTTAGTCTCCCTATTAGTTTTTCATCTAATCTCAGTGGGATGCGTTGTCTTTTTTTTGATGAAATTTTCTTGCTCATACCTTTGTTTATATTTTATACAAATGTATAAATAAAAAACTAGAAAACAAAAATGTTGGGATTATTTGTTTACCAACTCTTTCAGTTTTTCTATTTTTTGAGCTTCTGTTTCTAATTTCAAGTCCTCTTCAGTTCCGAGTTCTTTCAGTTTCGAATCAAGGTACTTTTCTCTCTCTGCTGTCAGTCTTAATCTTTTCTGATCTAGCGTACCGAGGGCATCTATATCTATTTCCTTTAATCCGTATTGTAAAAGCTCGTTTGACACGGCTTTTCCGTTTGCAGATGCTATATTAATGGAAGGAATAAATACTTCTTCATCTTCCGAGTCACCATCTTCATTGACAGGATCGTCATATGAATATATCTTGATGAACTTCTGAACCAGACCTTTAAAGGACTCAGGGTCTCTGCTTATGTATGCGCTCTGGTCTTTCTCCGAGAATCTTGCTCCAACGTGGGTTGATTCACCGTTTACTCTTAGCACTTCTGCTACTACTTCTCCTGTAAATGGAGTTGTGTTGTTTGTTAGGATTGTCGAGCCTAGCTCTTCTTGTCCTATCTTCTCTAAAATTACTTCAGCTTTGATCATAATGTTATTAATTAAATATTAGCAATTCTATATTGTGTATTTGGAATATCACCTGTTTCATCGTACCCATATACTTGTACTATTTTAGACACATATCCGTCTCTTGCTGATGGGTCATATATGACTTCGATACTTTCAGTATCTTCATTATATCTTACTCCTACTTTGTCTGTAATATCCGATCTTCTTTGAATATCGGCTACGGCATTTCCGGTGAACTTTTTAGTACCATCTGTGACAACCTCACCGATGGTTTCTCTGCCTATTTTCGATAGTATGTCATCTATCTTATTCATATTAATTTTCTATTAATTGTTTTGCCATATTATTATCATTCATTCCAGATTCATTATCATACTCTTGAACTTGAGCAGCGACCTTCTCTCTTGCCTCTTTCTGGATTCTATCTACTTCGTTGATGGCTCTATATGGGTGTATTTCACCTGCTGTTTCGTAAGAAAGACTACCTGCTAAAACGGATGAGTTTATGTTATTTATGATCTCCATATCATTTTGGTGAACATAAGGTTTTATCTCTCCTTTAACATCCAAGGATTCAAAGTTAAAACTTTTTTTCGATTCTATACCACATCCGGTCTTAAAAATTTTAACGGTCTGATCAATAAATCCGTCCCACTCTTTAGCTTCAGTTATAGCCTTTTCTATTGCTGGAGAATAAAGTAGCTTGATTGTAACTCCGGCTAGGTCTCCACCTTTAACTTCAGGAGGTAACACGGTAAATGTACCCTGAAATATATTTTGGGTTAATATTTTTAGCTGAGTTTCGAAAGCAGTGCTGACATCAGCACGTTCTAGATATTTAGCATCCGTCTCTTTTTCTCCTACTATAGCCGTTGGAGTTCCTGTAGAGTCATATTGGATATCAATATCATCTCCCTGTAAGTACAGGATTCTGAATGCGCTGATTTTATTATTTTCGCACAACTGAGAAACAGCTTTCTCGTATTGGTCAATACAGCTTTGTACAGGAGACCAGCATGCTCCTTGCTCGTTTCTTTTATATGCGACAGGTAGAAATGGGAATCCGTGAAGTCTGGGTTCTCCTTCTATAGACCATTCATCTGTGAAAAAGCGTCTTATATTGTTAGATATCCTTCTCATTGAAGAAGAGCCACCTATAGACTTAACGTAAGTAGTAACATCTGTTTTAGTCCATACTTCTAGAACTTCATCCATAACAGACTCTCCGTCAACATCATACCTTTTATATAATCTACCAAACATGCTTAATTTACCAGTAACGCTATCGTAGTGAGGAAGTAGCACTTCTTCGTTTAGGTAAGAGAATACTCTGCATCCAAACTCTTTATTCTCATCGAAATATCCCACAAGTGCAGCGTCTCCGGTTATCTTTTCTGATTTAGCTGCTTCATACCATGCTATTTCCATATTTTTCTTAATCCATAGCTGCTTAAAGTCATTGAGGATACTTTGCTGACTTGTTCCTTTTTTCGTATCTGAGTTGGTAAACTCTATTGGATTTCCGCACAAGTGAGTAAGTTGTTTTGTAGTGATGACTTGTTGCATATCGAAAGCTACCCTTTCCACGAAGTGCATATATTTATTCCCTTTGTCATCAGTCTTTATTCTATCTGCATAATATGAAGGGTCATGTATTTTATGACCTGAAGGGTAATATTCCCTTAAGAATTCTGACTGAGAAACGATTGAGTATGTTTCACGTGGGGTTTGAGCTACAACAGACTCTCCGGTATTTATAGCTATAATACTGAATCCAGCAAGCAGGTCTGGAGCTATTCTCCTGAAAGGTTTTTTTGTTTTGATTTGATTTATGTTCATAACATTCCAATATTTTTACGTTGTTTAATTTTATCTCCAAAACATTCAAGCATGAACATCATCTCTATAAAGTCAGGAGAGTGTCCTATTTCCAATTTCATTTGTGGTTTAGATATTATCTCGAATCTACCATTATCGGTCTCTTTTCTCTGTAAGGCTTCTCTTTCTTTTTGAAGACGCTCTTCTACTGTTTGACCTGTCTTGTTTATCCGTCTATCTAATACACTTTTGTCTACGCTATATTTTAATTCTTTCACTTTTAAAGTGAACCTTTCTGCGCATTCTGATTTTTGGTTATTCCATAGCTTAGGATTGGATGCTGGTTGTTTATTATTGAACTTATATGATTTCTTGAAAAATCCCTCTAAGTATAATCCTATACCATTTGCGTCATAAGCAAAATTTTCTTCTCTTATATCATGCTTTTCAAGAAATTTTTTAACATAATCTATAGCTTGATCTGATGTTACGTGATGGAAGTATTCTATATCATATAGGTGTCTCCCATCGAAAGCTCCAATGACGAAGAAGTCTTCCTTTAATGCAACGTCAGCTACGGCATGTCTTACTCCTGTTGTCTGAGGAAAATTATTAAACATGTTTTCAAAGTCGGAAGATTTAAGAAGGGTGGAGCTGGTTTCTTCATCCATCCATATGCCTTTTATATCTTTTCTAGATGTTTTACCACCCTGAGCAGCTAACCTACCTTTGTATGAAGGGTCTTTTACTTTGAATATCTTGTTATTAGAATAATCTCCCTCTATAAAACATATTGAAATAATCAAGTCTTCATAGGATTCTCCTTCTCCAAGGTAATCGTCTATAATTTCTTTTCCTTTCAAATATACTTCTTCTTTTGAATTTCCCCATATTACATCGTCAACACTATCTGATGCTCTGAATAGATATCTTATTTTACCATCTCTTTCTGGATATATCTCTCCGGTATCTTCATCTATATACCATGATATTAGCTTATAAACCCAATGTTTTTTACCTACCGGATTACATGAAGCTATGAATTTATTCCTAGCTCCGATTGTATTTCTGTTTGAAGCTAGAAGTGTGAAAAATGTTTTCTCTGATATCTGAGGAAGCTCATCTATTAGTATTAGTGGCATTTCTACCCCTCTAAAACGTCTATCTATTTCATTTTCATTTTGAAGATGCTCAAATTTCAAAGTAGCCTTGTTTTTGAATTCGAACATTAAGCTACTCTCTTTATATAATGCTACATCATTATATATAGGCTTGATGCTTTTTATAAGTCCACGTTGTAGGTCTCCTTCTTCCTTACGAAATCCATATCCTGAAAATAGGGGATTGTGCATGTCATAAGCAGGTGTTAGTCCCATTACAAATGTTTTACCACCACCCCTCTTGCCACCTATTATAAGGACATCCGCTTCGCATTCCAGTACCTTTTCTTGAAAACCAGCTTGAGGGGCAAAAATATCATCCTTATAGCCATCCTTAGCTTTCAGCAGACTTTCCTCTTGTACATGAAGAAGCCAATCATGGCTAACAAGCAAGTTGTCACGACCATAAACCAAATCTTCCTCTATAATATAATCGGATATATCCATAAAAAATATCATTTATTTTTTGCAAATATAAAAAATAAATATACTTTTGCAAAAAGAATGAGTTTAAATCACTCAAAATCAATCAATTAAAACAAACAAATTGTTTGTTATTATCCAACAAAAAAAAACGTAGAATTATGCCTTTATCAAAGCAAGAAATCAAAGTTTCGGTCAAAAACTTCTTCAAAAGCAAGGGATTGAAAGATACCACGATTGAAAAACTTTCAACTATGGCTGAGACAGCTCTTACAGCTCTAGGGGATAGCGTTGAGAATTATGAAGAGTCGTTAAAGACTATACTACAAGGTTACGAGCCTTTTGCAGCGATGATGCAATCTGAAGCAGATGCAGCCAGATCGCCTAAACCTCAAGACCCACCTAAACCGGAAGATGTGGATAAGCAAGCAGAGCCAGCTAAT
>ERZ773071.20-NODE-20-length-33648-cov-3.97458_pt1 | contig 33648 bp, 27 predicted proteins | sample MGYA00580621_ERZ773071 | MGnify/ENA primary metagenome ERZ773071 (study PRJEB29015, sample SAMEA2738136) | human oral metagenome | biome: human oral; feature: human-associated habitat; material: saliva | place: China | collected 2211 ... | reverse complement strand
TGGCGGTGGTAGGTTCACGCCTGCCACCGCCTCGCCGGGAGCACCGCCTCCAACCCCACCAACCTAGACCCATCAGCCCAGACACGCCAGCCCAAATCCAAGGCTCCGACCTGAGGCCCCAACCGAAAGAGAGAACCTTCGTGGGAAAGTTCCTGACCGCCGTCATCTGCATCGCCCTGGTCGCCCTGTGCATCTACGGCATGTGGCACGGATGGCGCTCGCGCCTGGCACGCCAGGCGAACATGTTCGGCTCCCTCAAGGAAGTTCCCGAACGCTACGAGGGCATGACCGCTGACGCCGCTTTCGAGGGCGAGTACGTCAGCACCACGATCTTCGGCAACTGGCTGGACCGCGTGGGTTTCGATTCGCTCGGTTTCAAGAGCAAGTCCACCCTGCTGATTTACCCGGACAGCATCATCTTCACCCGTAACGGCGCGAAGGACCTGTGGATTCCGGCGAAGAAGCTTGCTGTCATCACTACTGACCGCGGTATGGCGGGCAAGGTTGTGGAGAAGAACGGCCTGGTCGTGATTGGTTGGACGCTGGACGGTCACCGCGTGCAGACCGGCTTCCGCACCCGCTACGCCGAGGATAAGCAGGCGGTACTGCGAGAGTTGCGCCGCATCGCCCCGAACGCGGTGGATGCGCCCGAGAAGTGGGCGGCAGAACCTGAAGCCTAACCGGTAGCCCGGACTAATATCCCGGACCAATATCCCCGGCGCACCCGCACACCCATAGATTTTGCCCCACGGCAGGCGAATACCCCGCCGAAGGCACCATAGACTACCCCGGAACCTGCACGGTAGAGGCCGTACAGGAAGCGGGGGAGAACACCAGAGAAAAGGAAGAAGAGCATGACTGACATGACACGATCCGGCGCCCTGCGTACGGACCGCGCGCTGCTCGTCCTGGAGGACGGCACCGTCTACCGCGGCTATGGCTACGGCGCAACCGGCGCGTCCCTGGGCGAGGCGGTTTTCTCGACCGGTATGACCGGCTACCAGGAAACCCTGACCGACCCCTCCTACGCGGGTCAGATTGTGGTTCAGACCGCTCCCCATATCGGCAACACCGGCGTGAACACCACCGACGCTGAGTCCCGCAAGATTTGGGTTGCCGGCTACGTGGTTCGCGACGCCGCACGTGTGGCATCCAACTGGCGTTCTGAACGCACCCTCGACGAAGAGCTCATCGAGCAGGGCATCGTCGGTATTCAGGGCATTGACACTCGCTCCCTGACCCGCCGCCTGCGTTCGAGCGGTTCGATGCGTGCGGGCGTGTTCTCCGGTGAGCACGCAGAACGCCCCGAAGCTGAACTGCTGGAGGAGGTGCGCGCCTCCGAGCCGATGGCCGGCCGTAAGCTCGCTGACTCCGTTTCGGTTGACACCGCCTACACCGTTGAGCCGCACCAGTTCAACTGGTTCGCACCCCCGGTCGCAACCATCGTCGCCCTGGACCTGGGCATCAAGTCGATGACCCCGCAGCGTTTCGCTGAGCGTGGCGTGCGCGTGCACGTGCTGCCCGCAAACGCAACCCTCGAGGACATCTACTCCTACAACCCCGACGGCGTGTTCTTCTCCAATGGCCCCGGTGACCCGGCAACCGCTGACGAGCAGGTTGAGCTGCTGCAGGGCGTGCTGCGTAAGGGCACCCCGTTCTTCGGCATCTGCTTCGGTAACCAGCTGCTCGGCCGCGCCCTGGGCTTCGGCACCTACAAGCTGCCCTTCGGTCACCGCGGCATCAACCAGCCGGTCATGGACAAGACCACCGGCAAGGTTGAAATTACCGCGCAGAACCACGGCTTCGCTGTGGACGCGCCGATTGGTGACTACGTGACCGCACCGAACGCCGAGTTCGGTCAGGTCATGGTCTCCCACGTGGGTTTGAACGACAACGTGGTTGAGGGCCTGACCTGTAAGGACATCCCCGCGTTCTCCGTGCAGTACCACCCCGAGGCTGCTGCGGGCCCGCACGATTCCGCCTACCTCTTTGACCGTTTCATCGACCTGATGGTCGCAACCAAGACTGCAAAGGAAGCATAAATGCCTCGTCGTACTGACCTTAATAGCGTCCTCGTCATCGGTTCCGGCCCCATCGTCATCGGTCAGGCAGCGGAATTCGACTACTCCGGCACTCAGGCGCTGCGCGTGCTGAAGGAGGAGGGCGTGCGCGTCATCCTCGTGAACTCGAACCCGGCAACCATCATGACCGACCCCGAGTTCGCGGACGCCACCTACATTGAACCCATCACCCCCGAGGTGATTGAGAAGATTATCGCTAAGGAAAAGCCGGACGCAATCCTGCCGACCCTGGGTGGTCAGACCGCACTGAACGCGGCTATTGAGCTGGGTGAGCGTGGCATCCTCGAGAAGTACAATGTTGAGCTCATCGGCGCGAACATTGAGGCGATTAACCTCGGTGAGGACCGTGAAGCATTCAAGGGCGTGGTGGAGCGCGCCGGCGGCGAGTCTGCACGCTCGGTGATTGTTCACTCCATGCCGGAGGCGCTGGAAGCCGCTAAGGAGCTGGGCTACCCGATGGTGGTTCGCCCCTCCTTCACCATGGGTGGTCTCGGCTCGGGCATGGCGTACAACGAGGAAGACCTCTACCGTATTGCCGGTGCCGGTATTCAGTACTCGCCGACCAGCGAGGTCCTGCTGGAGGAGTCCATCCTCGGCTGGAAGGAATACGAGCTGGAGATGATGCGTGACACCAACGACAACGTCGTGGTCGTCTGCTCCATCGAGAACTTCGACCCCGTGGGCGTGCACACCGGTGACTCCATCACCGTGGCACCCGCACTGACCCTGACCGACCGTGAGTTCCAGAAGCTGCGCGACATCGCGATCAACGTGATTCGTGAGGTTGGCGTGGACACCGGTGGTTGTAACATCCAGTTCGCGATTGACCCGAAGACTGGCCGCATCATCGTCATTGAGATGAACCCGCGCGTGTCTCGTTCCTCGGCGCTCGCGTCGAAGGCTACCGGCTTCCCGATTGCGAAGATTGCGACCAAGCTGTCCTTGGGTTACACCCTGGATGAGATTCCGAACGATATCACCCAGAAGACCCCGGCGTCCTTCGAACCGACCCTCGACTATGTGGTTGTGAAGGTTCCGCGCTTTGCGTTTGAGAAGTTCCCGGCTGCTGACCCGACCCTGACCACCACCATGAAGAGTGTTGGCGAGGCTATGGCTCTGGGCCGTAACTTCACTGAGGCTCTGCAGAAGGCGATGCGTTCGCTGGAGCAGAAGGGTGCGTCCTTCTCGTTCAAGCCGCTGACACTGTCTGAGGCTGAGCTGGCTGAGCTGATTGAGAAGACGAAGGTTCCGACCACTCAGCGTATTTACCAGGTTCAGCAGGCTCTGCTGGCTGGCGCTACCGTGGAGCAACTGCACGAGGCGACCAAGATTGACCCGTGGTTCCTGGATCAGCTGGTGCTGCTGAATGAGGTTGCCGGTGTGGTTCACGCTAAGCGTGACCACCTCGACCCGGAGACCCTGAAGCTGGCTAAGCGTCACGGTTTCTCGGACGCTCAGATTGCTGAGATTATCGGCTCTTCTGAGGATGTTGTGCGCGGTGTTCGCCACGCTCTGGGTATCCGCCCGGTCTTCAAGACTGTTGACACCTGTGCTGCCGAGTTTGAGGCGTTCACTCCGTACCACTACTCCTCCTACGACCTGGAGGATGAGGTTGCGCACCACGAGAAGCCCTCGATCATGATTCTGGGTTCGGGCCCGAACCGTATCGGTCAGGGTATCGAGTTCGACTACTCCTGTGTGCATGCTTCGTTGGTGCTGCGTTCGCTCGGTTACGAGACCGTCATGGTCAACTGTAACCCTGAGACTGTTTCGACTGACTACGATATTTCGACTCGCCTGTACTTCGAGCCGCTCACCCTTGAGGATGTGCTTGAGATTGTTGAGTCGGAGCGTCGTACCGGCGGTCTGATGGGCGTGTTCGTTCAGCTGGGCGGTCAGACTCCGCTGAAGCTGGCTCGTGCCCTGAAGGATGCGGGCGTGCCGATTCTGGGCACCACCCCGGAGGCTATTGACCTGGCTGAGGACCGCGGCGAGTTCTCCCGCGTGCTGGAGGAGGGCGGCCTGATTTCGCCCAAGAACGGTACCGCGTTCACTTTTGAGGGTGCTAAGCGCATCGCTGACGAGATTGGTTACCCGGTTCTGGTTCGTCCTTCGTACGTGCTGGGCGGCCGTGGCATGGAGATCGTCTACGATGAGGCGAACCTGGCACGTTACCTGGAGAACGCTACCGAGGTTTCGCCTTCGCAGCCTGCTCTGATTGATAAGTTCCTTGAGGACGCTATCGAGATTGACGTTGACGCCCTGTTCGACGGCGAGGAGCTGTACCTGGGTGGCGTCATGGAGCACATTGAGGAAGCCGGTATTCACTCGGGTGACTCCTCCTGTACTCTGCCTCCGATTACTCTCGGCCCGGACATCATCGCGAAGGTGAAGGACGCTACCGAGAAGATTGCTCGCGGCACCGGTGTGCGCGGCCTGATTAACATTCAGTTCGCGTACGTGTCTGAGAACCTGTACGTGATTGAGGCGAACCCGCGTGCGTCTCGTACTGTTCCGTTCGTGTCGAAGGCTACCGGCGTGCAGATGGCTAAGGCTGCTGTGCTGATTGGTCTGGGCAAGAGCATTGCTGAGCTGAAGGCTGAGGGCTACCTGCCGCAGAACATGGATGGCGCATCCCTGCCTGAGGAGACCGCGATTGCGGTGAAGGCTGCGGTTCTGCCGTTCGCTCGTTTCCGCACTCCCGAGGGTGTTGTGGTGGATTCGCTGCTGAGCCCGGAGATGCGTTCGACCGGTGAGGTCATGGGTCTGGATAAGCACTATGACACCGCGTTCGCGAAGGCTCAGGCTGGTGCTGGTTCGCCGCTGCCGACCTCCGGTAAGGTGTTCATTTCGGTGGCTAACCACGATAAGCGTAACGTCATTATTTACGCGAAGATGCTGGAGTCGCTGGGCTTTGAGATCGTTTCGACCGGTGGTACCGCTGAGATTCTGCGCCGTAACGGCCTGAACTCGGTGCTGGTGGCTTCTAAGTTCGCTGAGGCGAATGGCGACCACTCGATTGTGGACATGGTTCGCAACGGTGACATTGACCTGATCCTGAACACCCCTGCCGGTGGTGCCGCTCGTAGCGATGGTTACGAGATTCGTGCCGCTGCGGTTTCGATGGGCTGCCCGGTCATGACCACCATTTCTGAGTTCGCTGCGGCTGTTCAGGCGATTAATGCTCTGCGTGAGCACAGCTGGGACATCATGAGCCTGCAGGAGCACGGCGTTCAGCTGGCTGCCGCTGTGGATGCTCGTTCTGAGGGTGGCGAGGCGTAATGTCCGCTGCTTTTGGTGATCGTCTGGCGAAGGCGATGGCGGAGCGCGGCCCGCTGTGTGTGGGTATTGACCCGCATCCGAACCTGCTGGAGCAGTGGGGTCTTGAGGATTCCGCTGCCGGTCTGGCTGCTTTTACTGAGGCGGTCTATGAGGGTTGCGCCCCGTTTGCGGCGGCGTTGAAGCCTCAGGTGGCGCTGTTTGAGCGTCACGGTTCGGCTGGTCTTGCTGTGCTGGAGGCGCTGTTTGCCCGCGCTGCCGCTGATGGTGTGCTGATTGTTGCTGACGCTAAGCGCGGCGATATTGGTTCGACCATGAAGGCGTACGCGGATGCGTGGCTCGGCTCCTCCTCGCCGCTGGGTACCGATTCGGTGACGTTGAGCCCGTACCTGGGTTTTGAGTCGCTGCGTCCGGCGCTGGATTTGGCGGATGAGAATGACCGCGGCACTTTCGTGCTGGCGTTGACCTCGAACCCCGAGGGTAAGAGCGTTCAGCACGTGGGCGCATCGGAGTCCGAGGGCGCGGTAGCCAAGCGCATTATTGCCGCGGCGGTAGCCGAGAACGCTTCCCGCCAGTGGGAGCAGATGGGCCCGTGCGGTCTGGTGGTTGGCGCGACCGTTGGTCAGGCGCTGGTTGATTTGGGTATTGACCTGAGCGTGTTCAACGGCCCGATTCTGTCGCCGGGTTATGGTGCGCAGGGCGCTTCGGCGGCTGATCTGTACCGCGTGTTTGCTGGCGTTGAGTCGCAGGTGCTGGTGAATTCCAGCCGTGGCGTGCTGGCTGCTGGCCCGTCGGTTGAGGGTTTGGCGAAGGCTGCGCAGGCGGCTCGTGATGACCTGTTGGCGGCTCGCGGCGCATAGTTCGCGTGTTGCGTGAGGGGCGTGTGCTCCGGGTGGATTCTGTTGAGAGTCTGCTCGGGGTGCGCGCCCTTTTGCGTGTATTGCGGGGGCTGAGGTGCTCAGCGTGATGCGAGTTTGCTCACCTCTGTGGTGGGGGAGTGTGTCCGCTCTGCAAGGTGCGTGCGTGGCTCTACTTTTGATAGGGCGAATACTCCGCTATGCTATAGAGGTACTCCCTGATATTTACGTGCTGACGTGCGTAGACGCATTGTTGGTGCGAGGGTGAGTGCCGCGGGTGGAACGGGGGTTCTCGCGCTATCCGTGTTACATTAGTTGATAAGTAAAATTCTATAACTCGCAGAAATGGGGGACCCAACCATGCCGCTGACTCCGCTAACTGAAGATGCGCGCGCCTCCGCCCGCGAGAAGGCAGTACTTGCCCGAGCACACCGCCAGGAAATTAAGCGTGCACTGAGTGACCGTGAACTTTCCGTGCGTCAGGTGCTCGACATGGTCGATTCCGACCCTGCACTGGCTAAAATGCCGGTGGGGCAGATGTTGCGCGCACTTCCGGGCATTGGTGCCGTTCGAGCTGAACGCATCATTGAAGAACTTCATATTGCACCGACTCGCCGCCTTGGCGGCCTTGGTGTACACCAGCGTCGCAAGATGGTGGAGTACTTCAACCGTAATTCGCGGTATTTGAACCGTGCACGTCGCAGGACTAATACTCTGCCTCCTGAATCTTCTCAGCCCTAATACCTCGTGCCTTCAGCCGATGAAGGCGCAGTAAGGAAGCTATGTCTCAGCCGACTCTCACCGTACTGGCTGGCCCCACTGCTGTTGGCAAGGGTACGGTGTGCCAGTACATTCGTGAGAACTACCCGAACGTGTGGTTCTCTGTTTCCGCTACTACTCGTGGTCCTCGCCCCGGTGAGGTTGACGGTACTCACTACTATTTCGTTTCGATGGAAGAGTTTGACCAGATGATTGCTGACGGTCAGATGCTTGAGTACGCTGTGGTGCACGGTAAGAACAAGTACGGTACTCCGCGCGCTAAGGTCCAGGAGGCCCTGGACGCTGGCCGCCCGGTGATTCTTGAGATTGACCTGCAGGGTGCTCGCCAGATTCGCGAGACCATGCCTGATGCTCGCCTGATTTTCTTGGCTCCTCCGAGCTGGGATGAGCTGGTGTCGCGTCTGGTGGGTCGAGGTACCGAGAGTGAGCAGGAGCAAGCTCGTCGCCTTGAAACCGCGAAGGTTGAGCTGGCTGCTGAGAAGGAATTTGACGTCACGGTCGTCAACGACTCTGTTGAGCGTGCAGCGAAGGAGATTGCTGAGCTGATTGGCGCCGCCTAATCTGCATGCTTTGCGTTTGCGGTGGGGCTAGAGTTTCTTCCGACCTGTAGTTCTGCCGCGAGGCGTTGTGAAGGTGGGGGTTTCGAAGAGTTTTCTTCGGAGCCCCCACCTTTTTGACTGTGCCACCACCTTTTTGTCCAGGCTGACATCTTTTGTCTGGGCTGGTACGTGCGTTTTAGCCGTTGAGAGGGTAGAATAGTTCTTTAGTTTTGACCGTGCCCTCAGTGTGCCCGGTTTGCGCCATAGCGCGAACGGTGTGCGGGGGCGTTCGGTACGTACATTCCATCAAGCTATTTGGAGTTTTTAGTGGCAAACGAAAACAAGGAACACGAGGACTACAACTTCGTTGACGGTGTCGCTCCCGAGGGCATCGTGAGCCCCAGCGCTGACGCGCTGATTGAGAAGGCGGAGTCTAAGTACGGCCTGGTGATTTTCGGTGCCCGCCGTGCACGCCAGATTAACGCGTACTACGCTAACCTGCAGGACAATACTGCTGCGCACGTTGGCCCGCTGGTTGACGCTGAGTCGAACGAGAAGTCCCTGTCGGTGGCAATGCGTGAAATCATTGCTGACCGTGTTGTGGCGGAGCACCGCCCGGGCGCAAAGTTCGACGAGGACGGCTACCCGGTTCCCGAGGATCTGTCCGCTGTGATTGATTTCAGCGCGGCTGAGTTCCCCGGCGCTATCGAGGAGGAGTACATCCCCGCAGGTAGCGAAGAGGTTATTGCTATCGAAGAGGTTATCCTCGACGAGTCCGCTGAGTAATCTGCTTCTACAAGGATTCTTTGACGTACCATGCGCATTATCGTTGGTATTGGAGGGGGCATTGCTGCGTACAAGGCGGCGATGCTCCTTCGTCTTTTTGCGAAGAATGGCGACGAGGTGATCGCCATGCCCACCCCGAACGCGACGAAGTTCGTGGGTGTTCCCACCCTGGAGGCGCTGAGCGGCAACCCCGTCTCAACGGACGTGTTTGACCGCGTGCCGGAGGTGAACCACGTGCGTCAGGCTGAGCAGGCTGACGCTGTGGTGATTGCCCCGGCAACCGCTGATTTGCTGGCTCGTTTGGCGGCCGGTCGTGCGGATGATTTGCTGTCCTCCACGGTGTTGACGACGCACGCCCCGGTGATTTTGGCGCCGGCGATGCATACCCAGATGTGGGAGCATCCGGCGACTCAGGCGAACGTGCAGACTCTGCGTTCGTGGGGTTACCACGTGATTGAGCCTGCGATTGGGCGTTTGACGGGCCCGGATTCTGGCCCGGGTCGCATGCCTGAGCCGGAGGATATTTTCGCGGTGGCTCTGGATGTGATTGCGCGCTTCCCGAAGGGTCAGGTGCACCCGGTGTACACGCCCGGTTACGCACCGACCGAGCCCCTGTACACGGGCACGGAGCAGGAGCGTATGGCGGCGGCACGTGCGGCGACGCTGACTTCGGCGCTGCTGGGTCAGGTTGAACCCAGCCAGGTTGAGCCTGGTCAGGTAACTGGCGCATCCGAATCGCTGTGTGGTCCTCTGACCGGTCGCCTCGTGGTCATTACCGCCGGCGGCACCCGTGAGGCGCTGGACCCGGTACGCTTCCTCGGCAACCGTTCGACCGGCAAGCAGGGCGTGGCGCTCGCGGAGGCGGCACGCGACCTGGGCGCGACCGTGCACCTGATTGGCGCGAACCTTGAGGTTCCCGCGCCGGAGGGTGTGCAGGTGACCCGTGTGGTCAGCGCCCTGGAGCTGCGTGAGGCGACCCTTGAGGCGAGCGCGGCGGCGGATGTGCTGATTATGTCCGCGGCGGTGGCTGATTTTAGGCCTGCCGAGTTTGCCGAGTTCAAGATTAAGAAGAGCGCCGATTCTGAGGATGCGCCGGTGATTCAGCTGGTGCGCAACCCGGATATTCTGCGTGAGGTAGTTGTGCGCCGCCAGCAGGCTCATGAGGCGGGGGAGAGCACCCTCGGCCCGAAGCTCATTGTTGGTTTTGCGGCGGAGACCGGTTCGGCGGAGAAGACTCCGTTGGAGCTGGGTCGTGAGAAGTTGCAGCGTAAGGGCACGGATTTCTTGGCGGTCAATACGGTGGGTGTGAATCGTGGTTTCGGCACGGACGATAACGCGATTACGCTGCTGTCGACTCTGGTTGATGAGGCGCCGGTGTTCTCCGGTTCGAAGAAGGAGCTGTCGGTGCGTCTGTTGGAGCATGTGGCGGCTTTCCTGCCGGAGCTTTCTGCCTGAGCTTTTGACCTAAGGCAACCTGGCGCATCCGCGTAAAGTTGCGGAGCGTTCATAGTTCGAAACGTTCGTAGCGTGGAGCCCGTGCGGTACTTCCTGTGGGAGGTATCGTGCGGGCTTTGCTGTACCCTTACGGCTCTGCCGCCTGCCTGCTCCTGTAGCCCCCTTGGAGAGCATTATGTGCAAGCACTTGTGATGAGGGTTTCTTTCTTCTGGGGTTCGGCCGGAGGAGCGTCTCATATTTCTGTCATACTGGTGAAATTTCTGACCGTACCCCTGAACCGTCAGATAAAGGTCTTGTATCATGGCATAGAGAGTATTTCGCGTTGAAGGGGAAGAAGCACCATGCCCGAGAATCAGAGCAAGCCCGCCACGGTAGAGTCCGCCCAGAGTGAGGAGCGCCCTCAGATTCTGGTGATCACCGGTATTTCCGGTGCAGGCCGCAGTACTGTCGCAAATGTACTGGAGGATGAGGGCTGGTACGTTATCGATAACATCCCGCCGCAGATGCTCGGTTCCCTGGCTGAACTGGTGACCCGCGACGGTGCGCGAGTTCCGAAGGTGGCGCTCGGTATTGACGTTCGCGCCCGCGCCCTGTTCTCCGATCTTCCCGCTGCGATTGAGACTCTGCGCAAGTCCGATATTGACTTCTCCATGCTCTTCCTTGACGCCAAGGACGAGACCATTATTGCCCGCTACGAGGCTCAGCGCCGCCCGCACCCGCTGCAGGGTGAGGGTCGCGTCCTCGACGGTATCCGCGCTGAACGCACTCTCTTTGAAGGTCTGCGCCTCGCTTCTGACCGCACCATTGACACCACCGGCATGAACGTTCACGAGCTGGCTCGTACCGTGCGTGAAATGTTCGCTGAGGGTGCGGATAAGAAGCTGAACCTGACCGTGATGAGCTTCGGCTTCAAGTATGGTGCGCCTTCGGACGCTAACTACATGGCTGATATGCGTTTCATCCCGAACCCGCACTGGGTTCCGGAGCTGCGCCCCCTGACCGGTCAGGACGCCCCGGTGCGTGACTACGTGCTGGAGCACGCGGGCACCGAGGAGTTCATCAGCAACTACCTTGCGGCTCTTCGCCCCGTGCTTGAGGGCTACCGCCGTGAGGGCAAGTACTACGCCACCATCGCTATTGGCTGCACCGGTGGTAAGCATCGTTCCGTGGCTGTGACGGAAGAACTGGCTCGTCGTCTCTCTGCTTTCGGTGAGCTGAACGTGAATGTTCAGCACCGCGACAAGGGCCGCGAGTAAGTTCCGCCCGGCGCGTCCCAACCACCGCGTCGTGATTCATTAGCCGCCGTCCGGCCCCGCACCCGTGGGGCCGGCATACCGTTCCTTCCGGGTATGTGAGGTATTACTATGTCCACCCATTCGACCAGTTACGACACTCAGGGTATTCCGCGCCTGCCGGCTCTGCCGACTCAGGCTCTGCGCCTGTTGAAGACCACGCACCGTTCGCCGAAGGTCACGGCGATGGGCGGCGGCCACGGGCTGTACGGTTCCCTGTCTGCGCTTCGCCACGTCACGCCTGATTTGACGGCTGTTGTGACGGTTGCTGACGATGGCGGCTCGTCGGGTCGTTTGCGTGAGGAGATGGGTATTCTCCCTCCCGGGGATTTGCGTATGGCGCTTTCCGCGCTGTGTGATGACACCGATTGGGGTCGCACGTGGCGTGATGTGATGCAGCATCGTTTTAGCGCGCCCGAAGGCTACGAGGGTGAGTTCCCGCTGGATTACCATGCTCTCGGTAACCTGCTGATTGCGACTCTCTGGCAGCTGCTGGATGACCCGGTTGCCGGTCTGGACTGGGCGGGTGCCCTGCTGAATGCGCGTGGCCGCGTGCTGCCGATGGCGCTGGATCCGATGGTCATTTACGGCACCGTGCTGCGTGAGCATAACGGCGGCGGTATTGAGCGTGTGAAAGTGGTCGGCCAGGTGAACCTCTCGAAGGAGGAACGCGTTCACGATATTGGTCTGACCCCTGAGAATGCTCGCCCCTGCCCGGAGGCGCTCTCCGCTATTGAAGAATCCGACTGGATTGTTTTGGGTCCGGGTTCGTGGCGTACGTCGGTTCTGCCGCATCTGCTGTTGGACGCTCAGCGTGAGGCGATTATCCGCACGGAGGCGCGCCGCTGCGTGGTTATGAACCTCTCCGACGATAAGGAGACGGTCGGCTTCACCCCGGCAACGCACCTGGATTTGTTGCGCCAGTACGCCCCGAAGCTTCACCTTGACGCGGTGATTGCTGACGCTGACATGCAGGCTGATCACCGTTCCGAGCTGGAGCGTGAGGCTTCTGCGATGGGTGCGAAGGTTGTGTGGGCGCATCTGCGTTCGAGCTCCCAGCCGAATGTGCACGACCCGCTGAAGCTTGCGGCTGCGTATAACGAAGCGTTTGAGCTGAGCTCTTAGATTGACTGGCTTGGATTTGCGGCTCAGGCGTGCTGCTTGAGCTGGCTGTTTTGTGCGCTCTTTTCCTGCTTTTTAGACTTAAACACTACGCCCAGAAGGACCTTTCATGGCATTAACCACGCTCGTCAAGGACGAACTCGCCAACTATGAGGCAACGAAAGTCTCTGCTCGTAAGGCAGAAATCTCTACGATTCTGCGTTTTACCGGAGGCCTGCACATTGTCTCGGGGCGAATCGTGGTGGAGTCTGAGGTCGACCACGAGGCAACCGCCCACCGTATGCGCCGCACCATTGCGGAGATTTACGGTCACGACTCTGAGCTGACCAGCGTCAGCGGTGGCGGTCTGCGTCGAGGTGGCCGCTACATTGTGCGTGTGGATCATGGCGGTGAGGCGCTGGCTCGCCAGACCGGTCTGCTGGATTTGCGGGGCCGCCCGGTGCGTGGCCTGCCGCCGGCTGTGGTGAACGGCTCCCTGCAGGATGCCGAGGCGGTCATGCGTGGTGCGTTCTTGGCGCACGGTTCGCTGACTGAGCCGGGTCGTTCCTCCTCCCTGGAGATTACCTGCCCCGGTCCGGAGGCGGCGCTCGCGCTGGTGGGTGCGGCTCGTCGCCTGGAGATTATTGCGAAGGCACGCGAGGTGCGCGGCACGGACCGTGTGGTGGTGCGTGACGGCGAGACGATTTCGCAGCTGCTGGAGCGTATGGGTGCGACTAGCACCCTGACCACGTGGCGTGAGGCGCGCACCCGCAAGGAGGTTCGTGCGACCGCAAATCGTCTGGCGAATTTTGATGATGCGAACCTGCGCCGTAGCGCTCAGGCGGCTGTTGCGGCGAGCGCCCGCGTGGAGCGTGCCCTGCAGATTCTGGGGCATGAGGCGCCGGATCATCTGCGCTACGCCGGTGAGTTGCGTGTGCTGCATAAGCATGCGTCGTTGGATGAGCTGGGTCGTCTGGCTGATCCGCCGATGACAAAGGACGCGATTGCGGGCCGTATTCGTCGCCTGCTGGTGATGGCTGATAAGCGTGCTTCGGAGCTGGGCGTTCCGGGTACTGAGCTTCCGCGCGAGGACTAAGCGAAGGCTAGATTCTGCTCTCAAACGGTGCGGGAAGCTCGTGTGGCTGAGGTGTTTGTGACGGCTTTGTGACAAACCATAACCCGCTGTTTTTGAACAAAAACCGCATATTTTTCAAAAATGAGCCTGTGGATGGCCCCTTTCGCGTTGTGCGGGGGGAGTTATCCACAGGTTCTTTGTGTGCCCTCGTGCGTTCGCGCGCGTGAGCCTAGGGTAGGGGTATGACGAGCATGACCCCCAACCCCGACCAGAACGCTGTACAGAGCCCTGTGCAGGATAGTGCAGCCCAGCAGGGCGGTGCGCAGCGTAGCGCCCGCTCCCTGATGAACAGCCTCTACCGCAGCCCGCGCGCCCGCAAGAACGGCGCGCCGGATGCCGAGGACACCGTGCCGCTGGCAATCTCAACTGAGGTAACGCCAGTGGAGGTGCCTTCCGGGGAGGTAGCTTCGGCAGAGACAGATACCGAGGCGCCGCAGGGTGAAACCGCTCAGCCTAAAGTTAGCCAGCCCGCACCTACCAGCCAGCCCGGCACTAACCAGCCCGCGGCATCCCGCCCGGAGTCGAATGGTTGGGCTGACTGGGATCAGCAGCCCGACTGGAACGAGGTGGACGACTGGGCGGAGTGGGAGCAGGCGGATCAGCCGGGCACCACCCGCAGTACCCGTTGGGGTTTGTCGCCGCGCGTGCTGCTTCTGGTGGCGGTGTTGGCGCTGGTTGCCGTGGTGTGGGGCGTGACCCAGTTTTCGGCGGCGCCGCGTGCCGAGCAGCTTGCCTCCCCGAGCGCAACTGCTGAGTCGGTGCAGGCGGTGGGTGCCCAGCAGAGCCCCGGCGCCCAGGGTACTGCCCAGCCGAGCGCTAACCCGAGTAAATCCGCGCAGGGTGGCGCCTCCGGTGAAGCTACCGTGCGGGTACACGTGGCGGGTGCCGTAAACAACCCCGGCGTGTACACCCTGCCCGCGCAGGGCCGCGCCGTGGATGCGATTGCCGCCGCCTCCGGTGCCGCAGCGGATGCTGATCTGGACCGCGTGAACCTTGCCGGTGCGCTCAGTGACGGGGTGCAGATTTATGTGCCGCATCGTGGTGAGACGGCTGCGCCGGCGCAGATTCAGCCCAATGGTGGCACGGCGAATGCTGGTCAGGGTAACGCGGCGAATGGTTCCTCTCAGAACGGCACCGCGCAGAGCGGCAGTCAGCCTCAGCCTGCGCGCACGCTGACCGCTTCGGGAAGCGCGCAGAAGGGCTCAACCCCGGTGAACATTAACACCGCCACCGCTGAGGAGCTGCAGAGCCTGCCGCGTATTGGTCCGGCGATGGCGCAGCGTATTATTGCTTGGCGTGAGGCGCACGGCGGCTTCCGTAGCGTGGATGAGCTGGATGCGGTGCCCGGTATCGGCCCGTCGATGCTGGAGAATCTGCGCCCGCTGGTGACGGTCTAATGCATCGGCAAAACCGCCGCCAGAACCGCCAGCAGGCAGGGGAGCGGGAGCTATTTCCCGGTTCCTTGCGCCTCACCCGGCACTTCACCCGTTCCGCGGCTACGGCGTATGATCGTGCCCGCTACCGCTGGAGTATCGGCGCTGAACGGTGGCGTACCCGCCGCGATGAGCAGGAGCTGCGCGCCCAGGGAAGCCTCATTCACCTGGACTTTCGCCTGAGTTTTACGGTGCTGGCGCTGTGGGCTTTTACCGCGGCGGCGCTGACCGTGGGCACGTGGCGGGTGGTGCATCCGCTGGCGTGTGTGCTCATTGCCCTGCTGGGGTGCCTGGCGATTCTGCTGTTCTTTCCACCGCGTGCGGTGATGCCCTACAGCCTGCTCTTTCGCACGACCGGTCAGCTGGTTTTTCTGGCGTGTATTGTCACGGTTCAGGCGGTGCTTTTGTGCGCTACGGGGGTGGATGCATCCCGCGCCACCCTGCAACAGGCGCAGGGTGCCTCGCTTCGTCTGAATGGCACGGTAGAGCAGGTTCGCCGCGTGGATCCGCGCACTACTCTGGTGGTTATTAAGCTGGAGGAAATTCAGGGGCGAAGCGTGCGTGCGCTGGTGAATGAGCGGGTGCGCGTGTACCGGCGTGACGGTTCGGCAAAGAGCGCCGCGCGCAGTTTGGAGGCAAGTTCGAAGGCGAGCGCGGAAGTAAGCTCGGCGGCTAAGCAGCGGGGGAGCGGCACCGCGCGCTCGCAGGCAATCTATCCGGGCATGAAGGTGACCGCCCTCGGCACCGTGGAGTTCAACGGTTCCACGGCGAAGCTGAGCGGCGCAACTATTTTCCCGATGCCTGCGCCCGCATACGGTGCCGGGTCGAACGCTACCACCCGGACTGCGGAGGAGCCGTACCTGTCCACGCTCAAGGAACAGTTGCGCACCCGCGCCCTGGACACCCTCGACACGGAGTCGGCGGCGCTGGTTTTGGGCACCGCCTACGGGGATGATTCGCTAATGAGTTCCACCGCGCGGGAGGACTATAAGCTCAGCGGGCTCAGCCATATTACGGCGGTGTCTGGGGCGAATATTGCCATTGTGTTTTTGGGTGCGTACCGGTTGGTGTTGGCGATTCGCCCGTACCGCTTCGCCAGCGCGTACCTGCTGTTCCGCTCGTTGAGGCAACGGTTGCGGGGGAGAAGCGCGGCTCATTCTCGCCGCCCCGCGTACCCCCGGCATCCCGCCCAGCCTCAGCAACCTGCTCAGCCAAACGCCTATGCTCTGCCGCCGCTCGTGCATCGGCTCAGCACCCTCGCCATTCCGCACCGCGTCATGGTGCTGTGCGGGGTTGCGGCGGTGCTCGCCTACGCCATGCTGCTGGACTCTGAGGGGTCGGTGATTCGTTCCCTCGCCATGGGTCTGCTCGGTGCGTACGCGATGCTGCGCGGTTCGGGTCGCCAGTCCCTAGCGGCTCTGCAGACCACGGTGCTGATGTGTCTGCTTGCCGCCCCTCACCTCGCCGTGGATATGGGCTTCGCTCTGTCGGTGACGGCGACCTCCGCGCTGATTCTGCTGGGCCCGCCGCTGATTCGTCTGCTCATGCGCGTTATGCCGGTGTTCTGCGCGGAGATGCTTGCCGCGCCGATCGTAGCGTCCCTGTGGTGTACCCCGTTGATTTTGGCGATGAGCGGTAAGGTGCCGCTCTACTCGGTTCCGGCGAATCTGGCGGCGGCTCCTTTGGCGCCGCTGAGTATGCTCGCCGGGTTGGCGGCGCTCGGATTCATGCTCCTTGGTCTGCCCACTGCGGCGGATCTGTGCCTGCGTGCCGGTGGTCTTGCCGCGCAGGGCATCGAGTGGGCGGCACACACTGCCGCGCATGCGCCGGGTAACCCGTGGGAGCCCGGTTCGAGCGTCCCGGCGGTGGTGTGTAGCGCCCTCTGCGTGCTGGCGTTGAGCGTTGCCCTCTGGTGGGTGGATGCGCGCCGCTACCGTGCGGTCACGCACCGGCAGTATTTGCGGGTGGTACCGCACACCGCGTCCTCCCATCAGCCCGCCCGCCCTGACCAGCTAACCCTGCCCAACTCGCCCTGACCGACTACCCCTAACCACCGCTAGGAGGCATCTGAGAAGAAAACGCTATGATGGATACTCGAGACTCTACCCGCGCAGCACCCCCGTGCGCAGCGGGGCCGAGTTCAGCCCGTACCCTGCAGATAAAGGCGAGTGATAAGCGTGTCCGAGCGTAAGCGTTCAACCCAGCGTGGTGGTTCCCGAGGCTACGCCCGCCGAGGCGGCCCCGCCCTCGACACCGCGTGGCGTACCGTCACCCCGGCACCCGCCGTCATGCTCTACGGCCCCGAAGAGTACTTTGCTTCCCGCGCTGCGGCACGCCTGCGTGAGCTGTTCCGCAGCATCCACCCGGAGGTGGACCGCGTTCAGATTAACGCCGCCACCTACACGGCGGGGGAGCTGATCCTGCACGCTTCGCCCTCCCTGTTCGGTTCGGCAAAAATCATTGAGGTTGAGAACGTAGCCTCCATGAGCGACGAGTTTTTGACCGATACACTCGCCTACCTGAACGCCCCCGAGCCCGACATCATGCTCATTCTGAACCACTCGGGCGGTAACCGCGGCAAGAAGCTCATCGACCTGGTGCGCTCCCAGTTCGTGCTCATTAACTGCAAGGCGCTCAAGACCGACCGGGAAAAGAGCGAGTTCTTGGCGGGGGAGTTCGCAGCAGCTCAGCGCCCCATTACCGGCGGCGCCCTGGCGTTGCTGACTGCCGCCGCCTCCGACACTGCTGAGCTTGCCGCCGCATGCCAGCAGCTGCTCTCAGACGTACCCGGCGAAATCACTGAGGAGGCGGTGAACCGCTACTACGGCGGCCGCACCGAAGTCACCGCGTTCCGTGTGAGTGACGCCGCGATTTCCGGTAACGCCCCGGAGGCTCTGCGTCTGCTCCGCCACTCCCTTGCCACCGGCACGGAGCCGATTCCGATGCTGGGCGCGCTCGCCATGCGTATCCGCAATATTGCGCGCGTACACCACGTGCGTATGAGCGCTAACGAACTGGCGCGTGAGGTGGGCATGTCACCGTGGCAGGTTGAGCAGGCTCAGCGTGACGGCCGCCGTTTTACCGGCGCCCAGTTGGCGCATATTGTGCAGCTTTTGGCTGATGCGGACGCCCAGCTGAAGGGCGAGTCGCAGGACGCGGTGTATGCGGTGGAGCAGGCTGTTTTGGCGATTGCTCTACCTCCGCGCCTGTAGTGCATAATAGAGCCCATGCTCGAAATTCTGAAGAAAATTTTCTTTGCCCTGCTGCCCTTCCTGCAGAAGGCGGCAGAGGATGCCCTCAACGACGCTACTGCGTCTAAGGGCGGCTCCGAGTCCTCCCAGAAGAGTGAATCCCGCAAGGATGAATCTCGTCAGCGTGAGGCTCGTACCTCCGGCTCTTCGACGCCTAAGCCGAGCGCCCCGAAGCCTTCCGCGTCGACTCGTTCGGCAAGCACCGCCTCCGCTTCTGCGGGTTCGGATTACCCGGGCGATTACCGCGACATGATTGACTTTGAGTACTCGCCCTCCCTGGATGGCGACGCTGACCCGGGTGAAATCGTGTGGACGTGGGTTCCCTTCGAGGAGGACCACTCGCAGGGTAAGGACCGCCCGGTGCTTCTGGTGGGTCGTGACGGTGAGTACCTGCTGGCGCTGATGATGACCAGCAAGGATCACAATAACCGTGAGCACGCTGATTCGAACTACCTTGATATTGGTTCGGGTCCGTGGGATCCGCAGGGCCGCGCCTCTGAGGTGAAGCTGAACCGTGTGATTCGTGTTCGCCCGGATACGATGCGCCGTGAGGGTGCGATTATGCCGGAGGATACGTTCCGCCTGATTGAACGTGCGTGGACTCGCCGTAACGGCTAGCGCCCTGTGCCGGTAGTTTCACCGGCGACCGGTGCCGATTATCTGCGCCGGATGTGGAGGCTGCGTGTAGCGGTTTTCACAGTATTTTTCTCTCCGCGGGGGTCTGTCGTGGAGGCTGTTCATCTGGTATTATGTGTGGTTGAGTGTCCGATGGTCATCGGGCACTGCTGGCCGGTTGCCATAGGCATCCCCACGCCGCTCAGTCGATGATCGGCCAGCGTCGCCCTCACCGACCAATAAGACAAAACAGAAAGTTTAATTGTGGCTAACATTAAGTCTCAGAAGAAGCGTATCCTCACCAACGAGAAGGCTCGCCTGCGCAACAACATTGTAAAGTCCGAGCTGAAGACCGCGACCCGCAAGGTCAAGGCTGCTGTTGAGGCACAGAACAAGGAAGCTGCTGTTGAGGCTCTGCGTTTTGTGAACCGTAAGCTGGACAAGGCTGTTTCCAAGGGTGTTCTGCACAAGAAGACCGCTGCAAACAAGAAGTCCGGTCTTGCTACGCTGGTAAACAAGGCTTTCTAAAACTTGCGGGGTACCTAAGTACCTCTCTGGTTTAAGGGCAGAGACCCCCTGTGTTCCCCCTCCTCTAAGGGGAACGCAGGGGGTTTCTTTTTCGTGTATACTTGGGCTCAAGGAGTTAAACGACCCCTCTGAAACCCTGAGCCTCACCTATTGGTGTGGCAATAACGCTCGGGCGGCCGCGGCTTTACGCTTCGGTCTAGAAGACATCGGGGGCACCACCGGTTAGCTCCCTATAACTTTTGTGAAAGGCATCCTGCTAAGTGGCGGGGTGCCTTTTGCTATGCCCGTAAGGAACCTAAAACTGAGTGAAACGCCGTTCCTGTCGTAAAGAGAAAAGGTGGCATCTAGCAAAACCTTTTTCAAAATAGTGAGTAAATTGTGACTATTTACTGCTCATGCTGATGACTAGGAGGTGGAGCCCACAGCGGAGGATTCCTCGGAACGTTAGGTACCCGCGTAATCGGTTCAGAAACTAATTGCCTCAGTAGCGTTGTTACCCTCGCAGATTGTATGCACATCTTTCAAATCGCAAAAATTAAACTATCGAGGAATCGGGGCTGAGAGGACATCATCCCGCCCACTAATTTGGACCTCTATAGCAAGCCAGTAATACAAAGACAAATGACGAAATAGGAAGATAGATTTTCGTGTATACTCGGCGTTAAGGAGTTAAACGACCCCTCTGAAACCCTGAGCCTCACCTACTGGTGTGGCAATAACGCTCGGGCGGCCGCGGCTTTATGCTTCGGTCTAGAAGACACCGGAGGCACCACCGGTTAGCTCCCTATAACTTTTGTGAAAGGCATCCTGCTAAGTGGCGGGGTGCCTTTTGCTGTTCCCGCACGCTGTGGTTTTATAACGCCCAGATTCTTTTTGGGGGAGGCGCCCGCCCGGTGACGAAACCGCTTGCGGGTCGCGTGGAAGCCCGTATAGTGGGAACTATCGGCGGTACCGCACACCGCCCGCGCCTATCATGAGCGCCCTAAGAGGTGTCGCACGCAGCGCCGGGGGAGTAAGCATCGCCGATACACACCACACAACCGACAGTTCACCGGTAACTTTCCATACACCCCCATGTACCCGGTGAACCGATCACGAGCTAAGGACCAACGATGAGCCAGCCGAACTTCCCTCCCGCCCGACTCTTTGACGCTTTCGCCAAGCCCGCCTCCACAGAACAGCCCGCGAAGAAGGGCCTGCTCGGCAAGCTGCGCCTGGGCGAATCCTCCGAGGAGGACAACTACACGACCGTCATGCTGGTCGGTTTCAACTCCGCGAAGGAACCCCCGGGCAACGGTGAGGACGCCCTCGACGTGATTCACCGCGCGTTCGACCCGTGCGATGAGAGTCCCGGCTTCGACATGGACGACTTCTACGACTATGCTTCCGTCGCCCCGCAGCTGCAGAACAGCGACGACTCCGAATCCACGGTTCTGGTGTGGCCCAAGATGTTCTACAACATGGTCACCATCCCGGAGCGCCGCCTGCGCCTGCTCGTGGTGACCGGCCCCGCCCCGAGCCTGTGCCTGCAGCGGTTCATGACCCGCTTCTTCAAGTACGTGAAGAAGCTCCACGTGGACCACGCAATCTTCGTTGAAACCTTCGAGGATGAGGTGGCGCACACCCGCCCGTACCCGTACACGCTGACCACTTACGACGAGAAGCTGGCGGCTATCCCCGGTATTCTGCACGAGTATTTCACCGGTTCTACCTCGGTGACGATGGCGATGTCTGCGCTCGCCGCCGAGCACGGCCTGCGTTCCTCGGTCATGCTGCGTATGAGCATCCCGGGGTATCTGAGCTTTGACCAGCAGAACCCGCGCGCGGTCGTGAGCCTGATCGAGGCGCTGGAGGTCATCCTCGGCATTAAGGTTGAGTCGGAGGAGTACGACCGCCTGCGTACCCACGCTGATGAGTGGGAGGCGGAGCTCGCCGAAGAAATGGCGAAGGACTACGAGAAGGTTGAGCTGGTGCGTGAGATTGAGCAGAAGATGGATTCGACTCTGCGCACTGTCTCCGGTGAGGTGATTGCCGAGGATATTGAGGGCTACCTGGATTCCCTCAGCGGCGCCTCCGAGGGCGTAAATCCTGCCGATGATGGTGCAGGATCCGCGGAGGATTCTTCGGAACGTTAGGTCCGTTCGCACATATGGCGCGGGTATGGGAAAATGATAGGTAACTATGCCCATACCCGCAGCCAGCATCTCGAAAGGATGATGTGATTGGCACCGATGTCGAAGAACCCGCCTGTTCCGGCGGCGACCGACCCCGCGATTATTCGCAACTTCTGCATTATCGCCCATATTGACCACGGTAAGTCCACCCTCGCAGACCGTATGCTGCAGGCCACCGGCGTGGTTGCCCCGCGCGATATGAAGGCGCAGTACCTGGACCGCATGGACATTGAACGTGAACGCGGTATCACCATTAAGTCTCAGGCTGTGCGCATGCCCTGGGATGTTGACGGCACCTCCTACGCGCTGAACATGATTGACACCCCCGGCCACGTGGACTTCACCTATGAGGTGTCCCGCTCCCTGGCCGCGTGTGAGGGTGCGCTTCTGCTCGTGGACGCCGCCCAGGGTATTGAGGCTCAGACCCTGGCGAACCTGTACCTGGCGATGGAGAACGACCTGACCATCATCCCGGTGCTGAACAAGATTGACCTTCCCGCTGCTCAGCCCGATAAGTACGCTGAGGAGCTGGCGAACCTGATTGGTTGCGAGCCGGACGAGGTTCTGCGCGTATCGGGCAAGACCGGTGAGGGTGTTGAGGCTCTGCTGGACCGTATTGTGGAGGCGATTCCCGCCCCGCAGGGTGACGCATCCGCCCCGGCGCGTGCCATGATTTTTGACTCGGTGTACGACTCGTACCGCGGTGTGGTCACCTATGTGCGTGTTGTGGACGGTAGCCTGCAGCCGCGTCAGAAGATTAAGATGATGTCCACCGGCGCTGAGCACGACCTGCTCGAAATCGGCGTGATTTCCCCTGAGCCTGTCCCGTCGAAGGGCCTGGGCGTGGGCGAGGTGGGTTACCTCATCACCGGTGTGAAGGACGTCCGTCAGTCCCGTGTGGGTGATACCGTTACTTCCGCGGCGAAGCCCGCCGAGGAGTCCCTGGGTGGTTACGAGGACCCCAAGCCGATGGTGTTCTCTGGCCTGTTCCCGATTGACGGTTCGGACTACCCGGCGTTGCGTGACGCACTGGATAAGCTGAAGCTCAACGACGCCGCGCTGATTTACGAGCCGGAAACTTCTGCCGCTCTGGGCTTCGGTTTCCGCTGTGGCTTCCTGGGTCTGCTGCACCTGGAGATTGTGCGTGAGCGTCTGGAACGCGAGTTCAACCTGGACCTGATTTCGACCGCACCGAACGTTATTTACGACGTGGTGGATGAGGCGGGCAACGCTAAGCGCGTGACCAACCCGAGCGAATTCCCCGAGGGTAAGGTCGCGACCATCCGTGAGCCCATGGTGGCGTGTACGATTATTGCCCCGAGCGAGTACATTGGCGCGATTATGGAGCTGTGCCAGTCCCGCCGCGGCCAGATGGGCGGCATGGATTACCTGTCCGAGGATCGTGTGGAGATGCGTTACCGCCTGCCCCTGGCAGAGATTGTGTTCGACTTCTTCGATCAGTTGAAGTCCCGTACCCGCGGTTACGCGTCGCTGGACTGGAAGTTCGACGGTGAGGAAGAGGCTGACCTGGTGAAGGTCGACATCCTGCTGCAGGGTGAGAAGGTGGATGCGTTCAGCGCCATTACTCACCGCGATAAGGCGTACTCGTACGGCCTGATGATGACTTCTAAGCTGCGTGAGCTGATTCCTCGTCAGCAGTTTGAGGTGCCGATTCAGGCGGCTATCGGTTCGCGTATTATTGCCCGCGAGAACATCCGCGCGATGCGTAAGGACGTTCTTTCGAAGTGTTACGGTGGCGATATTTCGCGTAAGCGTAAGCTGCTGGAGAAGCAGAAGGAAGGCAAGAAGCGCATGAAGATGGTCGGTCGTGTGGAGGTTCCTCAGGAAGCCTTCATTGCGGCACTGTCTTCGGGCGAGGAGAAGGAAAAGAAGAAGTAGCCTTCTCAGCTCTTTCGATGTAGGCGGCGTGCTTTACCCCTAAGTGGGGGAGGGGCACGCCGCCTTTGCTGTACCCAGACTCCTACAGGTTGCTTGGCGATAGGTAATTAGCATCATTTTGATATTCATTAGGAATAATACGTGTTACCCCTTGTCAGGGTATTGAGTGTAGGAGTAAGGTAAGACTGGGTGTAGCACGGATGATTACACCCACGGTTTCCATTCAAAGGAGAATAACTATGCAACAGAATGATATAAATACATTAGAACCCGAGGACAATCAGGAACTAACTCAAGAAGAAAAAGAAGACTTTACTGAATATACAGTTCCTGAGAATAGTTCTGTATCGTATAAATCAGAGGATATTGATGTTTACGGTCTGGTTCGTCGAGTTAACACGGGCAAGATATTCATACCCCGATTCAATGAAGATAAAACAGAAGACGGACCCAACGGATTCCAACGTGAGTTTGTATGGGCTGCACGGCAAGTGGATCGCTTTATCGAGTCTATCCTTTGCAATTATCCGACCCCAGGCATTTTTCTGGTAACTTTAAAAAACAATAATAGGGCAGTGCTGGATGGACAGCAAAGATTAATTAGTCTTTCAAGGTTTCTTGATGGAAAACATCGAATCGGACAATATACCAGCGACAAAGCAGGGGAAACTCTCGTAAAATTATCCGGAAAACTTTTTGAGCAGCTGGATGAGTCAGATAAAACCGCTATCGAGGATTACACAATACAGGTTACTACATTGGAAACCAGTCCTCGTGGCGATATTGATGCAGTTTATAACATATATGAGAGAATTAACTCTGGTGGTACGCCACTTACCTCTCATGAGATTCGAGTCGCATTATTTGCAGGACCAGTCGTTGAGAAGATATCTGAATTGAATGAATATGAAAACTGGAGAAAGATATATGGTAAAAAACCAAAGCGAATGCGCGATCATGAACTAATCTCTAGAATTTTGTGTTTCTACAAAAACTATGAGGAATATAAAAAGCCACTCAAAAAAGCCTTTAATGGATTTTACAACGATGAAAGCACTTCAAATCTTTCAGGGATTGCAGAGTCGGAAATTCTATTTAAGCAAGCATGTGATGTCATTGTAGATAGTGGTATTAGCCAGTTGGCACTCCGACCACGCGGGTCAATTAGTGTAGTATGGTTTGACTCTCTAATGGTTTCGCTAATGCGAAAAATAAAAGAATCCAATCAAGATGAGATAGATGCTTTGAGTGAGTCTTTCAGTAATTATTACACCAGGTATCGTGAAAGCTTTGAAGGTCCTGCTGGAGAAGAGAAGTTTATTGAGCTATTTACGGGACCAACAGCAGATACAGCGAATCTAAAGAATAGATTTACATACGCTATAGCGAATCTTTTTAAAGATGAGTCAGAGTAGTTCATATACCAATAAGCCAGACCTGCATAAATATAATTTCAGGCAATCAATTGAGAAAAGCGAAGAAGAAATTGAACGACTTTCAAATGAAATTGATGCTCTGATAAACCTGAAAAAGAAAATCAGGAAGAATGCAGATGGAAAAGATTATGATATGCTCAATAAAGCCGTCTCTGATTTGTCTAGGTATATTATAGTTCGTTGTTGTGGTCATTTAGAGTATTTATTGCGTGAGATTGTACTTTGCCACAGTAAAATAAGAGCTAGTGACCCCATTGTTAAGTATATAGAGAAAATTGATCCATCGAATCGAGGCGCAAAGCCAGATGCAGATAGGATGAATGTGATTATTGAGTTATTTTCGCCAGAAGCAGTAAAAGCCGAACTGTTGGATTATGTAGGAGACTCAGATAATGGGAGTACAATAAAATCAATTATTTCTCTCAGGAATAAGATTGCCCATGGTGAGTCTGAATCATCTACAGCAACTAAAGCTAAGCAATATGCTCAATTTACGATAGATACGTCGAAAAAAATATCACAAAAAATAATGGGCTAGCTGGAATTGTTTTAAGGATGCAGTGTAAAAATTATTTGTTTTTACACTGCATCCTTTGTGGATATAGCGAAATGGCCATCCTCATATATGGTAAAATGTAAAAATTAATTGCTATTATTTAATTTTATTCATGATTTATTTTAATTATGGTTTGTTATAAATTTTATGTCTAGGAGGCAGAATGCCCGCCCAGCCCACCGGCGCCCCCGCACCCCGCGACGGGCGCATCCCCGCCACCAGCGCGGCAGGATGCGAAACCCGCGACTTCAGCCTCTACGTACACATCCCCTTCTGCTCCGTACGCTGCGGCTACTGCGACTTCAACACCTACGCCACCGAAGACTTCGGCAACGGCATCGGCCTCGGCACCTACGCCGACGACGCCATCGCAGAAATCCTCTTCGCCGCCCGCACCCTCGAAACCTCCGGCGTCGCAAAACGCCCCATGCACACCGTCTTCTTCGGAGGCGGCACCCCCACCAAACTACCCGCCCGCGACCTCGTACGCATCCTGCAAGCAGCCATCGACGTATTCGGCCTCGTCGAAGGCGCAGAAGTCACCACCGAAGCGAACCCCGACTCCGTCACCCTCGAAGACCTGCAGACCCTCAAGGACGGCGGCTTCACCCGCGTATCCTTCGGCATGCAGTCCGTCGTCCCCGAGGTACTACAGGTACTCGACCGCACCCACACTCCCTCCAACGTGCCGAAGGTCGTCGTCTGGGCTAAAGAGGTTGGCCTGCAGGTATCCGTGGACCTGATTTACGGTTCGCCGGGGGAGAGCCTGCAACAGTGGGAGCGCAGCGTTCGCGCCGCAATCTCCTACGAGCCGGACCATATTTCCGCCTACTCGCTGATCGTGGAGGACGGCACCAAACTCGCCGCGCAGATCCGCCGCGGCGAGTACACCATGCCCGATGAGGACCTCATGGCGGACATGTACCTGCTCGCCGAGGAGCTACTCACCGAAGCCGGCTACAACTGGTACGAGGTCTCCAACTACTCGCGCAGCCAGGACACCCGCAGCGACCACAACCTCGCCTACTGGCGCAACCAGGACTGGTGGGGTATCGGCCCCGGCGCGCACTCGCACGTGAACGGTACCCGCTGGTGGAACGTGAAGCACCCGGTACCGTACGCGCAGAAGGTGCGTGCGGGGGAGTCCCCGGCGGCGGCACGTGAGGTGCTGGACACCGCCACTCGTGCTTTTGAGACGATTATGCTCATGATCCGTGTGCGTGAGGGCCTGGCGATGCGCGAGCTGCTCGCCGTGCACGATGAGGCGCAGCTGGGCGCCTCCCTACGTTGGCTGGTTTCTCAAGCTCTGATTGAGCCTGATGCTTTAACTTCTCAGGCTGAACCTGACCCTGAAGCTCACGTGCGCCTGACCCTCAAGGGTCGCCTGCTGGGGGATGCGGTCACCCGTGAGCTGCTCCCGGAAGTCTCGGAAGAGCACGGGGAGAACTAAGAAATACCTGCGTGATAAGGGGCTTTTTAGTTGGAGCTGCTTTGGCTCAAACCTGTCGTAGCTCCGCTTGAGCGCTGTCTCTGCTGCCGCCTGCGCGCGGTGTACACCCCGGAATTGCCGTAATATTTCGGTGATTTCGGGGTGTTTTTGTGGGTTCAGAAAAATTTTTAAAAATTTTTTCGGGGCTTTTTGGAGGAGTGTCAGGGGAGTACTAAACCTTACACGGGCGTGCTAATTGTTCGCATTTGTGCTGGACTAGCCGAAAGAATTTTCCACTCGCTCATACCACTTTTAGGGTGCGTATTTTTCGAATACTTTCCTGAGAAAAATTTTCCCAAAACACCCAATTTCAAGTTGTGGTTGAAGGTTACGCTGTGCCATAATAGGTCATGGCAGGACGGTATATGTCTAACAGCGTGTTCTCGTCTTTGCTGAAGTTGAGTGAATACGGTTGTGGGCTCCTGACAACAGGGGCCCACGATCGTTTAACAACGATTATTTACAGCACCATTCGGTAGAGTTTGCGACAATTCATGCACACTGAGCAAAGAAGCCCCGGCAGAAGAACCCGCAAGCCCTACACACTCAGAACCAGCGGACACAGAACATCCGACACCCGCAGAATCAACAACGGCAGAACCAATAAACACAGAACCAATAAACGCAGCACCAGCAGGCACGGGCCCACCTTAGTAGCGCCTCCGCCAGTAGCCTCTAGAGCAGCAGTGCTTAAACACGGAACGCCCCGCACACAACGTGCGGGGCGTTCAGCGTAAAAGCTATTAGCGCGGTTTTTAAGACTCTGCAGACTCTGCGTTCTCGGTGGAGTAGAAGCGGTCCAGCAGGCGCGGGTTAAAGCGGTAGCTGTACGGCTCACCGCGGTTCACCTCAATGCCGGCACGCAGCGACGCAATAGCCATGAACAGCCACACGAGCGCGCCCAGAACCATAGTAATGTTGCCCATGCCGGGCAGGAAGGACAGCACCCACAGCACCACCAGGGCAATGGAGGGCAGGAGGGTGAAGTTCATCGCCTCGCGAGCTTCCTGCTCAGCGAAGGGCGCGTTATTGCGGCTGACGTAGAAAACCGCTGCGGAAGGGATGATGCCGAGAATACCGCCGAAATGCGCGAGAGTCGCACGGTTGCGGTCCTGAATCACGCTAATCTTACGGGTTTTCTGGGGCCCAGTTGCCGGGCGAACATCGTTAGTCACGAAAATCCTGGTTCGATAGAAGTTTCTTGTGGCGATCACCTCAGCCGGTGGAAATACCCTCCGAAGAGGTAAATCGTTTGAGCGGCGGTGACCTAAGAGTGTAGTGATGTGCGGCAAAACCCACAGGACAATGCCACACGCTCAACCATTGTACCGCTTTAGCGGGCAAAACCCACAGGATAATGCCCTCGCGGGAGAGGTTCTGAGCAAACTCACACTTGCGCCCGCAGACGGGGGCAGAATAACGGGTTGCGGGTGCGGTTAGGGTGGGGTTAGGCGTCCGGCTCGGTCAGAAAATCGATAAGCGATTCCACCGGGCCGAGCAGCGTCGGATCCAGGTCAGCGTAGGAGTCAACGCGGGAGAGGATGTGCTTCCACGCCTGCGCCACATCCGCCTGCGTTTCATGCGGCTGACCTAGACGACGCAGCGTACCCTTCTTGAAGTCCTCACCGCGCGGCACCTGCGGCCACGCCTTCAAACCCAGCACCGAGGGCTTGACTGCCTGCCAAATATCGATGAACGGGTGACCCACAATCTTTACGTGCCCGGCGGCACCCGGCACAGCCAGCGCCTCCTCAACAATGCGCTGCTCCTTCGTGCCCTCAACCAGGTGGTCGACCAGAATACCCAGGCGGCGGCCCGGGCCCGGCGCGAACTCACGAATAGCGCCGGCAAGATCATCCACGCCGTGCAGCGGCTCCACAACAATGCCCTCAACGCGCAGATCGTGGCCCCAGACCTTCTCCACCAGCTCGGCGTCGTGCAGACCCTCAACCCAGATGCGGGAGGCGCGCGCCACCCTAGCCGGGGCGTTCTTCACCGCAATAGAACCGGAACGAGAAATCGTGCGCTTCGGCTCCTTCGCAGCCACCGGGGCGACAATCTCAACGGGCTCCCCCTCAATCAGGTAGCCCGGACCCAGCGGAAAGTTCTTCACGCGACCCTTCGCGTCCTCGAGTCCGAAGAAGAGGGCACCGCCGATGCGTTCAGCCTTCACGACCTCACCCACCCAGCCGTTAATATCCTCAATGAGCAGGCCGCGGCGTAGCGGCACCTTACGCGGGGGCGGCGCCTGGCGGCTCATGCGGGCGGCGTTTAGATCCTGGGAACCCCAGCCGTAGGGGGAGTGGTGGGTACTCAACGTATTCTCCTTTGGGGCGGTAGGGGCAGCAGGACGGTGACAGTGCCGGAACTAACGAGACAGAACCGGCAGGGAAGCTAAAACGGGGTTCGGGCGCCCAGCAGATTAAGCGGATAGCGGGAGCGACCCCCTTTCAGCCTAGCCATTGTATCGGGTCGGGGGTAGTATCCCCTAGAATTGATACGACCATTGTTGGCGGTGCACTCATCGAGCACCGCCATCGTCTCGAGAGGAAGGAAACGCATGAGCCACTACGATACTCTCGGCGTATCGAACGACGCCAGCCCCGAAGAGATCAAGAAGGCGTACCGAAAGAAGGCACGCCAGCTGCACCCCGACGTGAACCCCTCCGAGGACGCAGCCGAAGAGTTCAAGCGCGTCACCCTCGCCTACGAGGTGCTCTCCGACCCCGAAAAGCGCCGCAACTATGACACCACCGGCGACGAACAGGGTCGCGCAGGTTACCCCGGAGGCGGCGGCTACCCGGGCGGCGGATTCAGCGGCTTCGGCGGTTTCGAGGACCTGCTGAACATGTTCACCGGCGGCGCGGCAGGTGCCCGCGGCCCCGCATCCCGCATGCGTCAGGGCCAGGACGACCTGATTACCGTCTCCATCAGCTTGCAGGACGCCGTGTTCGGTGTTGAGAAGACCATTGAGCGTCGCTCCGCTGTGACCTGTAAGTCCTGCAACGGCGAAGGCACCGCAGAGGGCACCCAGCCCGAAACCTGCACCACCTGCTCCGGTCACGGTTTCATGCAGCGCCGTGTGCAGTCCATCCTCGGTACCGTCATGCAGCAGGTCGAATGCCCCGACTGCCACGGCTACGGCACCGTCATCAAGACTCCCTGCCCTGAATGCCACGGTCAGGGCCGCGTCCGTGAAGACGTGCCGCTGACCTTCAACGTTCCCGCCGGCGTGCACGACCAGGCGCGTATCCGCCTGCGCGGCAAGGGCGAAGCAGGCCTGTACGGTGGCCCCAACGGCGACCTGTACATTGACCTGAACGTCAAGCGCGACAAGTACTTTAGCCGCGAGGGCGACAACCTGGCCACCACCGTGAACATCCCCATGGTTGCGGCGGCACTGGGCACCACCATTCCGCTGAAGACCTTCGACGGCGACCAGGAAGTTGTTATCCCCGCAGGCACTCAGAGCGGTGACGTGATCACCCTCAACGGCCTGGGCGCAACCGTGCTCGGCACCGAGCGTCGCGGCGACCTGCTGGTGCGTATCCAGGTGGTCACCCCCACCGACATGACCGAAGAACAGCGTGAACTGCTGCGCCAGTTCGCCGCCCTGCGCGGTGAATCCCTCACCGAGGGTTCGCAGGTTAAGCACCGCGGTGGTCTCTTCTCCCGCCTGAAGGACCAGTTCAAGTAGGATTCCTACACCAATCTGAGGATGCGGCGGGGTACTCAACCCGCACCCGCCGCTTTCCTGTTAGTACCGCGCTGTACGCGCCCGCGCTAAGTTGCACACCTATTTCACACTCCACCCACACACTACCCACGCTTTCAGCCCGCATCTCAAGGAGAACCATGAGCGCCCCCATCTTCTACATCAGCACGGAAGAATACGACGCACTCACCCCCGGCGCCACCTGCGCGCTGGGCGGCTCCGAAGGCAAGCACGCCCTCGTCAAGCGCCTTGAGCTCGGCGAACGCATCGACCTGGGTGACGGCACCGGCCGCCGCGCACTCGGTACGGTCGCCTCCATCAACGCGGACGGCGTGAGCGTGCAGGTGCAGGAGCTGCGCGAGGAACGTAGCGTGCCCTCCATCTACCTGGTGCAGGCGCTCGCGAAGGATGGCCGCGACCTGCTCGCCATCGAGACCGCGACCGAGCTGGGCGTGTACGGTGTGCTTCCGTGGAGTGCGGACCGCTCCATCGTGCGCTGGAAGGGGGAGCGCGCCTCCAAGGCACACACCAAGTGGCAGAACACTGTCACCGCCGCGGCGAAGCAGTCGCGCCGTGCGCTCATTCCCGAAGTGTACGACCTGTACAGCACCGCCGACCTGGTGGAACTCATTGAAGAAGTAGCCGTCTCTGAGCAGTCCGCCGCCGTGTTCATCCTGCATGAGCAGGCGACCGAACGCCTCAGCGCCCTGGCACGCAAGCTTGTCGAGGCGGAGAACCTGCCCGAAGAAATCTACCTGCTCGTCGGACCCGAGGGCGGCATTAGCGACCGCGAAGTGCAGCTCTTCACCGACGCCGGCGCGCAGCTGGCACTGCTCGGTGACGAGGTGTTGCGTTCCTCCACCGCCGGTTCTGCCGCCATGTGCACCCTGAACGTGGTGCTGGGCCGCTGGTAGAGCGCCTCCGGTAGAGCGCCGTCGCTCAAGGCCAGCTCCGGCAAAGTCCAGCCGGTAAAACCGCCTGCTAGAACCCCTCTAGTAGAACCCAGCCCGAGCGTGACACATCACGCACATCTATACTTGTAAATACATCACTAGCCAAGGAGCCCATATGACTACCTCCCGACCTCTATCAACCGCGCGCACCGTATCCTTCAAGAGCGCCGCAGAAATGATTGCCGTGCTCGGCCCGCAGGACGCGCACCTGGCGATTATCGAGGACTACTTCGAGCAGATTAGCCTGCGCCCCAAGGACCTGGACGTGCTCATCACCGGCCCCTCCGAGGCCGTCAACACCGCCGCAAAGCTGCTGAACGAACTGCGCGTGCTCTCCAGCCACGACACGCAGATTACCGTGCAGGTCATTCACCGCCTCATGGGCATGCTCGGCGACGAACTGAGCAACCCGGCGCACTCGCTGTCCACCAGCATCCTCTCCACCCGCGGCACCACGATTCGCCCCAAGACCATTAACCAGAAGAAGTACGTGGACGCTATCGACGCGAACACCGTCATCTTCGGCATCGGCCCGGCGGGTACCGGTAAGACCTACCTCGCCATGGCGAAGGCTGTGCAGGCGCTGCAGACCCACGAAGTGAACCGCATTATCCTCACCCGCCCCGCCGTGGAGGCCGGTGAGCGTCTGGGCTTCCTGCCCGGCACCCTCAATGAGAAGATCGACCCGTACCTGCGCCCGCTCTACGACGCACTGCACGACATGCTCGAACCCGAAACCATCCCCAAGCTCATGGAGGCGGGCACCATCGAGGTCGCACCGCTGGCGTACATGCGCGGCCGCACCCTCAACGACGCATTCATCATCCTCGACGAGGCGCAGAACACCACCGCCGAGCAGATGAAGATGTTCCTGACCCGCCTGGGCTTCGGCTCGAAGATGGTCATTACCGGTGACATCACCCAGATTGACCTGCCCGGTGGCGCCGCCTCCGGCCTGAAGCAGGTGCGCAACATTCTGCAGGGCGTGGAGGATATTCACTTCAGCATCCTAGAATCCTCTGACGTGGTGCGCCATACCCTGGTGTCGAACATTGTGTCCGCCTACGATCAGTGGGGCGAAGACCAGAAGGCAATGGAACGCAAGCGCAACCGCAAGGTCAAGCGCGCCACCATCGAGGCCGCAGCCGAGAAGCTGCTGGACCGCGCCGGCATTAACGGCGGCTCCGAAAAGAACACCGAGCAGAACGCCGCGCAGAACCCCGACAACGCACAGACCACCCCGGAAGGACGCTAAACGGTGGCAGAGATCGAATTCGACTGTGAAGAACCCGCAACCGGTGCCGACCCGGCAACCGACGCCTTCATCCGCGAATCTTTCGAAGCGGTAGACACCGAGGTGCTCACCCGCCTCGTCGAGCACGCCTTCAAGCGCATGCACCTTGCCGATGACACCTACCTGTCCATCGCCATCGTGAACGAAGACGAAATGGAACGCGTGCACATCGAGTGGATGGACCTGCCCGGCGCAACCGACGTAATGAGCTTCCCCATGGACGAGCTGGAACCGGGAACCCCCGAAAACCCCTCCAGCGGCATGCTCGGCGACATCATCCTCTGCCCGCCCGTCGCCGCACGTCAGGGCGCAGATGCGGGCCACAGCACCCTCGACGAGCTGTGCCTGCTCACCACCCACGGCATTCTGCACTGCCTCGGCTACGACCACGGCACCGCCGAAGAGGAAGCTAAAATGTTCGGCATTCAGTGCTCCATCCTCGAAGAGTTCCTGGGCCGCCCGGCACCGGTCGAAACCCGACACTAGGGGAGCGGCGTGGATATTCTACTCACAGCCCTCCTCGCCGTTCTCGCGCTCTGCCTGACCGTGGTCGCGGCGATCGCCGAAACCGCGTTCACCTACCTGCCGCACAACGAGGCTGAGGAAGCGGTGGAGGCACACCCGGACACCCTCGGCGCCCGCGTCCTGCAGCGCACCCTCGACGGCGACTCCGAGGCGTACACGCACCCGCTGCGCCTGACCCGCCTCATTGCCGCCGCCGCCGCGGTGCTCGCCACCATGACCTGCCTGCTGAACCTGGTCGAGGTGCACGCGCTCGCCGTCGTGCTGACCCTCGTGATCGTTGCGCTGGTGGGCTACCCAATTCTGCATGTGCTGGCGCGTGCTCTGGGTCGTAACCGCCCGGTCGCGTCGATTCGTGTGCTGGCTCGCCCGGTGCACTACCTGTCGGTTCTGCTGAGCCCGGCGACCGGTCTGCTCGATAAGCTCAGTGTGCGCCTGGCACCGGAGCGTTCGGCTGAGGCCCCGGTGGGTGTGTTC
>ERZ773071.14-NODE-14-length-37349-cov-6.68483_pt1 | contig 37349 bp, 25 predicted proteins | sample MGYA00580621_ERZ773071 | MGnify/ENA primary metagenome ERZ773071 (study PRJEB29015, sample SAMEA2738136) | human oral metagenome | biome: human oral; feature: human-associated habitat; material: saliva | place: China | collected 2211 ... | reverse complement strand
TTCGACTTTTTCCCCGCTTTTCTTGACGGATTTGGGGGCTTCTGGTGCTCTTCTTGCTTCGGGTACGACTCTGTCGGATGGGTCGAGCCACGATAGCGGCCAGTTTGTGTCCATTTTCTGGATTACGTTGGTTGCGTTGCTGTCGCCGATTCTTTCGCGGCTGACGGGTAAGAAGATTCCGGATGTGGTCTTCCTGCTCATTTTTGGTCTGCTGATTGGCCCGAATATGCTCAACCTTGCCAGCAGTGAGGGCGGTATCCCGCTACTGAAGGAGCTGGGCTTGGGCATGCTCTTTTTGATTGCGGGCTTTGAGATTAACGTGTCGTCGTTGCGTAGCCGTCAGGGCTATAGCGCTATTGCCACCTGGGTTGTGTGCTTTGCCTTGGGTATGGCGGGTGCGGCGGTAATCACGTCGTTCTCGCGTGAGCTGATTACGTATGTTGCGGTGGGTGTGGCGCTGAGTTCTACGGCGTTGGGTACGCTGCTGCCGATGTTGAAGTCTCACGGTGCCGCTGGCACGCCGGTGGGTAATGCGGTGCTGGTGCACGGTGCTGTGGGTGAGCTTCTGCCGATTTTCGCTATCTCGTTGCTGCTGTCTTCGCGTTCGCCGGGCATGGCGATTGTGGTGTTGCTGGCGTTTATGGTGGTTGCGGTGATTGTGGCGTTGATTCCGCATCGTCTGTTTGCGCATGTGCCGGGTCTGCGTCAGATTATGGCTGCGGAGGCCAATACGACCGGTCAGACGGTTCTGCGTCTTGCGATGTTCCTGCTGGCGACTCTGATCATGTGCACTGCCCTCTTTGATTTGGATGCGGTGCTCGGTGCCTTTGCGGCGGGCTTGATTCTGCGTACTCTGACCCCTCCGGCGGCTTTGCATATGATGACTCGCCGCCTTGAGGTGGTTGGTTTTACGTTCATGATTCCGCTGTTCTTTGTGGTCAGCGGTATGGGCATTGATGTTTCTGCTGTGGTGGCTAAGCCTTTGGGTCTGCTTGCCGTGGTGGTGGGTATTCTGCTGTGCCGCGGCGTTCCGGTTCTTTTGGTGGAGCATTTCTTTGATACCCGTTCGGGGTTGACTACTCGCGCGCAGAAGGCGCAGTTGGCATTGTATTCGGCTGCGGGTCTGCCGATTATTGTGGCGGTGACGGAGGTTGCGACCAGTTCGGGTCTTCTGGAGGAGTCCACGGCGTCGCTGCTGGTTGCTGGCGGCGCGCTGACGGTTTTGCTGTTCCCGCTGTGGGCCTTGGGTATTCGTCAGGCGTTTGGTTCTGGTCAGCCGATTCAGCAGGAGCCAAGCCGTAAGGAGCAGATGAATGCGTTGAAGGCTCAGCGTAATGCGCAGGCGAAGCTTGCCACGGGCATGGTTCCGGTGGTTCGTCTAAAGTCGCAGGCTGATGCTGCCTCCAATGCCGCTACCGCCCCTGAATCATCTGAGGCTGCCGCCGAGGCGAAGAAGGATAAGGGCTCGGCAGGGGGTTCTGCGCAGAAGTAGCTGCGGCTAGGCTGTGGTTTTTCGGCCTTCCATGGGCGGGTCAATAAGCTGTTTTGAGGGGGTATCCCGCTTACAGTCACCTCAACCCTATGTGGGATTGGGTTTACAAAACCACACACAATGCCAGACAGTCACAGCCCCGCAAACCAACATACATCCCACATATAGAGTCAAAGCCCGCCGCGTCCTCTCTAGAGGCTGCGGCGGGTTTTTGCGCCCGAATGCCCCGATAAATCGGGGGAAAATGAGAATCTTCCTTAAATTCGGATTTTTAATGCAAATATTACAGAACATGACGTGTCTTAGCTTTCTCGATTGACACCTTGTCCTATAAAATTGAAAGCGGACAGGGAATTTCCCTGAAACACACATAAACCAACATACATACACAGAGTCGCTTCCGCCCCAGCGGGAGCTGGCGCACCTCCCCTCTCACACACGGGAGGTGCTCCTTTCGGGAGTATCCGCGACGATACCCCGGCGGCTCCCAACCACGGAGGAGGATTATATGGGTCAGAAAGGTAATTATTTCTAACCTCACATCTCAAGGCCTCGCACTGAATCCTAACGATTGTCTGCACACACAGTCATTTCCGAAGGAAATATCATGCACCAACTACTCCTCACCGCGAGCACTGGTGGCGTAGAGCTGGACTTCCCGTCCTGGCTCCGAATTACGCACTTTATCAATTTCATTATGATGGGCTTCCTGATTCGTTCAGGTTGGGAAGTTCTCGCCTCTCACCCCCGCCTGTACTGGAACAACCACTGCACCCCGGGTTCTGAGTGGCTCAAGTTCACCAAGGACAAGGTTCCTACCACCCCCGGCGCATTTACTGCGCGCGACGACCAGCGCACCCTGTCTCCCCTGATTTCTCTGCCCGGCAAGGCCCAGATTGGTCTGGGCCGCGCATGGCACGCGCTGGTGACCGTCATCTGGATCGTTAACGGTCTCGTCTACGTCTCCTTGCTGTTCCTGACCGGTCAGTGGCGCCGTATCGTCCCGACCAGCTGGGACATCATCCCCCAGGCGTGGGAATCCATCCAGATTTACGCTGGTTTCCAGATTCCCTCGATTGAGCATTTCCAGCCGTACGACGCTCTGCAGCAGATTATGTACTTCACCGTGGTGTTCATCGTGGCACCGCTGATGATTGCAACCGGCCCGATCATGAGCCCGGCATTCTGCGGCCGCTTCCCCGGCTACGTGCGTCTCTTCCGTAACCGCCAGACCGCGCGTTCCATCCACTTCCTGGGCATGGCGTTCTACTGCGTCTTCACCGTCATTCACGTGGCGCTGGTATTCGTGGTTCACCCCCAGTACAACATCGCTCACATGATGCTGAACAAGCCCTACAACGAGGTGGACGCAGCACAGTTCGCTCAGGCAGTCACCATGCTCATTGGCGGCATTGTCTTCGCTGTGGCTCTGTGGATTTTCGCTTCGTACTGGTCCCTGCGCGACCTGCGCTTCACTCAGACCTTCATTTGGGGTCTGACCCAGCCGATTCGTAACGTCCTGCTGGACCGTATCACCTCCCGTCAGGTGCAGAAGAAGGTCTTCACCGACGCCGATATTTCGCCCTTCCACTGGGTTAACACTCGCCCGCCGAGCGAGCGTGAGAGCACCGAGTGGAACCGCCTGAAGGAGCACGAGTTCGTTGACTACCGCCTGGAGCTGGGTGGTCTGGTGAAGGAATCCAAGTCCCTGAGCATTGATGACCTCAAGAAGCTGGGCAAGGAAGTTAACATCACCATGCACACCTGCATGCAGGGTTGGACCGGTATCGCCAAGTGGGAGGGTGTGCGCCTGCGCGACGTCCTCGCACTGGTCGAGAAGACTGATGACGCTCGCTACGTTATGGTGACCTCCTTCGGCCACGTGGGCCACACCTACGACGGCCGTCCGACCGAACCCTACTACGAGTGCCTGGACATCTCCATGGCAATGGAAGATGAGACCATCCTGGCCTGGGGCATGAACGACAAGCCCCTGCCGGATGTGTACGGTGGCCCGCTCCGTCTGCGTGCGGACTCCATGCACGGCTACAAGATGGTCAAGTGGGTTCAGAAGATCGAGTGGATCAAGGATTACCGCGATGTTGGCGATGGCCAGGGCGGTAGCCGCGAGGACTCCGGTCTGCAGCACTTCGACGCACGCGCCTAAGCACCCACGCGGGGCGCTACGACGCTAACCGTCGATACACCACAAGATACTACTCCACAGAACGGTGGCGGGAACATGGGCCCGCCACCGTTTTTGTGCCCTCACAACTGGCACCTGCGCCTCTGAAGACGAGAAGCCGCGGGGGCATAAGAAAAGGGCATCAAGAAGAGGGTATAAAGAAACCGCCCGGGAGCCTTAGCTCTCGGGCGGTTTCTTTAGAGGTTTGCCTTCTGGCGCTGTACCTTAGGCGTCGTAGATGATGACGTCCAGGGTACGGGGGCCGTGCACGCCCTCCACGCGGATCAGCTCGATATCACTGGTTGCCGACGGACCGGAAATCATGGTCACGGGGCGGGTGTAGGTGATACGTTCGATCGACTCGGGAACCAGCTCCACGACGGTGGAACGGGGCACCACGCAGATGTGGTGGTCGGGCACCAGGCTGATGGCGCGGCGACCCTCATCGGGGTTGGTGTTCAAGAAGATCGTGCCGGTCTCTGCGCAGGAGACGGTCGAACCGGTGACCACAGCGTCAACTGCGTCCAGTTCCTTCAGGGTCAGGCAGCCGGGCTTGAGGGTGCTACCGGAGTCGGTGACGCGCTTGCGGTCAGCGGTGTCAGCCGGCAGCCACTCCATGTTCAGGCCCTCGGGAACCACGTAGGTGGACTTTTCACCCAGGCGTTCTGCGATGACCTCGGAGATGTTCTCCTTGTTCGCGTGGAACACGTTTGCCTTGTAGTCAATGAGGCGGTCGACGAGCATCTCAATGGTCTGCTCTTCGTTCAGCTCGCTGACGCGGCGGTAGTTACGTACGGGCTCGGGGGCGACGGGTGCGTCAGCCAGGGACGAGCGGATACGTGCGAGGATATCTTCCTTAGCAGAGGACATTAGTTGTTCTCCTTAGCTTCACGGGCTTCCTGAGCAGCCTTAGCGTTTGCAGCCGCTTCAGCTGCCTTACCCTTGTTAGCCTCGATGAGGGCCTGAATGTCAACGCGCTGTGCGTTATCGCGTGCCGGAGCCTGACCCTTCTCCTTCTTCCACCAGTTGCGGAAGGATTCCTTGGGGGGCTCGGGGATGTCGCGGTAAGCGGTCCAGCCGCCGACGATACCGGGAACAGCGGTGATCTTGTGCTTGCGGCCGGTAATGAGGCGGGACATGGGCAGACCACGCTCTGCAATGGACATCATCTTGCCGGAGGTGAAGAGCTTCTTCGCTCCGAGCATCATGCCGTCCATCTGCGAGAAGGGAGCCTTCTTGTTACCCTCGAACTCGCGGACAGCGTGCTTGGACTCGACGTCCTTAGCGCGCAGGTGCACGAGCACCTCGGGGAAGTTAATCTTCACGGGGCAGACCTCGTAGCATGCGCCACAGAGGGAGGATGCGTACGGCAGCGAGTTGTTGTGCGCAGCCTCGATACCGGAGAGCTGCGGGGACAGGATCGCGCCGATGGGGCCCGGGTAGGTGGAGCCGTAGGCGTGGCCGCCTGCGCGCTCGTACACGGGGCACACGTTCATGCAAGCGGAGCAGCGGATGCAACGCAGTGCCTGGCGACCGAGCTCGTCAGCCAGAACAGCGGTACGGCCGTTGTCAATGAGGATGACGTGCATGTTCTGCGGGCCGTCACCGGGGGTCACACCGGTCCACATGGAGGTGTAAGGGTTCATGCGCTCACCGGTGGAGGAACGGGGCAGCAACTGCAGGAAAGCCTCGTAGTCCTGGAAGGTGGGCAGAATCTTCTCAATACCCATGAAGGTAATGAGGGTGTCGGGCAGGGTCAAGCACATACGGCCGTTACCCTCGGACTCCACGATGGTCAGGGTACCGGTCTCAGCAATACCGAAGTTGGTACCGGAAACTGCCACGGTGGTGTTCAGGAACTTGTTGCGCAGGCGGTTACGCGATGCCTCTGCCAGTTCTGCCGGCTCATCGGTGATGTCCGGGTTGATACCCTCAATTTCGCGCAGGAAGATGTCGCGGATTTCGCGGCGGTTGCGGTGAATTGCGGGCACCAGAATGTGGGAGGGGCGGTCGTGGCCGAGCTGGACGATTTCTTCCGCGAGGTCGGTCTCAATAGCGTTGATGCCGTTTTCCTCGAGGAATTCGTTCAGGCCGGTCTCTGCGGTTGCCATGGACTTAATCTTGATGATTTCGTCCACGCCCTGCTCGCGGATCAGGTCCAGAGCGATCTGGTTTGCCTCGGTGGCGTTGCGTGCCCAGTGCACGTGGCCGCCTGCGGCGGTGAAGTTACGCTCGAACTGCTCGAGCAGCTCGGGGAGGTTTGCCAGAACGTAGTTCTTGACGGACTCACCGGTGTTGCGCAGTTCCTGCCAGTCGGGCAGTTCGCCGGTGACCTTGGCGCGCTTGTTACGGATCGCGTGGGTCACGAAGCGCAGGTTGGAGCGCAGCTGCTCGTTCTTGAGCTCTTCCTTCGCGTACTTGGGGAAGGGGGTTTCTTCGAAAATGTTGCCCTCGCCGTAGTGAACGACCTTGGGCATACCAAGCTGAATAGCGGTCATGAGGTCTTATCTTTCCTTAGGCGATTGAGAGCTCGAGGTGCTCGGCATCAATCTTGAGCGGGTTTTCCTTGGTGGAGGCGAGGATCTCAGCGAAGTGGATGGTCTTCACGTCGGAGCCGCGACGGGAGAGTGCGCCACCGATGTTCATCAGGCAGGAGCAGTCGCCACCGGTGCAGACGGATGCGCCGGTTGCCTCGACGTTGTCGGCCTTGTCGTTGACCATTGCGCCGGAGACGTCAGCGTTCTTGAAGGAGAAGGTACCGCCGAAGCCACAGCACTGATCCATGCCCTCGATCTGGGTGTACTTGATGCCTTCAACGGTGCGGACCAGGTCCTGCTGGCGGGTGCCCAGGCCGAGCATGCGCATACCGTGGCAGGAGCTGTGGTAGGTGACGTGCTCGGGGAAGTAGGAGCCGAGCTGCTCAGCAGCGTTGGTGATACCGAGGATGTCGATCAGCAGCTGGGAGAGCTCGAAGGTGCGGGAAGCGATCTGCTCTGCCTTCAGAGCCAGTGCCTCGTCGCCGCGGCTACGTGCGACCATTGCCTGCTGGTGACGCAGGGAAGCAACGCAGGAGCCGGAGGGTGCAACAGCTACGTCCCAGTCCCAGGAGTCGAAAGCTTCAACGTGGTTCTTGATGACTTCGTAACCGTCATCGAAGTAGCCCGAGTTGACGTGCATCTGAGAGCAGCAGGTCTGGTTCGGGGGGAAGACAACCTCGTGGCCCAGGCGCTCAAGAATTTCGACGGTGGCGCGTGCTACGCGGGGGTACATGCCGTCAACGATGCACGTGGAGAAGAGTGCAATGCGCATGACTTATCCGTCCTTTCCTCTGTGTTCAGAGTTTCTCGGTCTCACCGCCTGCGCCTGGGGCAGGCGGGGCACAGTCCGAATAAGTTCGGTCTTCCGTGTACAGCGGTTCAATGAGGTGAACCGGGGAAGCTGGGCCGGTTGGTTCCGGCTGATGTGCGCGCCCCAAGTGGAGGTGGGATGCGGTGGGATCAGAAACCGTGGTGATGTCTTTTATCTTCCTTGCCATTTAACACCGTTGTGCGGCTTTTCTCTACTCGAAATAGAGCATACTTTCCTTGTTAAATAATGGGTTAGGTCTACCTGACCTTAAGGTATATTTCCCTACCTTCCGGTACATGTGACCTCATCTCCCATGCACCCCCCGTAAGACCCCTATATTCTTTTCGCAGATTGAACATTTATCAAACACACAGAAGTGGACCATAAACCCCCTAGAAATCCGCCGTTCTGAAGATTTTATGGTTGTTTTATGGGGCTTTTCCTTTTTAAAACAACATTCTTTTCGGGTATATGCGTCCAAATGAAGACTCTCCCCTGGGTAAACCAATGACCCATACACCCAACTCGTGATGTATCTGAAAATATTCGAGTTTCAGAACCTGGAATTAACTATCAGAACCGCAATATTTCGGCAGTTTCACTGGAAGCGAGCCCAGGTTCCGGTCGCCTTCCACAAAAATGAGTCAGGTCACTTTTGGTGAAACACCACATTATCCGGTACTCTTCTAAACATGCGATCAATGGTCTGACCACATCCCCATGCAGGGAACAATGACTCGTTCCCCACAGAATTATCTATGGTCTGACCACACACAAAACACACCCTGAACCAAAGGAGTTCCAGTGGAAACTTATACCGCTGTAACCAATGCAGTGGGAGGTAGCCTCGGCCTCAGCGCGCTCGTGGCAACCATTCCCCTCCTCACCTTCTTTGTGATGCTACTGGGCGTTAAGGCACGCGCTCACTGGTCCGCACTCGTGGCACTGGCAGCATCCATCCTCGTAGCAGCGCTGGGCTTCCACATGCCCGCTGACCTCGCCGGTCTGAGCGCCATCCGCGGTGGCATCTACGGCCTGGTCATCTGCTGGGTGATTCTGGGAGCCATCTGGTTCTACCAGATCACCGTCCTTTCCGGCCGCTTTGAAGATCTGCGCCGCGTCTTCGACCGCCTCGGCGGCGGCGACCTGCGCATCCAGGCTATCCTCATCGCATTCTGCTTCGGCGGTCTGCTCGAGGCACTGGCTGGCTTCGGCGCTCCCGTTGCAATTACCGCAACCATGATTCTCTCCCTGGGCGTTAAGCCCCTTAAGGCTGCTGTCACCGTTCTGATCGCTAACACCGCACCCGTGGCATTCGGCGCAGTTGCTGTCCCGATTACCACCGCAGCTGACGTTGGCGGCAAGGACGCACACGTTATCGCAACCATCGTTGGTCACCAGGCTCCGTTCCTGGCAATGCTCGTTCCGCTCATCCTGCTCGTCATCCTTGACGGTATGAAGGGTCTGAAGGACGCATGGCTGCCCGCACTGGTCATCGGTGTCTCCTTCGCAATTGCACAGTGGGTCACCGCTGCTACCCCCGCATACAACCTGACCGACGTTGTTGCTTGCATCGTCTCCATGGGTGTTGCTGTTGTCTTCCTGCAGTTCTGGAAGCCGCGCGGCGTCGCAGGCGTTCGTGAACGCTACGGTCTGCCCGCACAGGCTGAAGAGAAGGAAGCTCTGCCCGCCGTTCGCGTCTGGATGGCACTGCTGCCCTACGTCATCGTCGTTGCAATCTTCGGTGTTGCTAACCTGCACGCTGGCCTGAAGGCATGGCTGAAGGGCTTCGTCATCAAGATCGACATTCAGGCTCTGAGCTCCCGCCTCGTCACCGCTGATGGCAAGCCCGTCAAGGACGCTGTCTACAACTTCGCTTGGATGTCCAACCCCGGCACCCTGCTGATCATCTCCGGTCTGGTTGTTGCTGTCGTCTACTTCTTCTTCAACGAGAAGGGCCGCTACGCATTCAAGTTCCCGGCAATCTTCACCGAGTTCGGTTCCGTTGTCTACCGCATGCGTTGGTCCATCCTGACCATTGCTTCGGTTCTGGCACTGGCATACGTCATGAACTTCTCCGGTCAGACCATTGCCATGGGTACCTTCCTGGCAGGCCTGGGCACCGTCTACGCGTTCCTCGCACCGGCTCTGGGCTGGATCGGTACCGCTGTGACCGGTTCGGACACCAGCGCCAACGCACTGTTCGCCAAGCTGCAGGTGTCTGCCGCTGAGAACCTGCAGCACGCAGGTATCCACGGAGCAACCCCCGAGCTCATGCTGGCTGCTAACACCACCGGTGGTGTGGTCGGTAAGATGATCTCCCCGCAGTCGCTGGCTATTGCTGCTACCTCCGTGGACATGGAAGGCAAGGAATCCGACATCCTCAAGGCTGTCCTCCCCTGGTCCTTCGCTATGCTCCTGTTCGTCTGCATCCTGGTCTTCCTGCAGACCAACGTTCTGTCCTTCATGATTCCCTAATCTGAGGCTCACCCCTTAGAAAGTTCTTGAGGTGAAAACCTCAAGGACCATAGGACATTCGCCCCGGTATTTTCCGGAGGCCACGGCGGGGCGGCGAACCTTCTCGGTTCCGCCGCCCCGCTTTTTATGTCCTGACCACCCAATATGCCCTGACCACTCAACGAATAGCCCGAAATATCTTTGAGCCAGCTCAAACAAGGGTATTTCTTTTCGTTATCAGCCTCGTTATCAGGAGAGACTATGCCTCGTTCTCATGACGACACCCAGCCTGCTGAGGCGCCCCCTGCGGTTGAGCGCCAGCCGATTCTGGCGGACCGCAGCTACAGCATCATCCTGGAGAACTTTGAGCGGCGCCTGCGCCTGGGTGAGCTGCGTGTGGGCGATAAGCTCCCCTCCGAGCGTGAGCTGGCGGCGCGGCACGGTATTTCCCGCCCCTCGGTCCGTGAGGGTTTGAGGGTTCTGAACGCGCTGGGTCTGATTCGTTCCAGCACCGGTTCGGGACCGAAGTCGGGTGCGATTATCATTTCGGAGCCGTCGGATGCGCTCAGCTGGGCTCTGCGCATGCATATTGCGACCCGTAGCCTGCCGGTGAAGGATGTTGTCTCAACCCGTCTGCTACTGGAGGGCCCTGCGGCGCGTGCGGCGGCTGCCGCGCCGGACACCCCGGAGCGTGCGGCAGCGTTGGAGCGGGCGCGCGTACATCTGGCGGAGATGGATGAGCAGATCAGCGATGAGCGTTTCCATTTCTGCGATACGCGTTTTCACTATGAGCTGTCGAAGCTCGGCGGCAATATTGTGCTTGATACGGTGATTGACTCTTTGCACATGGCGACGATGAGTTATGTGCAGGAGGCGGTTCCTTTCCTGAAGGATTGGGAGGCGGTCAAGCGCACGTTGCAGCAGCAGCATTACGGCATTATTGAGGCGATTACCTCTCACGATGAGCAGGCAGCCTATGAGCGGGTGTGTGAGCACATTACGTGGTTTTATTCGCTGTCTGACCGGGCTGCGGAGGAGCGGGCGCGGTTGCACCCGGCGCGGGATATTCTGCACGAGGATTTATGCCACGAAGGCGTGCACAGCAGCTAAGGTGCACCCCTCACATTCGTATCTCGCTCTCATAAACCCACATAGCTAAGGGCAGTGCCCCGGAAGAATGACCTTCCGGGGCACCGCCCTTTAGCTATCTCAAAGACTTATTCGGTCCGAAATATTGAGTTTAGAACTTCGTGCCGGTCAGACGCTCATACGCCTCAACGTAACGGGCACGAGTCTTCTCCACAACCTCCTCAGGCAGGTGCGGCACGTTATCCGAACCGTCCCAACCCGCTTCCGGGGAACGCAGCCAGTCACGCACATACTGCTTATCGAAGCTCGGCTGTGCACGACCCGGCTCGTACTGGGTCGCATCCCAGAAACGCGAAGAGTCCGGGGTCAGCACCTCATCACCCAGGGTGATTTCGCCGCGGTACGAATCGGTACCGAACTCCATCTTGGTATCCGCCAGAATAATGCCCTGCTCGCGAGCAATCTTCTCGGCAGTGGTGTACAGGCTCAGGCTCAGCTCCTCCAGGCGCTCACCCACCGGCTGACCCACCTCAGCGTACAGCTCCTCACGGGTCACCAGCTCATCATGCTCACCCACCTCAGCCTTACCGGTCGGAGTGAAAATCGGGGTGTCCAGGCGGGAACCATCCACCAGACCCGCAGGCAACTTTACACCAGCAATCTCACCGGTCTCGTTATACGCCGCCAAGCCCGAACCAGTCAGGTAACCGCGCACAATGCACTCCACCGGGAACATGTTCAGCGAACGGCAAATCATCGCGCGACCAGCCACAACATCCGGAACATCAGTGGACAGCACGTGGTTCGGAACCTGCTTGAGCTGCTCAAACCACCACAGGGACATCTGAGTCAGAATCTTGCCCTTATCCGGGATCTCGGTGGGCAGAATACGGTCAAAAGCGCTAATACGGTCCGAGGCGACAACCATGACCGAACCGGCACGCAGCTCAGCGTCATCATTGACGGTCAAGCCGGTAGCGTCAAAACGTTCCTCATTCGGAACATACAGGTCGCGGACCTTGCCGGAATAAATGTGAGTCCAGCCCGGGATTTCCACGGGGTTAGAACGAGAAGTCATGAGAATTTCTCCTGATGAGGTGGTGTGATGTGGATGCAAAAAGTCTGTGTAATTACAATACCGCGACAGGCGCGGCTCCCGATAGTGCCATCAGTCATCAATACGGCACAATCTTGAGAGCCCAACCTACCCCGGTCGCCGCCGACAGCACCCCGAGCTGAGGAAATGAACCCGGGAAAAGCTGAGGCGGCACAAAGCTAAGAAGCGAGTGGCAAAGAAGCGACCGGCTCCCCCACCCTCAAGCGGGGAAGCCGGTCACCTTAGGTTTTAGCCGCGCGGGGCGGGAATCTGGATGCGATTCTCCACAGCCTTCAGCGCGATATCGGTGCGGTACTGCGCGCCAGCCCAAGAGATAGCGCGAACACCCTCGTAGGCGGCGTTACGGGCAGCGCCCAGGTTCTCACCGAGCGCCACAACAGCCAGCACACGACCGCCAGCGGTGTGAATCTCTTCGCCGGAAACCACGGTACCCGCGTGAATCACGTGCACGCCCTCCAGAGCGTTCGCCTCATCCAGACCGGAGATGACGTCACCCTTGCGGGGAGTATCCGGGTAGTTCTCGGCTGCCATGACCACGTCCACTGCGGTGCGGGGATCCCAATCCAGCTCGGTACCCTCAGAAATTTCACCGCGAGCAGCCGCACGCAGCAGCTGGCCCAGCGGGGTGCGCAGACGCGCCAGAACCGCCTGGGTTTCCGGGTCGCCAAAGCGGGCGTTGAACTCGATAACGCGCACGCCGCGGCTGGTCACCGCCAGGCCGCAGAAGAGCACGCCCACGAACGGGGTGCCGCGCTCAGCCATACGAGCCACGGTCGGGCGTGCCACCTTCTCCACGACCTCCTGCACGAAGCCCTCGGGCAGCCAGGGAAGCGGGGTGTAGGCGCCCATACCGCCGGTGTTCGGGCCCTCATCGTTGTCGAAAATGCGCTTGAAGTCCTGCGCCGGGGACAGCGGCAGAACGTTCTTACCGTCAGAAATGACGAAGAGGGACACCTCGGGGCCGTCCAGGAACTCTTCGATAACCACGGTGCCGCCAGCGTTGAAGCAAGCCTGAGCGTGCTCCAGTGCCGCGGTGCGGTCCTCGGTCACCACAACGCCCTTACCGGCAGCCAGGCCGTCGTCCTTCACCACGTAGGGTGCACCGAACTCATCCAGTGCCGCCTGCGCCTCAGCGGCGTTCGTTGCCACGTAGGCGCGAGCGGTCGGCACGGAAGCCTCTTCCATGACCTGCTTAGCGAAAGCCTTGGAACCTTCCAGCTGTGCGGCAGCTGCGGAGGGGCCGAAAACGTCAAAACCCGCCTCACGCAGTGCATCGGAGACACCTGCGACCAGGGGCGCCTCCGGGCCAATAACGACCAGGTCGGCGTTCAGTTCGCGTGCCAGGGCGGTTGCCTGGGCGGGGTCATTCGCATCAATTGCGTGGACGGGAACATCCTGGGCAATACCGGCGTTGCCGGGGGCGCTGTGCACCTCGGTTACCTCAGGGTCGCGCAGAAGCGCTCGAATAATTGCGTGTTCGCGGCCGCCGGGGCCCAGTACCAAAACCTTCATGCTATTTAGGGTACCCGGTATCACACTAAAAATGTGAGCTGAGCGCACTAAAAATGCGGCTCTTCTCATGTAGCGGCACATTCAAAAGAATGCACGTTCGAGAAGAGCCGCACGGCCCGGTAACCGAAGCTACCGAATCAAGCTAAACCTTAGATGAGGGCGGTAATAGCAGCCAGGCCACCGAAGACAATACCGGGAGCGTTCGCGATGATAATCGGGACGTCCTTCTTGGGGCGCCACAGACCGTACAGAACCCACAGGGTGCAGTTCACAGCAGCAACCAGAGGCTGAATCCAGTCACCCTTATGACCGTTCAGGTTACCGATAATCTGCGGGAAGTAGAACACGTACATGAGCACTGCGGTCACAGAAGCAACGCGAGCCAGGATGGGGAAGAACTTTGCGTGGAATTCAGAATCCGCGCTCACACCACCCTTGGGGGAGGTGTTCTGTGCGGAGGGGGTTGCGGAGGTGTTGTTCTGCTCTGCCATGGATGTACTCCTTTACGTGGTTTGCCGCTCACCGATCAAGAGTGAGTTGAGGGATAAGGGGCGTTAAGGATGCATACTCGTACCGGGTCGCGTCTAACTAGTTTCGCATAGATATAGGGGTCCCTGGGCTGCAGCAATTTCCTACCGGATGCATTACGCCCGTTCTCAGACTGCATATCGGGGCATGCCAGCCCCACGCTCACCTGCGCGCATCTCCGCACCACCCAACCACGAATAGGGTCAAGCCACACGCCCCGTTTAAACTAGAAGAATGACCAACAGCACCACCCCACAGGCAACCACTCACACCACCTGCCAGAGCAGCGCCTTCGACGTAGAACTCGCGCAGCTCACCCGCAACAACTTTATTGAGGCACGCCACCGCGGCCGCCTCATCCTGCTGGGCCCCGACGGCGATGTGCAGCTTGCCATCGGTGATATTCACGAGCCCTTCTACCTGCGCTCCGCCGCCAAGCCCCTGCAGGCCATCGGATCTATGAAGGCGGGCGCACCCCTGCGCGGCTCCCAGGTCGCCATCGCCTGCGGTTCGCACCGCGGTACCTTCGAGCAGATGCGCGCCGTGCAGGACGTACTCACCCAGGGCAGCACCGATACCAACCCGCTCACCCCGGCACACCTGGCGCTCAAGCCCACGCTCCCTGCCGATCAGCAGGCACGCCAGGCAATGACCCAGGCGAACCTCGCCGCTACCGCCCTGGCGCACCCCTGCTCCGGCAAGCACGCCGCATTCCTGTGGGCGTGCACCGCCAAGCTGGAGCGCGGCGACCTCGAAGAGGGCTCGCAGAACTGGACCCTGCACAACTACCTCGACCCCGCACACCCGCTGCAGCAGGTCATTACCGAAGAAATTGAGGCGTTCACCGGCGATCCGGTAGCCGCCATCGGCGTTGACGGCTGCGGCGCACCCGTGCACGCGGTCTCCCTGCTGGGTGCCGCACGCGCCTACTCGACCCTGGGTGCGGCAATCCGCAACCTCGGGGCGGATGCGCGCGCCTCCACGGTCGCGACCGCCATGGTGGATTACCCCGAGCTGATTCAGGCGCCCGGCTCCCCCGACACCGTGCTCAGCGAAGAGCTGGATGCAATCGTCAAGGGCGGCGCGGAGGGCGTGCTCTGCATTGGTCTGCGTTCGGGCGCGTCCGTGGTGGTGAAGATGAGCGACGGTTCGCACCGCGCCATGTACGCCGTAGCTCTGCGTGCTCTCGTTGCTGGCGGCTACCTGAGCGCCGAGGAATGCGAGCGCCTACTCGCGCTGGTGGTTCGCCCGGTGACCGGCGGCTACGTGGACGGTGAGCCGGTTGTGGTGGGTGAGCTGCGCGTACATGAGGAGCTTTTACATGCGGAGCTTTTCACCCGCGAGGATCCAACTCCCGGCGACCCCGAAGAGAACGCCCAGGAAGAGGGCTAGTCGTGGCGATTCGACGTAAGACTAGCGAGGAAGCGGGCATGGCGGCAGTACGCGAAGTGCGTGCCTTCTTTGAGGCGCAGCGTGCGGCAGCCGGTGAGCCTGCAGATTCGCATGCCCGAGGCGAGTACCTGCTGAACAGCTACCTGCTGAACAGTGCCGGGGTGGAGCAGGCATTTGCCGCGCTCCCCCGCTCGGTGCGTGCGACCTTCGTTCGCTTCACCCTTGAAGAGCTGGCGACCCTCGCCCCCGGCAATAGTGTGGAGGTGCGCGTACCCCCGCTGGGTGTGACTCAGTGCGTGGCGGGTCCTCGCCATACGCGCGGTACCCCGCCGTCCGTGGTGGAGGCGCGCCCGCTCGTGTGGGCGGCGCTGGTGCTGGGTGCGTGTTCGTGGGAGCAGGCGGTGGCTGCCGGTGCGCTTGATGCGTCGGGTGAGCGCAGTGACCTTTCGGGTTTGTTGCCGCTCTTCTAGAATTTGCTACGAGCCCGCAAGCCCACACAGTTTCATGATTTGGCGTGTTCGTTGCCTGTTCTAGTCGTCCATCCTGAGGTATTTAGCGTATCCTTCACCACAGCGTCTCTGAAACCCGGTACACTTTTAAGGGTCTGGTGTATGCTATGGCACACGCAGGCAGGTGTGAGTGCGGCAACACGCCCTAATCTTGCGCCTGCGCAGACGCATCCGCAGTCCCAACGTCGAAAAGAAGTGAATTGATTCGCCCCGACGGAAAACTCACTCACGACCTCGATCCGATTGACCACGGCCCCAAGGACGCCTGCGGCGTCTTCGGTGTCTGGGCTCCCGGCGAGGACGTGGCAAAGCTAACCTACTACGGCCTGTACGCACTCCAGCACCGCGGCCAGGAATCAGCAGGTATCGCAACCAGTAACGGCAAACGCATCCACGTGTACAAAGATATGGGACTGGTCTCCCAGGTCTTTGACGAAGCCACCCTCAGCTCCATGCCCGGTGACCACGCTATCGGCCACGCCCGATACTCCACCACCGGCGCATCCCACTGGGCTAACGCACAGCCCACCCTCGGTACCACCCCGCACGGCACGCTCTGTCTGGCGCACAACGGTAACCTCACCAACTCGGCTGATCTCTACGAGCGTCTGATTGAAAAGAACGGCGGCAAGCCCCCCAAGCACGGCGAACTCGCCCAGGGCAACACCACCGACACCGCACTCGTCACCGCCCTGCTGGCGGAGCACGATTTCGATTCCCTCGAAGAAGCAGCACTCGACCTGCTGCCGACCCTACGCGGTGCTTTCTGCCTCACCTTCATGGATGAGCACACCCTCTACGCCGCACGCGACCCGCAGGGCGTTCGTCCCCTCGTACTCGGTCGCCTGGAGCGCGGCTGGGTTGTCGCATCCGAAACCGCGGCACTTGATATTGTCGGCGCGTCCTTCGTGCGTGAAGTTGAGCCCGGCGAATTCCTCACCATTGACGAGAACGGTCTGCGTTCCCAGCGCTTCGCTGAGGCTAAGCCCGCAGGTTGCGTCTTCGAGTACGTTTACCTCGCTCGCCCGGACACCACTATCTCCGGCCGTAGCGTCTACGAATCCCGCGTAGAAATGGGCCGTCAGCTCGCTCGTGAGCACGCCGTCGAAGCTGACCTGGTCATGCCCACCCCCGAATCCGGTGTTCCCGCCGCAATCGGTTACGCCGAAGAGTCCGGCATTCCCTACGGTAACGGCCTGGTCAAGAACGCCTACGTGGGTCGAACCTTCATTCAGCCCTCGCAGACGATTCGCCAGCTCGGTATCCGTCTGAAGCTGAACCCGCTCAAGTCCGTGGTTGCGGGCAAGCGCCTCGTCGTCATTGACGACTCCATCGTTCGCGGTAACACCCAGCGCGCCCTCGTGCGTATGCTCCGCGAAGCCGGCGCGAAGGAAGTGCACGTGCGCATCTCCTCCCCGCCCGTGAAGTGGCCCTGCTTCTACGGTATTGACTTCGCCTCCCGCGCGGAGCTGATCGCTAACGGCCTGTCCGTGGACGAAATCGCCTCCTCCCTGGGCGCCGACTCTCTCGGCTTCATCTCCCAGGACGGCATGATGGCAGCCACCGAGCAGCCCGCCGAAAACATGTGTACCGCATGCTTCACCGGCGAATACCCGATTGAGCTGCCCAGCGAGGAACGACGCGGCAAGTCCCTCTTCGACTCCGAGGAGAAGGGCAAGGGCGGCCCCCTCGCCGGTAAGGCTGCTGAGGTGACCGTGGAACGCCCCGTTCCCTCCAAGCCCGAGCACGCCGAGGCTGTCTCCATTGAAACCCGCGAAGGCACCGAAACTCTCGAAACGAAGTTCGACCCCTCCGCAGTACAGATTGCCGAAGACGATGCCGGTATGGGCATGTGCAACCCCGGCCCCGACGCCGACCTCGAGGCACTGCTCACCGAGCAGGACCGCACCCCCGCAAACTCCTCCGCTACCACTACCCCGAAGGAATCCTAATGAGCGAGAACACCACCACCGTAACCTACGCAAGCGCAGGTGTTGACGTAGAGGCTGGCGATCGCGCCGTTGAGCTGATGAAGGGCGCTATCAAGGCGACCCACAACTCCTCCGTCGTTGGTGGCGTGGGCGGCTTCGCGGGCCTGTACGACGTCTCCGAGCTCGTCAAGTACCGCAAGCCCTACCTGGCTACCTCCACCGACGGTGTGGGCACCAAGGTCGCTATTGCGCAGGCGCTCGATATTCACGACACCATCGGTTACGACCTGGTTGGCATGGTCGTGGACGACATCGTCGTGTGCGGTGCGAAGCCGCTGTTCATGACCGACTACATTGCCACCGGCAAGGTCGTTCCCGAACGTATCGCTGACATTGTGCGCGGTATCGCTGGCGCATGTGCACAGGCTGGTACCGCCCTGGTTGGCGGCGAAACCGCCGAGCACCCCGGCCTGCTCGCAGAGGACGAGTACGACGTTGCGGGCGCAGCAACCGGTCTGGTTGAGGCAGACGAGCTGCTCGGCCCCGAGCGCGTGCGTGAGGGCGACGTGCTGATTGCTATGGCGTCCTCCGGTATTCACTCCAACGGCTACTCCCTGGTCCGCAAGGTCCTGAACGTTGCCGGCTGGGGTCTGGAGCGCCAGGTGGACGAGCTGGGCCGCACCATCGGTGAAGAGCTGCTCGAACCCACCCGCGTGTACGCGGCAGACTGCCTGGACCTGGCGGCAGCATTCCCCGTCAACGGTGAGGACGGCACCACCGGCAGCGGTGTGCGCGGCTTCTCCCACGTGACCGGTGGCGGCCTGGCTGCTAACCTGGCTCGCGTTCTGCCCCAGGGCCTGGAGGGTCGCGTGGATCGCTCCACCTGGCAGATTCCCGCAATCTTCTCCCTGATCGGTTCGCTGGGCAACGTGCCCCTTGCCGACCTGGAGCGCACCCTGAACCTGGGCGTGGGCATGATTGCTATCGTTGACCCCTCCGTGGCTGAGGCTGCTACCAAGCGCCTGAACGACCGCGGCATCCCCTCCTGGATTATGGGTGACGTTGTTGCCGCCGGCGAGCCCGAGGCTAACAACCCCGATTACGTTCAGGGCGCTAAGGGCGTGGACGGCGGCGCGGTTCGCCTGCTGGGCTCCTACGCTTCCTAAGGACGCTTTCTCCAGTAGACAGCGAGCGCTAGTTTGCTGGTGCTGATGATTCGATAGGCCGGGGCGGTCACCATGCGGTGGCCGCCCCGGTCTTTTGTGTGCCTGCCGGTAGAGTGTGCCTGCAGGCAGGGTGTGCTGTCAGCGCTGCCAACTATGAGTACCACCAGGTTTTTTATTTATTTTCACGTATATTTCGGTTGGTTTTTATCTTTTAATATCAACCACATTTTTAATGCATTTCAGTGCTTACACCACAGTGTTAAAACATTTACTTACACCCCGACCCCCAAGGGGCACCGTGCCGTTCACCTCGCATACCCAAACTTTCAAGTTTCACTTACATAAACCCTTAATGATTAGGCACTATTCAGCCTGCACGGGTTGATTTTATGCACATTAACCCGTGAAAAATACTTTAAAAATCCCTAAAGCTCACCCTGAAGTGATACCTTAGAAATGTACGTTACACACCGTCCAAAAATGAGTTCTTCCGGGACGAAAAAGGGTCAAATAAACGCTATTCCCTCACCCCATTCATTACTTTCAGCGCGCCCAAAAACAGGCCCCATTGCCGCCCCGTAACAACAAACCAAACATGGACGGAACGCACCCGTACACTTCACACAGTCCACACCAACACACCTACATCAGGAGAACCAGATGAGGCTTCCATACTTCGGCGCGCAGCGCACCGAAACACCTCCTCGCCGCTGCCCCGATAACCGCCGCCACCAGCGCCCCGCACACGCAGCCATGAGCCTGCTCACCGCCGGCGCACTTCTCTTCGGAGGCGACCTGCCCGCCGTCCTCGCGCAGGCACCCAGCGACGAAGCCATCCTGGCAGCAGCCCAGGCGGCACCCCAAATCGAAGGGCCCGTCAGCCCCCTCAATCTGATGCGCAATGGCGCAGCACGCCCTAACACCCCCACCGCCGCAGCCCCCGGCACGCTCCCCCAGCAGGTGTTCGACCGATTCATCGTCACCTACACCGACGAAGCCAAGCAGCGTAAGCAGCAGAACGAAGGCAATCGGGATGCAATCCAAGACATTGCTAATGACGTTAAAGACACCGTTGATGTTGCCAGTGAATCTCTGAACATCGACACCCAAATCCTGCGCAGTACCTCCACAGATGACACTGTCGTTCAGACCTCCAAGAGCCTGACCAAAAACGAGGCGAAGGAGTTCATGGCGAAGGTCGCCTCCGACCCGGACGTAGCCTCCGTCGAACCCGACTACATCAACCACCCCGCCTATCTCCAGGACGTCACCTTCCAGTACAACGACCCGCAGTACAGCAAGCAGTGGAACCTCACCAACCCCACCACCGGCGTTCAGAACACCGGTAACGCACGCCTGCGCCGCGGTGCCCACGTCAAGGTCGCCGTACTCGACACCGGCTACGTACCGCACCCCGACCTGGTCACCGGCATGGCAAACGGCTACGACTTCATCAGCGACCCCCTCAGCGCCCGCGACGGCGACGGCCGCGACCCCAACCCCAAGGATGAAGGCGACTACGCGCCCTACAACCTCTGCAAGGACCAGGCGAACGCCCACACTTCCACCTGGCACGGCACCAGCGTTGCCGGCATTATCGGCGCCCGCGGCGGCAACGGTATGGGCATTGTTGGTACCGCCGATCTTGCCCGTGTGCAGCCCGTGCGTGTGCTGGGTCGATGCGGTGGCCGCACCTCCGACATTGCCGACGCCATCATCTGGGCTGCCGGCGGACACGTTGACGGCGTACCGGATAACACCTACCCCGCCAAGATCATCAACATGTCTCTGGGCACTGTAAGCCGCTGCCCCGCTGCTTACCAGCGCGCCATCGACATTGCCCGTTCCAAGGGCGCAATCGTGGTCGCTGCGGCTGGTAACGGCAACACGGAGGCCTCCAAATACGCACCCGCCAACTGCAGGGGCGTCATCACGGTTGGCGCAACCACCAAGGCTGGCACGCGAGCGTCGTTCTCGAACTACGGCACGAGGGTTAACATCTCGGCACCGGGTGAGGACATTCTCACCCTGTCCATGAATAGCCTCGACCGCCCGGATTACACTAAGTTCAGCTACGACTACGAGAGCGGCACTTCCATGGCGGCACCGCACGTCTCCGCTCTGCTGGCACAGCAGCTGGTCAACGGCACGTCCATAACCACCAAGCAGGTTGAGGAGGCGTTCACCCTCGCGGGGGGAAACCGCATCAAGTGCGATAAGTATTTCTGCAGCCGAGGCATTATCAACAGCTTCAACCTGGCTAAAAAGGCGGGAAACCTGGACGCAAACGGCAAACTTGCCTTCCAGCGCCCGCCGCGCAAGGTCATCATCAAGGGTTTGAGCGCTGGCGCTTCTAAGGAAAAGATTGCCGACGGTGCAGGCGAGGCTGAGGCGGCTGAGGCAACCACTGCAGCATCCGCGCAGGCGGCTGGCACCCATGAGCAGAACCTCGCCGACGGCTACAGCCAGATTCCTGACGACCGGATTCCCGGCGCCCCGGCGATGGAAATCCCTGAGGATGCCCAGGTCTACGACCTGAACGGTGACGCTGAGCCCATCGCCCAGGACGAGCCGCTGGTCACCAACCCGGCGCAGAAGCCTCGCGAGGCCGAAGAAAAGTACTAACCGCGCATGCCGGGGTGAATCTTTGTAGATTCGCCCTGCAGGTATAGCGAAGCCCCCGATGAAAGAAATCATCGGGGGCTTTTCGTATCTAAACTCTAACTCGACTAGTGGAGATAACTAGGCGGAGGTGACTAGCGGTGGTTACCGGTCGCGAAGCCCAGGTAGCCACTGCTCGGGTAACCGCTGCTCGGGTAGGTGTTCGCAGAGGCACCGTACCAGGAGCGGTAACGCGGAGTGTGGCCGTAACGCGGACGCGACGGGTACGAGGGGCGAGTCACCGGGCGGGACGGGCGAGTGACCGGTCGGCTAGCCTTGGGAGCCGGGGTCACCTTCGGTGCCGGGGTTACCTTAGGCGCGGGGGCCTGCTGACGCTTGGCGTCCTCTTCAGCCTTCTTGCGGGCTGCCTCTTCAGCTGCCTTCTTACGTGCGGCCTCCTCCTCGGCCTTCTTGCGTGCCGCCTCAGCCGCAGCTGCATCAGCAGCCTCGCGGTCGGAGCGGACCTGCTGAACCGCGCGTGCCGCATTCACAATGCCGGAACCGCACGCGGACTGGTCGCACTCAATACCCTGAGAGGTGGACTGCAGGGCCTTCTTCGCCTGAGCGTACGTCAGCTTCGGGTCGACCGCCTTCATGAGCGCCACAATACCGGCAACATGCGGTGCCGCCATGGAAGTGCCCTGGTACTCGGCGTAGTCAGCCTTACCGGGTGCGGTCTTGCCAGCGTTGAGAGTGGAGAGAATACCGCCACCCCAGTAGCGGCGGTCGCCACCGGGCGCGCTCACGTCCACGCGGGAGCCGTAGTTGGAGAAGTAGGAGCGCTTGCCGTTCTTATCGGTTGCGCCCACGGTGATGACGTCCTCACAGTTGCCGGGGCTGGACTTCGAGGCGTCAAAGTTGTTGTTACCCGCTGCGACAACCACGATGGAGCCACGCTTATTCGCCTGAGCAATCGCCTGGCGGTACGGGGTGGTGCAGGTGCCCTCGCTACCGATGGACATGTTAATGACCTGGGCGGGGTTCTGGTTTGCGGGTACGCCGCGCACGCTACCACCGGCAGCCCAAATAATGCCGTCGGTGATGTCCGAGTCGAAGCCGCCGCAGGCGCCCAGCACGCGCACGGGCACGATCTTCGCCTCGGGTGCCACACCGGCAATGCCCTCGTTGTTGTTTGCGATAGCGGCGATAGTGCCCGCCACGTGGGTACCGTGCCAGTCGGAGGCGGTCGCCTTCGAACCGGTGAAGCACTGGTTATCTACGGTCCAGTTGCCGGCGTCAGTCGGGTCGGAGTCGCGGCCGTTACCGTCGTTGGAGAACGCCGACTCGGCAATGAAGTCATAGCCGGGCAGCACGTTAGCGTCCAGGTCCGGGTGAGCGGTGATGCCGGAGTCCAGCACCGCCACGGTCACGCCCTTGCCGCGGGTGGTGCCCCACGCCTCCAGGGCGGAGACGCCCTTCTCACCGGTGAGGGACCACATGCGGTTCATCTTCGGGTCGTTGATCTTGACGGGGTCCGAGGTGTTGTCCACGGTGGCGTAGCGGCGCATATCGGGCGAGACGGAGGCGACCTTGGAGTTTGCGCTCAGGGCGTCCATGTACTGCTGCGCCTGCGCGGGGGTGAGCTCCGCGGAGGTGGTGACCACGCTGGCATCCAGCGCGGTGGAGCGAACGTAGCTGGTCTTAATGTTCAGCAGCTCGTCGATGCTCTGCACCTCGGAGGTGATGCCCGCGTAGAGTGCGTCGGCCCAGGTTGCCTGCTGGGTGCCGGCGGCTGCGGACCAGTCAATCTGGTCTGCGGTGGCGTCAGTGGAGGCAGCGTTCTTTGCCTCATCGGTGTAGGTGATGATGAAGCGGTTGTATGCCATGGGCGCAGCCTGCGCGGTCTGCGCGGTATTGGAGATCGGGGCGGTATGAGAAGCCTGTGCCGCCGCAGAAGTCTGGGTTGCCTTCGGCTGGGTGGCCTGCGCGGTGGGTGCCGCCACGGCGGGGATCACGCTTGCCGAGAGCAGGCAGGTTGCGGTGACGAAGCTCAGCAGGGAACGCTGTGAGGAGCGTGCCTGCGAGGGGCGAGCAATGCGAAGCATGGACGTCCTTGAGGTGAGTGGTACCGGGTGCGCACGATGTGGCGTAGCGTTGCCGATTCGCGTTGAGGGCGTGCGCTCGGTACGAGTGAATACGGAAGAGTGAGGTGTTGGTGCATTGTGTGGGCTGTGATTTGGTTTCACAATGTGCATGCACGGGTACGCACCGTGAGATACTTTAGCACTCTTTCGAGTTACTTTATGAATAAAATAACCTTTGTGATGCAGATCATTTTATGCAAAGATGAGCAAAATTTAAATCTTCACTTTAAGGCGCCAGAATACCTCGACTAGGCATTTCTTTATCTGCATTTACATGAAGGAAAAATCTCATTATTTACGCCACACTATCGAGCTTTAGCCGCTATATACCTGGAAAAAGGTGCTAGGATAGCGATATCTCACCACATAAACTACTTCCGAAGAACTCCCGCACGGGGGTTTTAGAGAAAAATACACATCAATGCAGTGATGTGCATTTTCTTTTTCTATTCGCTCCTCACAAGCAAATACACAAAAGAATGCAGATATTTTCTCGAAGGTGCATTTATGTGGGTGAATAACCAACCCACTTGCCGCTTCCGGCACTCACATACGCAAAGGACCCCGATGTCTTTTACCACTCACCCCTCAGCACGCGGCATCGCACGCACCGCACTGAGCCTGGGTACTGCAGCAACACTCGTCGCAACCCTGGGCGCACCCGCATCCTTCGCGGCACCCGCAAAGGCTAACAGCGCCGAACGTGCCAAGGCGCACACCACCATCTCCTCCCTCAGCTCCAAGCAGCAGAAGGCAGGCTTCAACCGCTTCGTTATCACCTACACCGATAGCGCACTAAACGCGGGCGGCGTCAACTGGGCAAGCCCCGCAGGCACCCAGGTCGCCACCTGGAGCGACTCCCTCTACCAGAGCCTCACCTCCGAGGTGAAGAGCGTCGACGACCTCTTCAAAATCAAGACCAACTACGTGCGCACCACCGCCCAGAAGGCAACCGTGGTGACCGTCTCCTCCAAGCTCACCGCAGAGCAGGCGGAGAAGTACATGGCAACCCTGAGCTCCAACCCCTCCGTCGCATCGGTTGAGCCCGACCTACTGCGCCGCTCCACCGCGCGCACTCGTACCGCCACCACCTCCAAGGTGGCTCAGGTAGCTCAGGCCGCTCAGGCGTCGAACCAGGTTGTAGCGCCCAACGACACCCTCTACCCGCAGCAGTGGAACCTGCACGGCACCAAGGGCCTGGCTGCACCCGAGGCGTGGAAGACCACTCAGGGCGCTGGCGTGACCGTTGCTGTGATTGACTCCGGCATCGTCAAGCACCCCGACCTGGACGCGAACGTTCTGCCCGGCTACGACTTCATCACCGAGCCCTCCATCGCCCGTGACGGCAACGGTCGTGACTCCGACCCGACCGACCAGGGCAACTGGGAAGAAGCGGGCGTTTGCGGTGCTGACTCCGAGGCAAGCGAGTCGAACTGGCACGGCACCCACGTTGCCGGTTCCATCGCCGCAATTATGAACAATAAGCGCGGTATCGTCGGCGTGGCACCCTCCACCAAGATCCTGCCGGTGCGTGCTCTGGGCATGTGCGGCGGCTACGACTCCGACATTGCGGATGCAATGATTTGGGCAGCTGGCGGCACCGTTGAGGGCGTTCCCGCGAACTCCAACCCCGCCAAGATCATCAACCTGTCCCTCGGCGGCGAGGGCACCTGCCCCGCAACCTACTCTAAGGCTATTGCTGAGGTGAACAAGCGCGGCGCGATTCTCGTCGTTGCAGCTGGTAACGATGGTCAGGACACCTCCAAGGTCGCTCCGGCTAACTGCGGCGGCTCGATCGTGGTGGGCGCTACCGACCAGGAGGGTAAGCGTAGCGACTTCTCCAACTACGGCAAGCTTGTTGATGTGAGCGCCCCCGGTAGCGGCATCATGTCCACTGTGGATCTGGGTACCACCGTGTCCACCGGCGCAGGCTACACCGAGTACGACGGCACTTCCATGGCTGCGCCCCAGGTTGCTGGCGTGATTGCGCTGATGAAGTCGGTGGATCCCTCGCTGACCGCTGAGCGTGCAAAGCAGATTCTGAAGCAGAGCTCCAAGCCGCTCACCTGCGATGTGAACGCTTGCGGCTCCGGCATTGTGAACGCGGCGAGCGCACTGGCTATGGTGCAGGGCAAGAAGGACCCGAACCCGCAGGCAAAGCCCTGGCCGAAGCGTGCACCCAAGCACCCGACCCGTGCGGCTCGTGTTGGTTACGTAACTAACCCGGCTGTTAACCACAACCCGCCGTTCCTGATTACTGCTCACGGCCTGATCCCCGGTCAGTAATCGGCGCGTTATCCTTTGGGAGCCGGTGAGCCAATAGGTTTCTGAAGGATGCCACATACAAAAAGCCCCCGTTGAGTTTTCAGCGGGGGCTTTTCGTGAACAGAATGCTGCCGCTTGTGGTGCGGTAGCTTGCATCTCCCACCCACCCTCACGACTGACGAGTGGGAGAAGTTTTGTAGGTAGCCCCTAGCGAACTAGCCACTAGTGAACTGGCCGCCAGGGTAGACAAGCTAGGGGCGTACCTGGGAGGCGCGCACGCCGGTACGGATACCGGCAGCCTCCATGCGAGCGGACTCGTAGCTCACCGCACGCAAACCCGAGGGTGCGTGAGTTGCCACTGTCTTCTCTCGCGTATTTTCCTGCCACCGAGTGGGTAGAAAGACCCAGCGGCGCTGAACCGCGAAGCTGATCGGGATCAGGAACAGTTCGGTCAGGATCTTGGCGACCAGCAGGGACGCGCCCAAGCCGGTCAAAGCTTCCATCAGAGCCGCGTTGGCTGCGAGGATGCCCACCGCCAGCACGGTGTAACGTACCAGCGAGGAGGATGCGGAGGGGCGTGCGCCTCCGTCGTGCATGAGCATTCGGTTGACGGTGAAGTTCGTCAGCGCCGAAATGATGCGGGCGCCGACCACGGCCGCCAGTAGCGGAACGCCCATGCCCACCAGGACGAACAGGGCGATAGCGTCCACGAGGAAGCCTGTCAGGAAAGAGGAAGCCAGGAAGGCAAGCAACGGTGCGTAGATGAGCGCTGAGTCCTGCAGCGGCCTAAAGTGGCTGGTCGGGTTGCCGGGCTCGTAGACCTTCACGATGGGCACCTGCACAAGGTCCACATCCGCGCGGGTTGCGCGCAGCAGCATGGAGAACTCGTACTCGTACTTATCGCCGGGAATCTGCAGCAACCAGTCCAGGATTTGCGGGGTGAAACCGCGCAGACCGGTCTGGGTATCAGCCACGCGGGCGCCGGTCGCCAGGGCGAAGAAGCCTACGGTTGCGCTGTTACCGATTTTGGAGCGCAGCGGCACCCTAGTGCCTTCTTTGCCGGCGTTCGGGTCGGGCTTGGTACGCACGCCGAGGATAATGCTCTTCTGCCCTGCCGCCGCCGCGGTTTCGGTGCGCACACCCACACGGAAGATGTCGTGGGGTAGGTGCTGGCCGTCCGCGTCGGCGGTGACGATGACCTCGCCGGGACGGTTTGCTTTCGCCCAGGCGATGCCGGTACGCAGTGCCGCACCCTTACCCCTGTTGGCGGGGTGGGTCTGCACGGTCACGCCGTCGATGCGCAGTTCGGTAAAGATTGGTGCGTAGGTGCTGCCGGATCCATCGTCAATGACGAGGATTTCGGCGTGCGGGTCCTGTTCACGCAGTGCCCGGGCAAGGCGGACCAGTGATTGGTCCGGCTTATAGGCGGGTATCAGGATAATCACGATGCGCTCCCTGCAATGTAGAGGATGTCGCTGGTGCCACGTTCCTTGGTGCCACCCTGCGGGCGGTTGACCAGCTTGTTGTTGAAGACCATGGCGGAGGAGCCACCACCGTCCAGGTTGTAGGCGCTGACGCAGCCGAGGTCCTTGAATATCTGGGCGAACTCGGGCATGGTCACGCCGCGCGAGTAGTTGGTGGAGCGGCCGTCGACCACGATGAAGACTAGGTGGTTGGTGCCGAGCACGCCCACGCCGGTTCGCGGCTGGTTGCCCTGGATGGAGTGGTTACCGAAGTTGGTGTCCACCTCGACGCTGTCGATGCCGTCGACGATTGCGGAGTCCTTGACCAGTGCGGGGCCGAAGGAGAGGGTGTTCCACACGCCCTCGCTGACGAGGGTCTGGGCGTTGGTGGCGGTTTCGTCGTAGAGCTTGACGGAGCCGTCGCGGTAGAAGGCGAGACCCTCGCGAGCGCCGGAGTCACGGTAGACAACACCGTTTCGGATCACGATGCCGGTTGTACGGAAGCCGTAGTAGTCACCGTTGATCGCCCAGATGCCGTTGTGTTCGGAGGCAATGTTCGAGGGGGTGTCGATAATGTTCTGGCCGAACTTGTTGTTGGCGAAGGCGCTTCGCAGCAGGGTTGCGTTGTCGAGCTTGATGTCTGCTACGAAGGAGACGACCGCATCCGAGCCGCTGCCGGTGGTGTTGGAGGTGATGGTGATCGAGCCTTCGTTAGCGGTGAGGCTCTGACCGTTGACCTTCACGCCGGTCAGTTCGGTGGGGTCTGCGGTGGCGGAGCCGGAGGCGCTTGCGTTCGCCTGGGCTGCTGCCGCCTCGTAGGCGGTGGTGTCTTCAATTTCGGTGTGCTCTGCCAGGTAGCGGTTGTAGGCCCAGCCTGCGCCGCCTCCGACTACTGCGAGTGCGCCGAGGCCGCCGCCGATGAAGATTCGACGGGTGAGCTTCTTCTTGGCTAGCTTCTGCTCTGCGGCGGTTTGCGCTGCGTTAGCTTGTTCTGCTGCGGTCTGGGTGGCCTGGTCAATGTTCTGAGTCATGTTCTGTTCGTTGTTCATGTCTCTAGAATGCTGGTCTATTCTCTGTGCCAGGCATGACTAAGCTGTGCAGAAGCTATGTATGCTTATTCATTTCAAACTTTTTTATTACTGACTATGCCCTATTACCAAGTAGAGCTATGCGTATCTATGTATAAACATGTGTATTGGCTTTGCGCCCCCCCACACAGTTACAACCCCCATGGGCAACCCGTCCTCGCGCATCCACCCGGGTGCATCCGCCTGAGTGCATCCGCACAAACTGCAGGCACGAAAAAACCGGCTGAGCACCCCGTGCGGGGTCTCAAGCCGGTTCATCATCTGTCGAATACGTTCGGTCGATATGCACCGAATCATTCCGTGTATTCTTTATGCCTCATCCTCGTAGGACGCGTACTTTTCTGCGTATGCCGAGTAGTCGTCCTCGTCGTCATAGCGACGGCGGGACGAATCGGAGGACTTCGTTTTCTTCGCGCTGCTGAGCTCGCGCTCGAGTGCGCTGTAGTCGGTCTCGGGGCTGAAGTACTTCATCTCCCGAGCCTGCCTTGTTGCTTTAGCCTTCTGACGGCCGCGCCCCATGGCGTGACCCCCTCTTTCATCCTGTCCGAGGCGAACAGCACGCGCGGCGCATCGCTCTCGGATCGTTCAACAGTCTTTACTACACTATAGAGTACCCTGTTTCATCCCTGAATGTCTCGCTGAACGTCACCTATTTTGCGTATCAGAGCACTTCTTCGCACCGGAACAACCGTTTTATTTTGCACCCGTGGCGAGCGCAGCGTAGCCTCCGCCTCACCGTGAGCGCCCAAAGCCCGCTCTTTGCCCGCACACCAGATACCACAGAGCCCCGCACCGGACGTATCGCTACGTCCGTTGCGGGGCGTGTGTCTCTGCCTCCGGCTCACTCACAAGACCGGGTTCAGAGAGGGTACCGTGCTGGTCATGACATCCAGCACGGGGTTTGAGGGGCACTCCTTCCGCTTAGCTTGCGGTAAAGGAGCGCTAGCTTGCGGTGAAAGAACCCAGCGAGGTGGCGTTAGACGCCAGGGTGGTGCTGGAGGCATCCACACTATCGGTGGTGGTGTACACGGTGTAGCTCTGACCCTTGGTGATCTTGGAGCTGGAGACCAGAATCAGCGCGGTGTTGGAGTTAGTCACCTTGTAGTTTGCCACCACGTTACCGGAGGAGTCTGCCACCTGTACGGTGGTGCCTGCGCTCAGGTTCGATACATTGCTGATCTTCACGTAGCCGCTGGTGGAGTTGGTCGAGGGAGCCTCGAACATGTCACCGGAGTTAGCCGCGGTCACGGTCGCGCCGTTGAGCAGCAGGTCGCCGTTGGTGTCTAGGGAGGCGTTGCCACCGGTGAAGGGGCCGTTCACGATCAGGGTGCCGCCGGAGAGCGTTGCCGTGCCGTTAGAGTCGATGCCGTCGCCGTTCGCATTCACGGTGACGGTACCGCCGGTGATGTTGATGGTTGCGTCGACCACCTCGAAGGTGCCGCCGCCACCGCCCATGCCACCACCGCCCATGCCACCGCCAGCCGGGGGCTGGCCCGTGGTACCGGAACCCATGGCACCGGAGGGAGCCTGACCGCCGCCTGCAGGGGCCTGACCTGCGCTACCGCTGGGTGCCTGACCGCCCTGTGCAGCATTACCCTGTGCAGCTTGCTTGCTCTGGGTGGCCTGTGTGGTGGAGGTCGAAGCCGACTTGGTACTGGTCGAGTCAGTAGTGGTCGTGGTGCTGTACGAGGCGTTGATACCGTCATCGGTGCTGGTCACGTTCACGGTACCGTCCAGAATGTTGATGTACTGCGCCTCAATACCCTCGTTCGACTGGGTAATGTTCAGGGTACCGCCGGAGATTTCAAGAACGCGCTCAGCCTTGAAACCATCATCACCTGCAGAGATGTTCACGGTACCGCCACTCAGGCGTACCCAGCCGCGGTTGCCGTCGGTACCGTTAGTTGCCTTGATACCGTCCTTGGTTGCGGTCACGGTGATGGTGCCGTCCAGGATATCGACGTAGTCCTTACCCTTGATGCCGGTGTTTGCCGCGTTCACTTCCAGGGTTCCGGAGGCAATGACCAGGCCGTCAGTGGTGTGGATACCCTCTTCGTACTTACCTTCAACATTCAGGGTGCCTTCACCCGCCAGGGTCAGGTCGCTCTTGGAGTAGATAGCTGCGTCGGGGCTGCCGCTGGCGGCATCCGAGTAGGAGGAGCCGTCAGAGACGGTGTTGGTGGTACCCGAGGCGGTGTAGATAACAACCTCGTCCGCCTTAACCACGTTGATTGCCGCGCCGGTGGAGTTGGTGATGGTCGCGTTGTTCAGGATCAGGCGGACCATGTCACTATCGGCTGCCTCAACCTTGATCTGGCCCTCGTAGGTGCCGGTGAGCTTGTAGTTGCCCGCCTTGGTGATGGTGATGACGCCGTCGCTGACGGTCACGCCGTCGGTCGCGGTCGGGTTCGAAAGATCGATAGTAACTTCGCTGGAGGAGTCCCAGGTGACATCCTTCGCGGAGTAGTGGGTGTCCTCTGCGAGCTTCGCGCCGCTCTTCACGTCGGTGGAGAAGGAGTCAGTCACCTTCGAGGTGGTGTCCGAAGTGCTCGAAGCGGAGGCGGTAGTTGCGCTCGCTACACTAGCGGTCGAGGTCGAGGTTGCCGAGCAGCCGGTCAACGCCAGGGCTGCGAGGAGGGTAATAGAGGTTGCGCTCTTAATCATATTGCTCTTTTTCACGGGTTTTCCTTTGTGTTTGGGTGACCACTCGCGTAGAGCCAGCGCCACAGGGGTAAGACGTATGTGAAATGTGAATATGTGTGAGAGCCGTTATTGCCTGTGTGGGGCGAATAAAGCCAGTATTGTGTTCGGTTCGGGGGTTTATAGATGAGGGGCTGGGGGTGCGGGTAAGGTAGGTGCACTACCCTACCCGCACATCCCAGATTGCCGTTTTAGGCGGGTTGCCGTTTTAGGCGGCTGCGAAACGCTCGGTCAGCAGCTTCTGGTAATCCTCTTCGGTCATGTCATCCACGTTCAGGCGGGTGCCCTCAACCGGTTCCAGGTGCATCCAGTTCTCCAGGGTTTCTTCCCACTTGTTGCTTGCCAGCTGCGGGTTCAGCGCCGCCATGCCAGTTGCAAACTTGGAAATCTTCGCGGGGGTGATACCCGCATCCCAGAGGTGCTGGTCTGCTACGGAGGGCTCCACGCCGGACTTGGTTTCGATAATGACCGCGTTCGGCAGGCCGTAGGTGGTGCCGACCAGGTTACCGTGGAAGTTACGGTAGTTCACGCCCGCCATGAGGATGTTCTCGGACATGGGGGTCCAGGTCAGGTTGGTGTCTACCGTCATGCGGGATGCGACCGGGTTCTTCTCGTTCTGCGGCAGGAAGACCGTGGTGCGGCGGTAGCCGGTGGTCAGAACCGCCTCCAGCTTCTCGACCGGGCCCGCGAGGATGTCGCCGAGTGCTTCGGTGATGTACCCGTGACCTTCCGCGGTCAGCTGGTCGCGCGTCTCGAAGGTGTACGGGATACGCTTCTTGACGGTCATATCCTGCTCACCGTCGGTCTTGACCTCCAGGAAGGCCAGCTCCGAGTCCAGGTAGCTACGGGTACGAATCTTGAAGGTATCGTCGCGGCTGTAGGCTGCTGAGTGGTAGCTCTGCATCTGCGGGGTGTCGAAGTAGACCGAGTCGTAGGCGAAGTCGCGCTGGCCCTTGATTTCCATGACGGAGGCGTCTGCGTCGAGCGTGGAGAGTACCTTGGCGGCGGTTTCTGCGTCGACAATGTACTTGCGGTCCACGCGGGTCTGCATGGCGGCCTTCTCGTTCATGGCTTCGAGGCTGATGCTCTTCCACTCTGCGGGGATGATGTTTGCGGCTGCGTTAGTCATGGGTCTTCGTCCTTCTGGGGTGCCGCCCGGCGCGTATTGGGCTGTGCGCCGAGGCGGCGTGTCGTGGGTATCGGAGATGTTTGTGCGGTTGGAGTGAATCGGAGGCTTAGATACCGGTTGGTCTTACTTACCTACCGGGGTAGAAACCGGGGTGCGCTGGAGCGGAACCATCCGAGTATCCAGCGCGGCGTGCGCCTCGGCGGTGGGAATCTGAGGTGCTACCGGCTGGCGGGTTGCACTAATCTGGGACGCTGCCGCCTCCACTGCCGCGGGGGTGCCACCCTCGGGGGTTTCCTTGGGCTGGTAGGTGACGGTGGCGCGGGTCAGGTTATTCACCATATCCAGCTCGGTAATCTTTGCCGAGGTGACGGTGTACCCCAGGCGAGCGCTCAGGTATGCCTTGAGCTCTTCCTCGTCGCTGATGGCACGGTCCGCGGTAACATCCTGAGTCTTTTCAGCGGAGACCGGGGCGCTACGCGAGTCAAGGATCGCAATCAGGGCGACCAGGGTAGCCATGAGGCCGAAGGCGATGTACGCCGGGCTGATATTCACACCCGCGATCATGCCGACCGAGAGAGCTACGAAGTAGTAACCCACCTCGCGCTGGCTCAGGGCGGTGGAACGCAATCGGATAATCGACAGGACACCGAAGAGGCCCATACCCATAGCGGATGCGTTCGATCCGGCGGATACCAGCGCCACCGAGACGGTGAAGATGCCGGCGTTGATGACCGCGTAGGAAATCATCAGTTCGCGGTTGCGGTGCCGCACCATGTAGAGGGTGCAGAGGGCTGCGATGGCTATCGCATCGGCAAGCGCCATGATGAGGATGTTCATTGGGTGCTCCAGATGTCGTGTCGTGATATCCGCTGTGCTCTTCGCTGTCTGTTCTTCAGCTTCGGGCTGTGCGTCCTTGGTAGTATCTAGATTCCCGGTTGAAGCTGTGTTTGCCCTGTGTCACTCTTAACTTAGAGTTAAGTGTTCACCATCTCGCATAAAACAACTTGTCAAGGGCTCACGTGTAGGTAATTTTTCCTTTTTCGTACACTGCCCCACCTATCCTCAACAGCCTGCAAAGGCACAAAAAATGGGCTCCCTCCGATATGGAGGGAGCCCATAAAAGTAGCTAAAAACTTAGCGACTAGGCGTTATTATGCCTTCTTGCGCATGCGGGTTGCCACGATGGTCGCGCCACCGGCACCCAGAGCAATCAGGCCCAGACCAGCAGCGGTCATCGCGTCGGATGCACCGGTCTTAGCCAGGGAAGAAGAGCTCTTGGAGGATGCGTTCGAGGAACCGGAGCCCAGGTTGTCGTTCGAGCCGGAGCTCAGCGAAACGCTGTCAGACTTCTTGGAGTTCTCGTAGTTCGGCTGCTCTTCGCAACCTTCGTCGTCACCATCAGCGTCGAACTTATCACGGAAGTCCGGGTCACCCCTGTGAATAGAGGTACCACGGTCTGCCCATACGTCAGCGCAGTTCTGGTACTTGTAGGCCTTCTCATCCTTTGCGGAGGAGTCGGATGCCTGGTCAGACTTCTGCTCGTTAGACTTCTGCTCTTCGGCAGGCTTCTGATCCTCGGCGGGCTTGGTTTCCTTAGCGTCCTCAACTGCGGGTGCGGAGGTCTCGTCAGCAGGCTTGGAAGCCTCGGTGGTCGGATCCTGGGTGGGAGCCGGGGTCGAGTCCTCAGAGGGGGTCGGAGTCGGGTTCTCGGTGGGAGCCGGGGTCGGGTCCTCGGTAGGAGCGGGGGTGGGTGCCTCGGAGGGAGCGGGCTGCTCTGCAACCTTAATGGTCACGGTAGCTGCCTTACCGCCGCGGGGAACGTCGCCATCCTTCAGGGAGCCGGACAGCAGGTAAATATCAACGGAAACGCTGCCGTGCAGCTCTTCCTGCCAGGGGATGGTAACGGAGAAGTTACCGGCCTCGTCAGCGTGGATTTCCAGGTAGTCCTGGCCGTTAATCTTAACGGCGCCCTTGTTCAGCTTCAGTGCCAGAACGGAACCGGAGGTGCCGTCAGCGGTCTTGAAACCCTCGCCGCCAATGTTCAGGCCCTGACCCTCAACCCATACGTCGGGGGCAATGAACTGTGCGGAGTCTGCGTAGGTGTGGACGACCTGAGGCGCACCTTCAACAGCGAAGGTTGCGGGGACGGAAGTAGCAACGAGACCACAGCCGATGAGTGCGGTGGCGCCGATGCGTGCAATATTGTTTCGAATGTTCATGCCCCCATTCTAACGAGCGAAGCTTAGGATACCGGCACCCAAGACGTCAATTTATCATGACCTAACTCACAAAATATATTTTTCTTGAGGGTTTCTTGAAGGCATGGTTGAACTATATAAGCCTTTTACACCGCCGTGCACCCCTAAAGCCTCAACCTAGCGTTGAAGAAACTAACAAGTACATACCCCACCCCATCGGCACAACCCAGCAGCAAAAACCACCCCGTTAAACGCGAAAATCCCCTCCACCCAAACACTCAAAAGCATTCAGGGGAAGGGGCCCTCACGCACCACCCCACCGGGCGGCGGCAATAGTTTTAGGAGTTCTTGCGGTTGCGCACAGCAGACACGCCAGCAACACCCAGGCCCAGAGCTACCAGGCCCATACCGGCAATGGTGAAGGCATTGGAAGCACCGGTGTTCGCAAGGGAAGAGCGCTGAGCGCGGCTCGAAGTGTAGCTGCTCGAAGAGGAGGAAGAACCCAGGTTGTCCAGACCGCCAGAGTTGCGGGAAGAAGAACCCGAAGAAATATTGGAGGAGGAGGAACCGTCGGTCACCTCGCTATTGATAACCTCGCAGCCCAGGCCGTTACCATCGTTGTCGAACTTCTTGCGGAAATCCGGGTGACTCTCATGGATGGGCGCCAGACCAGCAGCCGCAACCTCTGCACAGTTCGCAAAGCGAGTGCTCTCAGCCGAAGCGGTCACCTGCTCGGTAGCGGAGGTGGAATCACCCAGCTGATCCTTCGCATCGTTCGCAACGGATGCGTTCTGATCAGCAGCTGCCGAAGCAGAAGCGCTCGCAGAAGCAGTTGCCGAAGCGGAGGGGGTAGCCACCACAGAAGCGGAAGCCGACGCGGTAGCCGAGGGGCTCGCCGAAGCGGTTGCGGAAGCCTTCTCATCCGCGCGGTTCTTAATCTTTGCATCCACGGAGGCAATAACCTCATCAGCGGCAGAAGCCGAAGCAGTCGCAGAAGCCGAGGCGGTAGCAGGTGCAGAAGGCGCCACAGAAGCGGAGGGGGTAGCCACCACGGAAGCGGTTGCCGAAGCGGAAGCGCTCGCAGATGCGGTAGCGGAGGGGGTTGCTTCCTGAACGGAACGAGCCTCAATCTTCACGGTGGCTGCCTTGCCGCCGCGAGCGGTGTCGTTGTCCTTCAGGGAGCCGGAGAGCAGGTAGACATCCACGGAGATACGGTCGTCCAGGTCATCCTGCCAGGGAATGGAAACGGAGAAGTTGCCCTTCTCATCAGCCTGAACTTCCAGGTAGTCCTTGCCGTCAATCTTGACGGAGCCCTTGTTCAGCTTGATAGCGATGATGGAACCGGAGGTGCCGTCCTGGGTCAGGAAGCCTTCGCCGGTAACCTTCAGGGTTTCGCCCTTGTACCAGACCTCAGAAATGTGAGAGGTTGCCTTGTCGGAGTAGACGTGGGTAACGGACTCTTCACCGTTCTGAGCGAAAGTTGCGGGGATTGCGGTGACCGCCAGACCGCAACCGATCAGGGCGGTGGCACCGAAGCGAGTGATAGTGTGTCGAATGTCCATCCCATCATTTTATCCCCGCGTGGTGGACATACCCGCCTGTCCAGGGGCTATTTGCAATGACTTGCAACACAAAATAGCACTTTCGTGCACTTACCCTTGGGTCGGTGCACGCGCGGCAAGATTCGCCAGAGAAACAGCGTTCGCCGGAGAAACAGCATGCGCAGAAGAAACAGCCTTCACCGGAGAAACAGTGCCGCCTAGACCTGTGTAACCGCCTCGGCACCCTTAAACGTCAACCTCATCGAGCATGAGTTCCAGCGCCTCACCCACGCCGCTGCGCCACAGGTAGGTTGCTTTCGCATCCGCACGACCCGGACCGCCGTTAATCACAGCCACCGGCTTGCCGGCGCGCAGAGCCTCCAGCACAATCTTGTAGCTGCTCATAACCGCCACCGAGGAGCCCACCACCAGCATCGCCGAACATTCGGCGAGCATGGCGTCCTTGCGTGCCTTACGTTCGGCGGGCACGGATTCGCCAAAGTACACCACATCGGGCTTGAGGCGGGTCGAACCGCAGGCGAGGCAGGGCACCATCTGAAAATCGCGGATATAGCGGTCGTCCAGCTCCACGTCACCGTCAGGGTTCACGCGCAGGTCTTCGTCTTCTAGGCGCGCCAGGTAGCCGGGGTTCGCCGCGTCCAGGCGCGTATCCAGGCTTTCGCGACTCTCATCCTGCCCGCAGTCCAGGCACACAATACGGGAGAGGTCGCCGTGCAGTGCCAGCAGATTAGAGCTTCCAGCGCGGGCGTGCAGCCCATCCACGTTCTGCGTAATCACGCCGCTCACGGCACCCAGCTGCTCCAGCTCGGCGAGCGCATAGTGGGCGCGGTTCGGTTCGGCGCGGCGCATGCGGCGCCACCCCACGTAGGAGCGCGCCCAGTAGCGTTGGCGGGCGGCGTCATCGTAGCGGAATTCCTGGTAGGTCATGGGGCGGTGATCGTGCAGGGAGCCGCCGGGTCCACGATAGTCGGGGATGCCGGATTCGGTACTCACGCCCGCGCCGGTGAGCACGAGAACCTTACCCGCCTTGAGTAGCTCGGCAATACCCGCGGAGGCGTATTCTTCGTCGTGCGGGGTGGCGTTCTCAGAGACAACACGCTGAATCGAGCGGATTGCGGCACGATGCACGGAGGCGATTTCTTCGCGCTGCTCACCGGCTGCGGCGAAGTTCTGGCGGTCAGTCCAGCGGTCCATTCTTCTCCTCAATGCTCTGTGTATTAGTGCTCTGTGTATTAGTGCGGTTCAGCGCGGTTCTAACGCGTTAAACGGCTGTGGGGTACCCCCTTTCGAGGGTACCCCACAGCCTATTTCTTATGGTTTCGAACGTGCAAACTCAGCCACAGGCTAAGTCTGCCCAGCTCGTCGGAACTACCCAGCTGACCGGGTTTTCCAATCTAGCCGGTTTAGTTCTCAGCCTTCTGCTCACGCTCGGAGGTCACCGACAGACCGTCGCTGGCAACGTCCGGGTTCACA
>ERZ773071.10-NODE-10-length-40264-cov-24.595_pt1 | contig 40264 bp, 55 predicted proteins | sample MGYA00580621_ERZ773071 | MGnify/ENA primary metagenome ERZ773071 (study PRJEB29015, sample SAMEA2738136) | human oral metagenome | biome: human oral; feature: human-associated habitat; material: saliva | place: China | collected 2211 ... | reverse complement strand
GGCGCTGGCATTACTGCCGCCCTGTTTAGCGGCGGAAAGCTTAATCAATGTGAGTAGTCTGTTTAGATTCCACTTGTCACACTCATACGGGATGTTAAACTGCGACATATACCAGTAGATGAGCTCACTAGTCATGGAATCTTTTGGTCCGCCCCTGGAAGGCGGATTTAGTAGATGAGTGGCAGAGGCTTCGTCGGCGATGTATTCTGCTATTTTGACCTGAACGTTTCGATCAAGTCGACGCATGAAATCCCCGGGGAGAGGTTCCTCCGACATACATTCTACGTAGTACACTGTTTCTTCCGGAGTAGCGGGAGGGTTGTCTAGAAACGAGCGTTTGTAGACTGATTCCCACTTACTCACGGCCGCCAGCGAGTGTGTTAGATGTAAAGTGTACGAAGGCATAGTTACGAACGTGGACGAATCCTCGTCGAACCGCTCTTCCCCGGGGAGTTCAAGCGTTAGTGAGATCATGCCGCCACGAGCGTCTTAATCTCGTCGGGGGTGAGCAGCGTAGCGGGACCAGCGACGCCATACAGCTTGTCGGTGATCTTCTTGTACTTCTCGGGGGTGAGCTTGGTAGAGTCGATCGTGATCAGCGAGGTGGGCTGAGCACCCGTCACGTTGATCGGAGTCGTCGAGCACTCCCACGAGAACGCGATAGCCTCGGGGGAATCCGAGATGGTGTTGTAAGCCTTCTCGGAAGGTGCCGCCATAGCGCCGTAGATGATGTGCAGAAGCTCACCATACTGATCGCCCTTGGTGTCGTTGCCGAGCTTGGTGCAGTACGAGAATGCGAAGCGCGAACGAGGCTGCTGGCCGATGTTGACACCGGCGAGAAGAGCAGCGGTGCCGTCGCACACTGCGAACTCGTCGGGGTACGTGTACGCCTCGATTGTGAACTTCAGGTTCTCTGCCGAAATCAGCGTCAGGTACTTAGTGTTGTCCGCGTAGACGTCCGAAGACTCGGCGCCTTCCGGACTCTCGGAAACCGACTTGAGGCCGTTCCAGGCCACGCCGTTACCGTAACGGTTCTGCTTGAGGTCGTAAGGGAACAACACGCCCTTGTTGACGCCAGTCTGGTAAATGTGCTGGCCTTCTTCGTCCCACTTGATGGGTGCCATGATTTCTCCTTAGAGGTAGGTTGTAAACACGAAGTGATTCATACCCTCAGAGGTGTATGTCGTGTCTAGCGTTGTGTAAGGTATGTCGAGAATAGCGTCGATCGCATCGGGTTGTGGGTCTTTGGTGATCAGAGTCACTGTGTACTCAAGACTATCCTTGTACCGACGATCCGAAGCATGTGTCGACTTATTACGGGACAGATGGAACAGTACCGCAGGGTAGTCCATCTTAAGATTCTCAGGCGGTTGGAAGTATACCCTGTTATGGGCTACAGCCTTCCTGAGAAGGTGTAGGAGGTCCTTATACGTGCGCATACAGACCCCCTAGGTTGATCGTAACTCGTGGTGGATCGATAGATACCGATTGTACCTCCCATTTTGAACCTTTCCACACTACGTATCGAAGGTCCATCAAATGGTTGTTCATCCACGGAGTTGCGATTACGCTAACTTCGTTGGAGAGTCGGAGGTTGGTGTTTACAGAGTCCGAATTCTTGTACCGATTGGAGATCCTACGAAGGAATCCCTTAGCCGGTACTTCTTTTCGTTCCTCCAGATAGACGCCTTCCTCCGACTCTACCGTAGTTACGAAGCCTAGCTTACCGCTAAACTTCGACATACAGTCACGCCTTCTTGCGGGAGACCGTAAGAGCCGAGTACGGTGCCGTCAGGGAGCCCGAAAGACGGGTCTCCATGAGGTACTTGTACTGGTTGAAATCCAGGTCGAACGTCTCGGCCATACCCAGCTCAGCGCCGGCGTTGGAGCCGATCGTGTAGTCGCGCAGGTCGACCACGATGGCGAGGAGTTCGGTGTCGACACCCTTGACCTGGTGCTCGAAACCGTTCATCTGCGGGACGGTGACGATCTTCGAGACGCCCATAGCGGCGGCGAGGGAAGCCTCGGTCTCGTAGATGCGGCGACCGTTCTTGTCCTTCAGCAGAAGGAGCGAGACGAGGCGCTTCTTGTCGATGAACAGCGTCGGGGATCCGGAACCCTCGAGGTCTGCAGACGCCAGGACGATGTCGTCAACCAGAGTCTCGTCGGTCGTGTCGTGCTCGAGAGCCTTGTGGATCGCGTAGAGCTCGTTCTCCTTGATGATGGGGCGAATCGCCTCCTCGTTCACCTTATCCGGGTCGGACTCGGTACGGCCGTCACCCAGGAGGATCGCACGAGCGATTTCCTCATTGAGCTTGCCCTTCATCTCGGACTTGAGCCAGGAGACAACGTTCATGTCGGTGATGTCGACGATGTCGTCGCGATCCAGACGCTGCTTCTTGTAGATGGTCGTGGGAGAGGTGGTACGCATCAGCAGCTTGATAACCTCATCGGTCTTCTTCGCAGCCTTCTTGGCGTAACCCTTAGCCCTCGCCTTGTCGTCGCGGATGTCCGCGAAAATCGACTTGATGCGGGCGAACGGGGAGTGCTTGGTGCCTCCCATCACGACGGAGACCCAGCTCTGATCGCGATCGAGAGTAATGGGCTCATCGGTGATGGACTTGGCGTCGGGGAACAGGTAACCGATGTTCTCGATACCGTAGTCTGCGTGACGCAGTTCCTCGGACAGGGTGGTGCCGTTCGTCTTCGCGCGCTCAACAATAGCGGCGAAATCCGAGTGGGACAGGGTGTTCTGAGCGTCCTTATCGGTGCTCTCGAAGATGTTGTGCTTCATGTTTTCCTCTTCGTCGGTTTCTTCGTCGGTTTCATCAGAGTCCTCTTCCGAGTCCTCTTCGGATTCCATGTCGATTGCGGCGGCGATCAAGTAGTTGACAGCCTCCATCTGTTCTTCGGTGAGATCCGAGAGAATGTCACCGATGGTACGATCCCCCTCAGGAGAGGAATCTTCTTCGTTGGCGGTTTCTTCTTCCCCACCCTCGAAGTCTTCATGAGTCGCGTCGTCTTCCGTGATTCGAATGACGGCGGAGTATCCAGAATCGTCGCTGTGAGCCACAGCAACGTTCTCGATGGTAGCTCCAGGGTTGGCTCCTCGAAGAACAAGGGAAACCTCAACGATGTTTCCATGCTCAACAATGGGTCCATTCTGTCGGAGCTGGTTTGCGAAGATCGACATGGCGTTGATATCACCATGCTCAATCAGTTCGCGTGCGTGATCAGCCTGCTGACTTCCATTAAAGAAGCCGTAGGCGTACACGCCCTTACCTCGGTTCTCGAGCATTGCATGACCGAGAACATTGGTGACTTCACCGTGACCGTGCTGCCAAACAAGAGGCACAACGGCCCCATCGTTCTGCGAAAATGCATCGTGGCCGATAGTACGGCCGTCGGTACACTTAACGCCGGCAACAGTGGCCCAGCCGGAGAAGTCGGCCTTGCTAGTGTCAAGATCCATCGACACTGTCATTTTGAACCTCCTGTTTGGATTCTGCGTTTGCAGAGCTTGTGTACGGGTTCGCCAACTGATCAGCCTTAGGATCTGTAGCCTGAGGCAGACCGATAATGGATCGAATCTCGTTAGGCGTCATCACCAGGTTGGTAATGAACGTTTGCGCCATCGACGCGACCGAGTCTAGGGACGCCGAAGAGAAGGGATCACGAACGTAAATGATACGCTGCCCCTGAGTTCGAGCGGTCCTAGTCAAGAAGACCATGGTTGCCGACTTGGTGATACTGTCCAAGATCGGTCGGACTGTCCTATTGTAGTAGGACAGGTTGGTCTCCGCGTCCGCGGTGCCATTGAATACGCTCTCGGTAAAGCCTAGAGCATTGTAGAGCTGCTCCGTCAGATACTTAACCTGATCTAGTAGGTTGTTCTCCACCGGTCGGTTTAGCTGAGTGATCTTCTCGGCTCCGTCGACGTATGCTACGCCGATTTCAGAGTTTCGAAGCTGCGATTCAATGGCCTCGCGTCGACTTTCCGCCTGCTGTTGCCTAAGCTCGCCTCGAACTGAATAAGGAAGCTGGATGATAAGGTCCAGTTTCTTGCCTAGAGCGCTATTGTCAATAGCGTCCAGGGCGTCGAGTTTGCGAGCGAGTCGCTGCGCCAACGAACCATTTGTTGCGGTCACGTCGTACAGCGGCGAATGGACGACGCAGACAGAATTCTTGGAAACCGTGATGGTTTCCCTATTACCGGTACGGTCGTTATAGACATCCACATCCACGGAGTCGGTGTACCAGTTGACAACTCGACCAACGCGAAGTGAAAGGACGTCAAACGAGCCTTCCTCATTCAGTTGGATGTCCGTATCTACTGGGACCAGAACGGCTGACCCATGCTCAAGCATTGTGTATACGAGTTCATAGATCAGACTATTGGACGTCTGGTCTATGTTAGCCATGAGCGATAGGCATTCGTTTAGCTTACTAGGCTGTTCCGAGTCATATCTGCCATTTTGATCTACGCGTACGTGTCGAATTGGCGTGTTAGATACGTCGAGTGCAATTTTGTTGTATAGCGTTTGAACTAGGTTAACGCTACCACCAGAGCGGTACCTGGGTCTGTATTCACTATATGTCCGGGTAGTCAACGAATGAGAGTCGTTGTTAGTAAATACATTCCAGGCGCTCATAAGCCTCGATCGGATACCCATATGACCTCCTCTCTACGCGAAGTCGTCTAGTTGTTGTTTGTAGGCGACCCAAGCGTCCATTAGAGCTGCGACGCTATCGATCTTGAGATCCATTCGTTTCTTCAAGATCTTTCGGTTGCCATTAGTATCTTCGATTGTGATTGTGTTACCCATCGCCCAGGACATCAGCTCTTGATCGAAGAGCAGATGCCTATCGGACGACAGCTTCTTAAGTTCACCGAGCGGAACAGACTCAGTTCGGGCGCCCTGAATGACCTTGTGGACGCCGTATGGTCCGTTTTCAGTCACCCAGCGCTCGACAAACTCTCTAGCGTTGTACGGATCGTATCCGAAAGCTCGGACATCGAATTCAGATCGGATGATATAATCATCTAGATCGTTATACACCGCAATCATGTCGAGGATGGTTCCATCCATAACCTGTAGTGACCCCTCACGAATGAAGGATTCGTACTTGACGCGCCCCGCTGCGGGTAGCTTGTCAAAGGTCCTGGTCGTAATATAGGCTCGAGTCTTAACTCCGAAGGTACCGTCGCCTAAGGGGAAGAGGAACGTAAACGCACAGAAGTCATCACCCTGTGACAGGTCCGCCCCCATTGCGCATGGCATCTGCCAGTACTCTCTCTTCTGATGGGGGATCGTTTCTTCGTATGTGAAGAAGTACGTATACCCCTCCATGGGGATACCGAAACGCTTGGCCAAGATGTCATTACGGGCTGAGGGCACATTTTCAGCTCGAGCGACGTCTCGTTGGTAGGTATCGTAAGATACGGTCTTACCAATGTTCGGCTGCGCTTTGATCCACATGTTAGGGTCGGCTACTTCCTCCACTTCGTCCAGTCTGTAGTACCAGATGGATGTGTGTGGATCGTAGTAATCTCCCTTTAGGATGCTAAGTAACTCCATTTTGATGGAATCGCCGATACCGTTTCGGACTGTGCCCTCCGAGGACACGGCAAGGATCACCCAGTCATTGAGTTTGGACGCGCCTTGCTCCAGAGCAGAGATCACATCTTGCCTGACATCTCCGGATAGCCATTCGTCTACGGTGTTCACCTTGGTTCGGAGACCCTGAAGTTTATCAACGTTCATGGGTCGAACTTCAAGTAGTGATTTAGTCGAGAAGTTCTCGATCCCGCGCTTCGTAGGTGTCAGGAGGGCCTTGTTTCGGTTCCCTCCCGACGTTGAGTGTACGCTACCGGCGGTCAGAAACTTGAACAGAGGACCCCTAGACCGCGTAATAGCAGTCTTAAAGGGGCTCAGTGTTTCCTCTGCCTGAGGCATTGTTGGTGCCGTTGCGATCTGATGTGTAGTCGCCGTATCAATTGTAAGGAAATACGCGTGAATGAATGACATGTACATCGATTTGGCGGCGCCTCGAGCGACGATAAGATACTGCTTGTTCACAAGCCTTCTCTTCTCGTCTACCTGAACGTACTTACCTTCGTGGCCGTTCTCATCCGGGATGAATTTGGTGACTCGTTCGAAGTAGAACCACGACAGCAGACTCTCAGCCCAAAGTTTGAAGCTGTCGAGTAGTGTCAGGTCTGCTCCGTCAGTCAGAGTCATCTCGTTGTTGCAGAAAGCGATGAAGCCCTCGATTGCCTGGTCGTCGTAATAGTAACGAGGATTAGCAATAAGATCATCAATACGGTTCATCTCCATTTCAATGGTTCGAGAGACCGGAATTTCTCCAGCTAGGACTTTATCTCGGAATTCTCCATAGTATTTTGGTGTGGCCGTATTAGACAGCGTCACTACTTCTTATCCTTCTTCTTTATGACCTCGGAAAGGCCAGTAGCTCGATCTGCTTCCTTAGCCAGAGCCTTGATACTACCCGTAGACAGGTTGGAATCGATGGCTCCTATTAGCATATCGCTAGCCTTCTTGGCTGCGTACTTGGTCAGGTTTGAGCTGGCCTCGCTCACGAACGTGTCTGCGAGCTTCGCGAACTGAGATCGGTTGGCCTTCTCATACTCTGCGAGCTTCGCCTTCAGTTCGGAGTTGGTCTTCTCGAGCTGGAGACGCTTGTTTTGTTCGATGAGATCTGTAGTGGTCAGATTCTTGGGGAGTGCCTTCCTCTGGTCTCGAGTAAGACCGCCCTTTGGCGTGGTCGCATACTTCTCAAGCTTAGCTTGCTTTTCTGCTTCCTTAGCCTTCTTCTTCTCATCGCGTTCGTGCTGCTTCTGTGCACGCTCCGCATCTCGCTGCTTCTTCTTTCGATCCTGCTCAGCCTTGCGAGCTTCTCGAAGCTTCTGGTTTTCAAGCTTCTTGCGGGCTGCTTCAGCCCTTTTTTGAGCGTGATCAGCACTGGCCTTAGAAAGCTTCTGACGAGCTGCACTAGCAGCCTTCTTGGCACCACCGGCTGCTTTCTTAGCACCACTAGCAGCCTTCTTAGCAGCCTTCTTAGCAGCGGCCTTAGCGGCCTTCTCGGCAGCCTTTCGGTCGATCTTCGCCTGAGCCTCAGCTGCTCGATCAGCAGCGATCTTATCCTTTTCTGCCTTAGACTTGACGGCCGAACCCGTGCTGTTTTCAGGCTGTTTACGGACGCCCCACTTCATACCAAGGACGCCGTAGTGTGCTAGTTCCTCTGAATTGTGAGTCTCCACTCGATCTCACTCCTTAGTTGCTTGATGGCCTCGATCGTGAATGATGTGGCCGGTGGATCGAATGCTAGCTTGACAGAGTAATTGACATACTGTCGCAGCATTCTACCGAGTACCGTGGTTGGATAGTCATCCGACGCGGATTGAGGAAGAGCTGGATCCTCTGTCAACTGCGTGGCAGTCATGAGGGAGTTCTCAATAGCGTCGGTTAGCTCGAGATCGAAATCGGTGTCTTCATTCTCGATGTTAAGATACCGTTTCGTCTCTTCTAGAATGGTCACGAGATCCTCCTCCCCCATAATGTCGTGTCTCCGGGAGACCTAGGCTCAAAGTCAACCAAAGCCAAAGGAGACGTTCCGTAGTGAATAGCGTTGTGTGTATCTCTAGATACACAAATAAGATTGTTCAGATCCCACATACATGGGTCCGCATCAGAGCATTGTCGGGGCGTTAGAGGGTTTATATGATGAACTACGATACCATCGTAGATCTCATAGCCCTCTATACCTAGGTCGCAGCCCAGATCTCTAGCGATCGCCTCTGTTCGAGCCTTTCGCCAGACGTCAGACCTGTAAAAATCCTGATTCATCCATCTGGAGCCGCCGAAGGTCTCGTCGAAGAACTCTCCATTCAAGGAAAGGTATTCTAGTCGCTCTTCAAAGGTCTCCAGCCTGGACAATTCGTTATAGCTGCGCATCGGGCTCTCCAGAATATAACCTGAAGGCGTCCAACGCTTCCGAAACAAGCTCTTCGGTTCTGGCTGCCGACTCAAGAGCCGAAACTTTAGCCTGTGCGAGTAGAGTATCCGCTTTAATGCGCTCTTGTTCCAGCTTTTCCCTACTTCCACCGAGTTTTAGGAAATGTAGGATCACAGAATTGGACGCTGTACCGTCCATAATCTGCTGTGCGGCTAGATCCATCGCACCTGCAATAGCCAATCGCTCCGCTTCTTCTGGGCTGGTGGGGGGTTTTCCCCGCTTTTTAACCATACATGCTCCTCTTTTGGTTCGTTCGAGACGAGTTTTAACCTACACGACCGCCGGTTGAAAGGAGCATGAAAGACCGGCCGATGAGAGAACCAGGCCGTGTAGGCTAAAACCCATCTCGAAATATCCCTCCGGGGGTAAATCGAGGAGGGGCGCGATTTGGGCGGGGGTGGTAATCGCGCTACCGGCCCCCGGGGTGTTAAGGGATGGGCACCGGTCATCCGCCGGCTTTGCGATCCATCTGACGTTCATCGTTCGACGAACGTTCGCAATCCTGTTGTGTCCCAAGCGATGATCCAATCGATTGCTTCGTTCACATCATCAGCAATCAACGCATCACTAAGGTTTGAGCTTGTCTTACACACACGATCAAGGAGAGCACAAGAGTTGTAACCTTTGTTCGTGTCGAATGCAAACCACAAGTCGAACTCATCTTTAGGATCGTAAGGATTGTCTGTTGTCGTCAAGTATCGAGTAGTCATGTCTATCAACCTCGCACAGCTTCTCGAACGGACGACGTGGAGATGCCAAGCATCTCAGCGATCTCAGATGTAGTTGCACCGTTTCGAGCCATAGCACGAGCACGAGCAATCACACCAGTTGAAAGAACTGGCTTGTCTTTAGGCATGGATAGTTCATTCAATCTCGCTGGGTCCGCATACCTTGCGATGGACTCCATCATGGCGTTACTGACTGCACCATTCATGATGGCTTTCCATTCGTTGTCGGTGATGTCGAATTGGACCTCCTTACGGGAGGCTCCTGTCCTGGCACGCGCTGCCTTGAGAGCCTGCGACTCGAGTCGAGTCCTCTCCTCCTTTGTAATTGAAGGATTCTCGTCGACCTTTGCCTTCACCACACCCCCGGCAACCAATTGAGCCTGGCGTTCCCTGGGTGCATTAGTGAGGGCCGTACGGACCTTCTCCTTGAGAGAGGCCACTTCGTCCGAGTACTCCTTGGCAGCAAGGGGGTCTCTTTTTAGGGCGGGGGTATCAACAATCTCCCGCCTAGCCCTATTTGCCAGGGTCTTCATGTTGTTGGCGTAGCCTGCGTACAGTTCCTCCATGGGTGTGCCTGAAGAAAGCTTGCGGGCGTCATCAACCAATTCCATACGCGACACCTTCTGTGTACGCAGTACGGTTTCAACACGAGGTGCCTTGGTCTTGAACTCCTTCACCACGGTATATGTTTCACCAGTGTCCTCATATACCTTTCGTCCGGTGAGGGGGTCAATGGGACCACCCTTAGCGGCGGACCTAAGCTTGCGCTTTGGAATATCCACCTCGGATGCAGCACGGGAAATAAGCGTGGACACACCGCCACCGTCTTGATATTTCTTCTTGAGAGAATCAATACCGTTATCGGCGGCCGACGTTTTATAATCCAGCTTATGCTTGGCGGCATCAATAACCACCATGGAGTGGCGGACAGCTCGAGCGAGCTCGGCTTCCGTCGCACCCTTGATCGTCATATCCGTAATAAGATTTGAGATCTTACCCATCTCTCGCTGCTTGGTGATCTCCGACATGACCTTCATGCCAGGATATCCAGGATATGCGGCAGACGGATCAAAGCCTTCGAGACCCTTCAGCGGAGACGTGGAACGAATACGACTCTTGGGTGTGACCGGAATAACCAGCGCAGTGTCACCATCGAAGTCGGCGCCTGACAGTCGCTGTGCCACCTTCGGATGAATACCGATTGCGTCAGCTGCCATTTCACCAATGCTTCGGCGGGCCTGCTTGTGTCCGTTATTTACAGTCAGGATCGGGATCTCGAATGTACCACCATGAGGATATCGGACGAGTGCGACCTGCGTTCCGTTCTTGTAGTTCGGCGCATATACCTCAGTCGGCTTCAGGGTCTTGACAGGCAAAATAACCTGATATGCCTGGTTCGGTACGGACGCAGCACGGAGACGAGTCGCATCGGAATCACAGGAGTCTGCGAATTCCTGCAGTGCTCGTTTACGGAGGACGGGATTTGTCAGAGACATGATCGTCTCGAATTTATCCTTCTTCTCCGCGGTTGTAATATCGAGCTGCTGCTTCGCGAATGAGAGGTTCTGCTTCGAGAGGAACTGGGCTGACAGTGTCTTCGACCAGTCTCCCCAAGATCCTTCTTCATTCACGATATTTACGGGCGACAGCTTCTTCTTGCCGTCCTTGTCCAAATATTCCATCTGACGGCGGATGGTTGCGCCAAACGGATTATCCGGGTCGGTCTTCATGCGCTTCAGCACGGAGTCGCCATCAGATATCATTGGAACGGACTTCGACTTGTTGGTGTTGAATCGAATATCTTTTCCAGCAGGGAGATCGTCAGCGTAAATGGCCATACCCTTGAGGTAATGCGTGTCATCAACGGAGATGCGAACCTGAGCATAGTTCGACTTGCCAAGATTCAGATCCTTGAGGCCTCGTCGAATCTCGATAACACCATCCATGTCAGCACCCCCCTGTTCAGAATATCGAACCATGACTCGCTTAGAGTCGAGAGGTGCGGGCGGCTTCAGTGACAGCTTGTTGCCGGCAGGGTCAGTTCGAACACCGACGACGTGGATCTTATCCAGGTTCTGGACAACTTCTCGCTTTTCAGTGCCCGGGGCAACGAGAACGCGAGTGGTTGTATATTTATCGGTGCCGAGCTGTCGAATTTTTATGTCTTCGACCTTGTAGCCCTGCGCTTCGAGTGTGGAGGCGGCGAGCTTTAGAGAGGTCGCGGTGGTCCCGAGAGTCACCTCGGTGCCAGCACCAATATCAATATACTTGTGCTTGTCGACCTCCCGCTTCAGAATATCCGCGGTGCCTTCGATCTTGCTCGCAGTTCGTCCGGCGTCTTCCTTCAGGTAGTTGCGTACCGTGCTGGAGGAAATACCGAGACGATCAGCGATAGCGGCCTGGGACATGTTCTTCGCATCGAGCTTGCGTACCATTGCGATTTCGACCGCCTGGCGTTCTCGCTTAGCGATCGACTTGGTGGCACGGAGCTCAGTTGTGGTCATACCAAGACCTCGAGCGATCTCAGCTTCACTCATACCCTTGGACTCAAGTCCCTTCACGAGACCTTGGAAATCGAGAGAGCGCTGATAAGGATCCTTACCGGATCCCCAAGGATAACGGCCCGACTTACGCAGAATACCGTAGTGAGCCAGAGTATCGTCGGTTTCTTCAGGGGTTGGGGTATTTACGTTCAGCACTGGTCCTCCAGATCTAAAATATCCGAGAAATGTACGATTCGGCGCATGATGTCCCGAATATCATCTGTATCGGGAGTGTGGGATCTTACTTCACCATTTTGATAAATGCGAAGATGCATGTTGATCGTCGGGGAAATATTATACTCCAGGCAGAAAAGCGCGGCGTAGATCTCGAGCTGTTCGAACTTGGTCGGGCCTAGTCCGGTCTTGAGATCGTGAATGCGTAGCAGTTCATTGTCTGGATCAAATGAAATCGCATCGGCGGTTCCGAAGGCATGGGGGCTAAAATATAGAACCTGCTCCGGAGTCATCGAATATCGGATGGCGTCGTTAACGAACATACCGACAGTATCGGCAGTATCACCGAAGGGGAGCCCCAAACGAATATGCTCAGCAGCAATCTCATGGAGTTGAGTACCAATAGCAGCTGCTCGAGCATTACGATATGTCTTGAGGACTTTATCGTCATCATATCGGAGCCATGAGCTTTTACTGGCCCCGAGGAATGCGTGCTTACCTTCGAGGTTGCGGTGATCGACGAATCTCACTGGCGGACTCCAAAATAAATCTGAAGTTCGTCAAGGACTTCCTTCTCATTCTCCGGGTAAATGAAACGAGCGAAGCCCATCATCGTTAGGCGGTTGACATAATATGTCTGGTTCGGTTGAACGTGCGCCTTGTCAGATGCCTTGACTTCGAGCATGGCCCACATGTCTCCGTGAAGGATCAGAAGATCAGGAACTCCCTGTAGATAGTTAGGGTCATTCTTCAGGATGAGGCATCCGGGCAATAGCCGGGATAGCTTCCCCATCAGATCTCGCTGGTACTTGTTTTCCTTTGCGCTCATGTTTGCTCCTTTCGCAAAGGTAAAGAAATGGTATAACCCCAGTGGGTAAGGACAGTGGGTAAGGGCCTAATGGGCCCCGTTCTATCCATTATAGGAAAAGTTTTTGTATGGGTTCGTTACCCACTAGGATTTTACGCCGAAATTGTATGATCATCGCATGAAAATTGCAAGTGTCCCGTTTGGCCCGCTGTCCCGGGGCTCTTATTATATATATTTAATTTTAATTTAATTTAATTTAATAGAAAAATAAGTGGGCCAAATGGGACAGCAGCGACTTTTCGTTGCAATTTCAAGGAAAAGTCGACATCGACAAGTGGGCCAAAAGTGGGACAGTGGGACAAAAAAGTGGGACACTGTCCCAAAATGGGCCAAAAATGGCCCCGTAGTGGGTAATGAGACCCTATCCGTAGTGGGTAATGAGGCCCACCTGAAGACCCTTTTGTCCCGTTTTTGTCCCGGAAGTGGCCCACTTTGTCCCGTTTCTGTCCCACTCTGTCCCGGCAAAAAATGAGAATCCAAGTAGTATTTGCAGAGCGAGGGACCGTTTTTAGGCGATCCCCCGCCCTACAAATGTCATGCAGCGAGAGGCGGATTAGGGTCAAATTCAGTGAGTTCAACCCGAATATCGTAGCGAGTGTGGATATCGTATTGGCCGCTCTGTCCGATCAACCACGCAGCGTGAGCGTACAAATCCCTCAGGCTACTAAAGAGACACCTCGTCTCATGACGAAGTTCCTCTTTGTGATACCTTCGGAATACCAGTATGTACGGTACGGTTTCCATGTCAGCAACCCCTCTCGCAAGAGTTGATCAGCTTGCCAGTCTTGTCCTCGCGCCAGATCCTGATGATGGCATTATCCGCGATCTCACCATCACGAATAACCGTCACCGCCGACTTGAGAACGTCCTTTGCGTATTCATACGCGTCATCCATCGTTTCGAAACCTTCGCATGACTCGAAAGGGGCGTACCTACCCATTCCGTATTCAATCTGTACGGTAAACATTTGGAAACATCCTCTCAGAAGATCCGCAGAGTGTCGAGCTCGTCGAAGCACTCAACCTTGGTCATTCGGATGACGACATTCTTCTCAGGCATCATGCAGACCAACCCCTTGACATAGGTATCGGCCCTAGCACGATCTTCGAAAAATGCGTAGTAGTCGTAACGCTGCTTGGTCTCTGAGTCGACCGTCGTGACATGGACCATCCACTCAGTGTTGATGTCCTGTCCGAAAATATAGGTCTTGTTAGCCATTCTTCTTCCTTCGATTTGCCGGGTTGTTTGGGCAGTATACGGTGTGTGTCTTGGGGTAAATTCGTCCGCTGGGACTACGCCAGTACTCCTGACGATCGTTGGGATGCGTCTTGAACCAGTAGTGATCCTGGCACTCGCACTTGTCTGGCGGGGTAATCTCCGAAGTTAGGATTCCGTTTAGTGTCTCAGTGACCATCCTAGCCAGTACAGCATAGAAGAACTTCGAATCACTTTCAACGGCCTTGTCGATTACCCCTTGATTGTATAGATGGAAAGGCACGTGAATACGATCGTCGGCGAAACACTCGACTCGAACCTTGATACGCTCCCCCTCTTCGAAAATATCGACAGAGAAGTCCGAGAGCTCGTATCCGTTGTCAGTCTTCATCATAAGCCCCTTCTACGACTACATTACCAGTTTTGTCCATAATGACATCGATCTTCTTATCGCGGAGATAATCACCCACTTTCAATTTACGAATGTCATCCGTGTATTTCAACACATCTACAGTCGTGGGCCAGTGGAGATCATCAGCTAAACGAATTGCGTATGCATAAGCCTCCCGTAGATTCCGATGAACACTAAGAACCACACAAGGCGCGAAGCCCGTCTTGAAATCAATAACGGCCAGGACGCACCACTCAGTCGTTGCAGTCATTGCTGAGCTCCTTTTTCCAAGAATCGACCATAGCCTCAAGTGCCTGGCGTATCATCATTTCAGCGATCTGCTTGTCGTCCGCAATAAACTCATACTCGAACAAGTGGATCTTAACGTTAAGGTCTCCCTCGTTAACATCAGCATGAGCCTGTTGGGTTAGTCTCGCGTCATGAAGAGTCTTGTGAAATGACATAAAACGACGAATCGTCCCATCCTCCTGATACGACTCAACGAGAACACACCAGCTCTTACCTTCGGGGTTGTAAATCACGCAACCAGGCTTCATAGACGACATTTCATGCTCCTTTACAGGTTGTGCGCAAATATGCGCTCATTGAAGACGCCCTTCTCTTGGACAGCCTTCCTGATGGCAGAGTCTATTCCAGACTCAGAGAAGAAATAGAAGTAGTGGAGATCCGTGAATGGGGTGTTGATCCGGTCGATGCGACCTTCAGCCTGCTCCAGGATCTTCCACGAATAGTTGAGGGAGTAGAACACAATTGTGTCCGTCTCTACACAGTTCCACCCCTCGGCGCCCGCGGTATACTGTACCAAATATACCCATGAATCAGTAGACGGGATCGGCTCGTGATTGTGTCCGTTCCACTCAGCCACGTTGAATTCATCCCGCAACTCTAGCAGGATGTCTCGCTCGTAGTTGAAGTTGTAGAACACAATCAGTTTCTTACGCTTGCGCGCCACCAGACGAATATGATCCACGCGAGATCTATCCGAGTTGACGCACTTGCGTAAGCCGTAACAGACACCGGCAGCATTCCTATAAGGCTCCTCGGTCCATGGATCCACACGCTTCTTAGCGATGGACTCGTACATCTCCTCGTCATACTCCATGAGGATGTAGGACCGGTTACGCCTTGTGTGACGCTCCGCCGGCATCGGGACAAGTATCTTCCTACGACGAGCCTCGAGAAGCCCCGTATCGAGATACCGCTTCACCTTCGGGTATTTCGCGAACCTGTCCCAGACGATGTGGCGTTCTGCGAACTCGGTTCTGTTTTTGTAATACCCGTTTGCGATGAACAGTGGGACATAGTCGAGCCAGACATCCCCCGGCGTTGCACTGAGCATAATCCATTGATTATTCTCCACAATCTTGAGGAAGCTCTTAACCCAGGCTCCAGACCCGACTACACGCTGCTCATCAAATATGAACACATTAAGGCAGCAGTCATCGAATTTCGAGATGTTGTTCCAACTCTCGATCGTCACCTCTTCAAAGTCGGCACCGAGCGCAGCGAACTCACCCTCCCATTCGAGAGAGTCTCTCTTCCGCGCAGTGGTGATTACAATAATCTTGCTTTCGTCCGCTTGAGAAAGAGCCCAAGAGGCTCCTACTCGTGACTTGCCCGAGCCAACGCCACCGACAAGGACTTTGCCACTCTGTAGGAGCCCCAAGGCCTCTTCCTGATGCGAATATAACTTCGCAACCATTACTTCTAGAGAATCTCCTTCTTCAGCAAGCGGAGCACCACTTCCGCTGCATCCTTAGGAATGTGAGGATACATCTCGATCTTGACCGGGTAGTTAAACAACCCGTAGTGCACCTTAGCGATCCATTCCCACGCCAGAGGGTTAGTACCGTTAAGGATACACTTACCGCGATGTGTAGTGATCTCGACCCACTTGATCACCTTCACGTCTTCCTCATCCCCGGGCACCATCAGAATTTCCCCGAGGACAGGACGCTTACCTGATAGGATCTCCCTCTTGAAGTCGGGAGGCGTCTGCTCCCGTAGAGGAGTGGAGAACGAAGTCTTGACGTTACCGAATCCGCGAATGAAGTACTCGCTATCAAACATGTGTAGGATGCCTTTCGTCTAAATATAGTTCACGTGAGCGTTAGACTCACACCATCTCAGGAGACTTAAACCCACGCATAAGTGCATCCGAGATGAGCTTACGCTCTTCGGGATCATCGAAGTCGGGGTTAACCATGACTTCCTTGGTCACATAGTTAACCTGCTTGATGCGGGCAACCCAGGAGTCACCATTGGTGATCTGACCATCGTAATCCGTGGAGAGGATCTTGAGCTCGTAGTACACTGTGTCCGTATCCTCCTTGAGGGAGAACTCGGTAGTGGGGGTACGCCCCTCAAGCTTCTCAACAGAGAAACGAGGATCAAAGGTCTCACCGACGATGCGACCGTTGCGGAAGTTAATCCGGAAGGTGTAAGGCTGGTCGTCAGCAATCTTGTTGCCGACTGCCTTCTTCACGAGACCGACGATGTTGTCGTTGATCTTGCGCATGTTCTGTTCGTACTTCGTGAACTTGAAGACATCCTTCTCGGCGACAAGCTTCTTCTTGATCGTTTCGGGGATCTTAGTCATCAGAAAGTATCCATTCCTTGCTCGCGGTTGAGCGCTGCCTTAATGGATGCCAGGGCAGCCGGCGTGATCTTCGGGTTGAACTCAGCGTGCTCGGCCCAGTACTTACCCCTCTGATCCGAGGGAGTAGCGCCAGGCTCGTTCGCGTTACCCTCGACCTTGATACGCATGATGTAGTCATCACCCGCATCGATCGTGGTATGCTTAGACGCATCCACAGCTGAGGCGCCATTCTCGGCGAAGACAAGTTTCTTGACGTTCCACATCCAGACCTCAGCCGCGGGATTGTCGGTGTGGAGCACGGTCTTGTCAACCTGCTCGCCACCAATCTCACCATGGATCTCGATCGAGAAGCCGGTGTAGTCCCCGTTGATCGGGATGAATCCGTTCTTGATATTCACGATCGCCGTGAAGTTATCGTTGTCGAACTTAGAGTTCATCGGATCCGAGAGAACGGCCTCGAGGTAACCCGCGATACCGAGAGCATCCACGGAGGAAAGCTTCTCCTTAACCGGGTTAAGATCGTGCCAGGCCTGGTTATCCGGCACCACAGTTTCGAACCAGTTAGCCATGAACTAGTTCTCCTTCCTTCTGTAGGCGGTCCCAGATAGTGTCATCCAGGCGCCGCCTTGTTTTGTTGACATCCGCCCGGGATCCTAAATATAGGTTGTCCAGAGCGTTGTTCCGAACGTCGCCATCGGTATGGCAGACGAAGGAATCAGTGGGCCACCTCTTGTAGAAGGCAGCCCAAACAACCGAGGCGACAGTCTTTTCAGACGCCCTCCCGGAAGATTTGTAGAGTCTGACATATAGCGTCTGACCATTCCTCGTGAACGGCCGTAACGCTACGACAGAGTTGATCTTTCGAACATCCCCCAGACGATTAGCCTCATACTGTGGGAAGTTTGGTACCCGTGCCCAAATGTCTATTTCATCGAGCATTTCACCAACTCCTAACGACGGGGGCAGGCCACACACAACCCACCCCCGTCAGGAATGTTAGACGTCCAGATCTGCGTACTTAGCAGCGAACGTCGAGGTCTCATCATCGACCGTGATGTAGGCCTCCTTGAGGTATGCAGAGATACCCTTGTTACCGTTGAAGTCGTAGACGTGCGGGGAGATCACGACGTCAGCCGTCTTGATCGTAACGCCGTCCAGCGAACCAACGGTCTCTTCAGACAGCAGGACCTTGCGACCACCAGTGATCATCCAGATCGCCGGCGGACGGAAGTCGAATCGGACCTTGACTGTGATGTACGGCTTCTCGGGATCCGGATTGCGGTCCTTGTCCTTGCCGTACTTGATGTTCCAGCCGTCGTTGACGAGATCATCCACGAGATCCAGAGGGATCGCGACGGAGAACTCACGACGACCTTCCTTGTTGAAGCGCGAAGCAGCTCCGGAGAAGTTCAGGAAGAACAGCTTACCGTTCTCGATGCAGATATCAGATGCCATGTTTGGTTTCCTTTCTAAGCGACGAATTCGTCGAAGTTGATGAATTGTTCAATGGCTGCGCGCGCTTCGTCCGCGAGCGCTTCGGAGTAAGATGTATCAACATCCTGCTCCAGGTGTAGGTACTTGACTACTTCTGCTTCCTTCCAGAAATATCCCTTAGTACCCACAACGGCGTCTTTGATCTCGCCGTCCTTGTTCTCCCTAAGGAGTTCACCGCCACCCCTGTCCGGCTTGATCGGCACGAACGCACCGACCCTACCGACAAAGTGAGGCTCCCCGTCAGGGAAGCGCAGATACATGGCGGTCTGTACCTGCTTGGTCTGGACGTAGTCCTCGAATTCAATCGGCTCTCCGGAGAAGAGCTTCTTGAAGACGTAGGGCTCCTGGAACTGCTTGCCGGTAGCCGTCCACTCACCTTCGTGGGGGGATGCGTACTTGGCGATGTAGACGGCCTTGTTCACGAGCACCATCTTGGCGTAGGTGGCCTCGTGTTCGAAGGTGTACCCATATCGCTTCCCGAATTCCATCACCTTCTGAATATCATCAGGTGTGGCCCCCGGGATCTTGATAGAGTCCGTCTTGATGTGCGCAACTGTCAGACCGAGTTCCTCCTGCACATAGTGCTTGAGATCGATCATAAAGAGCGCCCCTCGCTTTGCAACGATGTTATCGATGTTGCGAGGATCATATGCAGGGTTGTCGAACTTGGCGCTCGTCAATCCGTACATAGAGTTGATAGGAAGCTTGAGTGCAGTTCCAAGCTTGTCCAGATCGTGCTGCTCGGCGATAGACAGGAGCCTACTGTCGAACAGCTTACCAAGAGCGTCCATGTCCTTATGCTTAATCGCGATGCGAGCTTGCTTAAGTTCACTATACTTCTTGGTGTAGGGTCCGAAGAGGTTAAGCTCCTCGATAGACGTCGGGTGCATCGAAGCGACATCTAGGAGCACAACATCTTCGTAGTAACCGGGTTCGGAGTATACGTAGCCTCCCTCCCCGGGGTCTTCTCCACGATAGGAAGATCCCTTGAATTTATCGAAGGTGTATCCTGGGAAGATCGTGGATAGGTCTGTGTAGACGAACTTGCTCTTGTCGGGCCTCCGGTCTTTGCCGAACACCAGGGCGCATGTGTGCTGATTGGTCGTGTCATTGACAGATAGGCCAGAAAGCTCAGCCAGAATCTGTCGGGCACCCCAGTCATCACTAAGGTGATTAAACACAGCTTCAGTCGCCTCGACATCGTTCGCGCAGTAGTCACCCGCGGTTTCCCAAAGCTCCTCAGGAACGGGCTTGTCCCAAGGAAGACCAAGCTCCTGGTGATGAATCCCAAGTTCAATCTCCCACTTCTTAAGAGACTGCTTCTTTGTCGAGAAGTCGTAAATATCCGTGTAGGACATGGAGTACGCTTCTCGGAAAGTAGCATTTGCTTTGTTCTCGATGATTCGCTGAGACTGCTCGAATAGTTCCTCATTAGAATATCCGAGCGACGCAGCGTACATGATGTGGTTGTCGTACTTACGGTTGTTGAACCCGATGAGTCGGAGCTCCATCAGCTTCTTCACGTCATCAGCAGACGGGTTGAAGAAACGTCGGACCGGCTCTCCCGGATACTTGTAGCAGACAATGAAGAGGTTAGGAAATACCTCGACGTCGAAGAACGCGATGGGCCCGTCTCCGTCTTCCTGTACTTCCATCTTGTCTTCAGACATGAAGTGCATCTCCTGCACGACCTTCAGACACCGCTCAGCCTGATTGGTAGACTTAGCGGCGAAGGACGTTACAGCGTTCTTAGCATCGGTCACATCGTACGTGATCCCAGACGAATATGCATTGTCCAGGACTTGCTTGATGAAGTCGACGCTAGGCGCCGTAGCGGAGTGCACTTCCTTACGGAGCGCCTTCGCAATGAGAGCACGAAGGTGGTTCTCATCCTTAACGTGCTGCTGGTTAATCATTCGCTTTGCTTTCTCGGGCAGTTTCTGCACATAGTCTGCGATCGCCAGATCGTTCGCAAGTGAAAGTCGTCTGCGCAGGGCAGACTTCCCTCGGAATCGCTTGATCTCGATTCCCGGCGAATACTCGGCAACGGTATCACCAGTACCAGTGTATCGGTAGACGAGGTGTAGTCCTCCACCACTCTTCGAGACTTCCGCAAACGTCGGAGGCCAAGTACTAGCAGCACGCAGATTGCGGCGTAGGTCTTTTTCACCATTCTCTCCTTTCAGATCGAAGTCGATGACAACATACTCTTCAGGAAGCCTGACGTAATGCTGCTTCGACACATCGATGTCTTTGAGTGTAGTTGTGATTGAGTCCCAAGGTTCTTTGGGGGTTCCTTGAGCGGATGTGTATTGTGCCGGCTGGTTTTCGAAAATATCATCGAAAGCAGTGTGATCCATAGACTTCAGATCAAGCCATGTATCATCCTCAACCGGATTGGCGACAAGAGCCCCCGATTCAAAGAGCTCCGTCCTGAACCCAGAATATACATTCCTTTGGCGAGTGCCATTGACTCTGCAGCGTTCGTGGAACTCGTTAAAGTAATGCTTCACTTCGGTCCGGAACTTATGTTTAGGCATGACCCAATTAAGGCCGGAAGCCTCAGCGTAATTCCTATACTCCATGTAGGCAGATGCAAGGGTGACAAACTCTCGAGTAGAGTAGTCGTCATACATCTCGAACATGAAGTTGTAGACAGGGTTCGTTTCGCCCATCATGACTGACGTCCTGTAATCCTTATAGTAGTCAGGGCCCAGACTACGATAGACTGAAATACAGTGCTGAGCGATAGCCCCGAGCTCTCCAGAGACCCCCGACATGATCTTACGATACTCCCCAATAGGAATGCGCCTATTAGACGGGTAAATATCAATCAGTCGTCGAGGGATACCGGAGTTTGAATCGGTGATCTTGACGGGGTTATTCGATGCCATAAGCAGCATGGTAGAGATCCGCACTGGACGAGGTTTCTTGAACTTCTCGTTAACCAGCTGGATTTCGTGAGAAATGATGGAGTTAAGACGAGTGTTGGTCTCGATCTTACTCAGGTCTCCATCGTGCTCTACGGCAACCAGAGGATCATCAGCAAACGCAGACAACGCAAAAGCATTGCTACGCTGAGCCAGCGCTTCGGAGTCAAACGCCGTAGCGTAATCTCCGAAGAGAGACTGCATAATGTTGAGGATCGTTGACTTACCTGAACCAGGCTCGCCGTAGAAGACAAGGAACTTGTCAATCTTACGGCAATCACCGGTGAGGATAGCTCCAATACCCCATTCAATCTTCTCTCGCTCCTCAGGGTCGTAGAGCGTGTCTACGAGCTTGTTCCAATTCACAGGCTCGCTATCAGACAGAGAGTATGGCAGTCTAAACGATGCGTAATCCTCTTGTCTGATTGGTGTGTCTGCAAATATAGGCTTGCGATCGAGAGGGTGATCAGTATCGACCATGTTCTTAGTCCATAGACGATACCTCTTCCATACACCATCCCCGTCTCGTCGACAGAGTCTAGGAAGTAAGTTGATGTGACGCTTGGCTGCGTCTTCGACATAAGTAAGGACATCCGAGTCGATCAAGTCAATGATCTTGTGCTCTCTCTTAGTCCACAACTCGCTGTCTGGATCCCACACAGCAACGAACTCGCCCCTGTTAATCATGATATCTCGAGAATATCCATTGATGAAGTCGGGGGCTGCAGCTAACTGTCCAGCTTGTCCACGCACTGGAGAAGTCTCGATGCTATAGAAATCCATACTCACCTCCTTTCTAGTGATATGGATCGTAGTGGTTTGCCCAAATAATCATCTGGTCTCGTAGGGGTGTCTCTAGCATTTCGGCGCCCGGTACCCTGAATAGACCACCAGAACCATTCTGCTGGTACGTCCTATACATCACGGTCTCCGCGCTATCGAGAGCCCGAGCATACAACTCGGGACCGTAGAACATGGAGTCGACCGCATCGGACACCCCCAAGTTCATCAGGATGGACCGAGTGAAGTCCGCTCGATCCTGGTACACCATAGCCGTTAAGGTATCCGTCAGGGAGACAAACACCTCAAGGAAAGACACCGGGCCCTGCCTCGGAGTGTCGCGATCGAATTCGTAGGCGTATTCATCCCGCATACGGAGGGCTTGTTCAGCCTTGTCTCCATCCTCAGGAATATACCACACGAACTCGATCTCGTCCCACACCGAAGCAAGGCCGCGATAGTCGCTAAGACACCCTCGCTGGATCAGCCAGGGTAGGTACATCATGGTCAGATCTTATCCCAGATCACACCGTCGACGTTGAAGTCGATGACGACGTTGGAGTGGATCGACTTGCGCTCGTAATCGGGGACTCGGTAGATCGAGCCCTCAATATCACCGAACGACACGTAGCCGTCTCCATCACCGTTCTTGAGCCATCCGACGAGGGCCCCCTCCTTCATACGGGAGAGGCCGAGCTGGTCGAAGACCTCGTTGAGGAAGAGATGCCCCTTCTTCTCCAGACGTCGGTTCGCCCACGCCTGAATTTCAGTGAGGTTCATCGTGGTGTAGTCTTCGTTGGGATCCCACGCTGTCGACGACGTCTCAGAAATAACCCGAGCGTACGGAGAGCACTCTCGGACCATCGAGAGGACTGCATCCAGAACGTCGCCAGCATCGTTAGGATTATCGCTTGCAAGAATCTCCTCGGCAGTCTTCCCGTAATTAGGAAGCTTCGGAGCCACGATCTTGTCGACGGTCTCCTTACCAAGCGTGTCCACCATCTTCGCCTTGTAGTTGTCGAACGCATTCTGCACCGTGAAATATGCGGCGCTCAGAGCGGCCAGACGCTTACGGGAGATGCTGTTGGAGAAGTAGATGAGCGCGATCGTGGTACCGCCGATAATCACCGTGGGGGCGATGTGACGAGCAGCATCGAGAGCGAACGCAATACGGTTCTTGCGCTCAATCGCGGGGACCTGCTCGTCGGGAATCTCATCAGCCCGATCCTGGCAAGCCTTAACGCGCTCGTAGTTGCGGTACTCGACATCCTCGAAGGTACGTCCAGCTCGCCACGCCAGAGCAGAGGTCGCGACAACGCCAATGGAGGCACCGACGCTGAGGATTGTGGGGGCGTGCTTAGAAACACGGCCGATTGCAGTGTAGAAAATGGTGCTGATAGTCATCAGCAGCTCCTTTCAGAAAATATAAGTCACTTGATGGGTTCCGGGGAATCCGAAACGATGATCCAGCCATCACGGGAGGATCGGAGTTCAAACGCGTCGAGGGTAGTCCATCCCCAACGCTCGTCGGTGTACTTGGGTTGAATACCGACAGAAGAATATAGAGCAGCGACGGAAATCTGGCCATAACGCTCGATGGTCTCAGCCAGATACTCAATCACTTCAGTCGCGTCAGACTTCGTGTCGAAGACGAGATCGTCGACTCGAACACTGCTCTGACGCACAGCACCACGAGACTCCAAATATCGAACGTTATTGGGAGTGCCTCGAGTGTAGGTCGTACGGGACGATGACCCATACGACGTGTAGGTGCCGCTACGCCCACGATTGACGTCGACAGCACCGTAGAGAAGCTGCTGGATACCCTGTGTCACCATGTCAGTGATAGCGTTCTTAGCAGCGGGAATCGCGACATCGATCACGAGGTGATTAGCGATGTCAGGGAGATCATTGACGAAGAAAGTCTTGAGAGCCTCCTTGATAGGGCTCGACTTACTCACCTTCGCCTTGGCGATAACCTTCGTTTCCTTCTTGGCCGGGGTGGCCCCCTCCCTGGACTTATCAGAGTTTCCAGGGAAGGAGCCGGACGAAGGTTCGATGGGAACCACGTCAGCCATTGTTAGCCTCAACAATCGCTCGGAGCTCACCCGGAGTCTTGCCGGGGTTCTCGTCGATAAGCTTCTGAGCCTTCTCCATGATGTCCTTCGGGAAGAGACCACTCATGAACTTGTAGGCGAATTTCTCATCGTTGATGAGCAGGTCCAGAAGAGCATCGAATGCCGGAGAGATCATGAAAGACCTAGTCTCCGCCTCATCCTTGATGAATCGACGACCGTCGGCGCTTCGCGTACCGTATGAGCAAGCGATAAATTCCTTCATGAGCTCGTAGGCATCAGTCGCCGTGCCGTTGCCGGAGGTGACTCGAGCGAGCTTCAGAGACAGCGGGTAGCGCTTGAGCTCCATGTCAGTGAGTTCACTCTTGGAGAGGTGGAAGTAGAGCTCCTCGTCGACGATTTCGCCGTCGAAGTTTTCGTAGGTGACCTTGATAGTCTGCATGTTACTTGGTGTCCTTTCGGGAGATGGAGTAGATACCGACGCCAAGAAGCGCCAGCAGGAGTGCCAGAGCACCGGTGATAGCAGCCGATGCACCAGTCTTAGCAAGCTTAGGCTGCTCGCTAGTCTTGGGGGTAGCCGGAGTAACGTTCTGCTTCGAAGCCGGAGTAGTCGCACTGTGCTTAGGAGCGGGGGTAGTCACGCTAGGCTTGGGGGTAGGAGTAGATGTAGAAGGAATGGGGGTGGGCTTCTCCGAAGGCTTCGGAGCCGGGGTGGTCTCGGAAGGCTTAGGAGCAGGAGTGGTCTCAGAGGGCTTAGGATCGGGCGTAGAAGGCGTGGCGGGGGTAGGCTCAGGCTTTGTAGAGCCATCACCGTTAGTGCCGCCACTAGACTTAACCGTAGTGGTGGCTTCCAGCTTCATGCCGTTAACCTCGGCGTGGTTGGTAACACTGGTCTGGCCTTCAGGGACCACCGTCGCATCGGGCGGGAAGGTGATGCAGACCTTAGAGCCCTCGGGGGCCACAAACTTGATCGTGTTCTCGTCTACCTGGGTGGCGGTGATGATTTCGGTCGTGCTCGGGTCCCACGTATTGGACTTGGCGCACTTTACCGACGATCCGAGGCGTGCGTCGAAGTCCTTAACGGTGTATTCAGTACCACCGTTAACGATCCATTTAATACCCCAACCAACAGTACCATCACTGTTGGTCCACCCGAACTTAAGGTTTTCCGGGCGGGCGTATTCATAATGGACGGGGCCATCACAATCGTTTGTGCAGACCCCGGTTCCTTCAGCGTCACCCCAGATGACCTTCTTGTCTGCCTTACCATTCAGGACGATCGTACCTTCGGTCGTACCGATGGCAGCGTCCTTAAGACGTGCACGAGCCCACCAGTTACCATTCACGTCAGTCTTATCGGCGTAGGCGGGAGGGACCGTGGTGACCTCACACGTGATGGTCATCTCGGTGGCGTTACATTCTCCGATCTTTGTCCCGTCATCGAGGTCAAACGGGAATGACGTATTCCATGCAAACGGGGGTTCTCCGTTTACGGGCTCCGTAGAAACCGTGAAGAACTGGCCAACTGCCAGTTTCTCGACGGACCAGGTGCCGGCAACAGTGACCTCAGAGCTCGTCTGACGAGATGCACTGGTCACCTTGGTGATCTCTGCATGGATTCGCTGAGAATCCTCAGCAATTGCCGGATGGATCATACCTCCGACGATAACGGCTCCGAGGCCGAGGGATGCGAGAACTCGCTTCATGGTGGTGTCCTTTCAGGGGTTGCGAAAGCCTATAACCCGTGTTTTGGGTTATAGGTGAGAATATGGTAGGTCAGCTGTTCAGACCAGGCGAGAGCTTTCCGTTGTTGTTGAATCCTTCGCCGAAATGGTCAAGCATTTCGTAGATCGACGGGCCTTCGGCAATGCTTGCATTGAATTCTTTGAGCTGATTTATGATTTGATCAACTTCAATGCGTGCACGGCGTTCGGCTTCGACGTTTTCACGATGCTGCTTAACCAACTGGTATGCGATGGATCCAGCGGAGACAACAAGGAGAGAAAGTCCGGTGACACGGTTGAACATAATGAGTCCTTTCAGGAGGGGGTTGGTTCTCATTATATCCTGCGTATTTTTTGAAGCCCTATACACCATGTAAGGTGTATAGAGGGAGAATGTCTCAATTCTTGGATTTCTTGAGTTGCTTCTTCCGAAGACGGTTGGGATCTAAGGCAGAGCACATGCCGAAGAAACCAAGCATGAATCCGAATGCGAACATAGTGGGTCCTTTCTTGAGGGTTAGTTCTCATTATAGGACGCGTTATTTTTGCTCGGCCAGGATTCGGGTGGGTCAGTGTACTCTATTGGCTCGTCCGTGAATGTGACCGTGTTGTTCTTGGTCACGGCTCTTCAACCGATCTTGAACCAATTCGGCTTCGGAGCGGGACTGATCGCAACCTTAATCGCGGGAGAGCCGCTATCTGTGATAACGGGCATGAACTGAGGAGTGATGCTCTGTCCTCCTTCCCATCCGAGCTCGTCGCCAACATCGACAGGGCTCAGATTGATCTGGGAGTAGAAATCGTTCAGAGGGCAGGCGCCGTAGTTCAGAAGGTCTTCCGAGATGTTATTGCAGTACTTTCGAAGAAGCTCAGGGGTCGATCGAAAGCGTCGACCGGTGATAGCGTCCACGCAGAGCACCTGCTCGTCACCGAAAATGACCATAGTGCTGTCTGGGAGCTTCTTGGTGGCCACTTCCTTATCCTTTTCGGTAGCCCCCTCCTTGAGGACCTTCACCTGCTCGGCCATACGGCTCCTGAGCTCGGAGAGATCAAGCTGGGAGACCGAATATGCGGCCGCTAGGGCCTGGTACTTCTTGTCGGTAGCTCCGTGGAGGGCTCCAAACGCGAAGATAGTAACGCCCAGGGAGATGGCTGCCGGGACATAGCACTTCCAATTGCGCTTAGCGAAGTCGAGAAGGTTGTCAGAGGGAGCAAGTTCGTCGGCCTTGACAGCCTTAACGTGGCACTTGCCAGAAGTGATGGAGGTGGCGATTGCAGAGGCAACACCGAGTCCGGTGATGAAGATTTGGGGGTTCGCCTTGCACCAGTTGAGGACGCTTTTGGCGATGTACTTGAGATTCATGGTTAGATGCTTCCTTTCAGTTGTGTGTCACTTGTTCTGGTTATTGCGGTTGCGATATTCCTCGATGTACTTCTCAAACTTCGGACCGAAGGCCTTGAGAAGGAGGAAGCCGATAAAGCCAGTAGCGGCGATCTTGCCAGTACCTCCGCCGAGGATCTTGGAGATCGCGTTGATGATCACCATGAAGGTGACGAAGGCGAGGATGATGATGAGCATGATGATGGTGCCGAAGGTTTCCATTGTAGTTTGCCTTTCAGAGAGAATTGATTGCGAAGAGGAGGTCGCGGTCGATGATAGATTCCGCTCGAATCGGGATGAATCGAGCATCTGCTCCGACATTGATGGACAGGACCGAGAGATAATCGATAGTGCTGAGACTCTTATCGACAATGACAAAATTCTTAGCGAATGCAGTCCTATCCGCCGAGCTAGCCACGCGGTATGGAACTACGGCGTACGAGACACCCGGTTCATCAGCGTAATCACGATTGATGACGATCTGCTCCCCATTAGAGTTCCTGAAGCTGACGTCATCGTGATTGAACGTATGTCCACTATACATATGAACCGGGTAACCCTTAATGTACTTCTCGATGAAGATGCCCATTGCGAGCATCTCCAACTTATTCGTCGGGAAAGGGTGACTGCAGTAGGGAGAGATCGACACAATACCGCCCGGAGGGATGGAGACGTCGACCTCGTCGATGTTGTAGACCTTACGCTTGATCATTAATCTCTCCGATCAACTCCGCTACTTTCAGTTTGAGCGCCACGTTTTCGATCCGAAGGAATTCGAGCTCGGTGTACATACTCTTAAGGTAATACTCCGCCAAGACCAAGAGTATAGCCGCACCTACGAGAAGGACGATGAGGAAATAAGTCATGATATTGCTCCTTTTCATGAAAAGCCTATACACCATGTAAGGTGTATAGGTGAGAGTGATCTCAGAGGAAGATGTCACTCTTCCGAGTCGGAGTCCGTGTTGGACCCGCCCTTGAACGACAGGACAGTGAGTCCGCCGAGAAAGAGTGCGACCGAGCCAAGGGCAGCAGCCTTAGCGACGGGGATACTCTTCTCAGCGAAATCGCTGATACGGTTCAGGAGAGGGGCCTTCTCGGGGGTCTCTTCGATTTCGGTAGACTTGGACATGAGGGTTCCTTTCTTGAGGGGTTAGTTCTCATTATAGGAGGAGTATTTTTTGCGGCAGTAATCCAGAAAGCCTATAACCCGTGTTTGGGTTATAGGTTTGAGATCAACGGTTGAACGTCTTGTCCAACGCGACCTTCACGATGGTGTAGGCACCGATCGCCGGGAGTAGGAACATGATGATGAGAGCGTAAACGGGGATCAGCTTCCACTCGAAGACGTCGGTCCAAATCTCGTAGATTTTCTGATCGAGGTCAAACGCGTGGAGGATAGCACCGAACGCGCACCAAAATGGAACGACGGCGATGGCACCAACAAGGAACGTGACGATGGTAGACATAATGGGTCCTTTCATAGGGTTGGTTCTCATTATAGTCTACGTAAAAAATGTGAAAGCCTATACACCATGTAAGGTGTATAGGTGAGAGGTCAGTCTTCCTTTGTGGGAGGTTCGAGCTGAATGCGAAGATCCTCGAAGATGAGCTGGTTAGCAAACTTGCGCGTCATCTCGTCCTTGGAGGTGAAGGAGAGCTTGAAGAGTTTCTTGTAGTACTTCTTCTGCCACTCCATTCCGTAGGCGGCGGAGAGCGCAAAGATGCTGAATGCGCCAGCAACAGCGTAAGAGAGAGGGATCTTGACAGACATGGTAGTGTCCTTTCAGGAGGGGTTGGTTCTCATTATAGGGCAGGTTATTTTTGCGAGTAAAAAGCCTATAACCCGTGTTTGGGTTATAGGTGAGAGATGTTAGGTAAGAGGCCCGCTGGTGATCTCAGTGATAGCCTTCAAGCTGTCACCGTCCATCCCGCTGTCGACACAGATATCCAATACCTGGTTGATACGCTTGCGGTAAGCAATCGCAGTCTCCAATTTAATCAGTCGAATATCGACGTCACGAGACTTTCGAATACCTTCCGCGAGGCCAGCCAGATACAGACACCTGTAGAGCAGCGCAATGGATGCGGTTGACGTTGCGATGAGGGCAAGGTTACGGGTTGAGATAGACATGAGGGTTCCTTTCTTGTAGAGAGTAATCTTCTCATTATAGGACAAGTGTTTTTTTAAAGCCTATACACCATGTAAGGTGTATAGGTGAGAGATGTCTAAAGGTGGAGAGATGTCCTTTAGACCCTATTAGATCAGGGTTGCTTTTCAGCTGAACATACGTGCGTAGTAGAACACGGTGGAGACAGCGAAGAAAGCGATACCGACGATGGCGATGAGGGTCTGGGTGAACATGGTAGTTCCTTTCTTGTAGAGAGTAATCTTCTCATTATAGGAACTGTAAAAAGTGCGCAAAAGCCTATAACCCGTGTTTGGGTTATAGGTGAGAGCTGTGAATCTGAGGATGAAGTCACTTCTCGGTGACATCACTCACCATCCACAAGAAGCTCAGCGTACGCAGAGCGAAGGTTGGGGTCAGAGAGCACGATCGCGCGCAGGTCGTTGTACTTCTCCTTGATCGAACGAAGTTCGTTGAGTTCTTCAGCAGCCTTCTTTTCTTTGGGAAGGTTGATGAGACCACGAACGAAATCGCAGATACCGGAAATGACAAAGATCGCGAGCAGCAGTGCGCCGACCACAGCAACAACCGCGAGCATACGGAGGTTCTCGGGGGAGATGTAGTAGACGTCAAGCAGACGAGAGTAGGTGAACATTTTTGGTCCTTTCATAGAGGTTGGTAGTTCTCATTATAGGACGTGCAGATTTTGTGCATAAAGCCTATAACCCGTGTTTGGGTTATAGGTGAGAGCTGTGTGTTGAATCAGTCTTCAGACATGCTGAGTCGGTACACAGCATTGCTGAGATACGCCTGAGTGTAATCGGATTCGCGCACGACCATTTCATGAGCGACCACGATATGAGTGCGAAGCGCATTGTTGCGAGCCATGAGCTCGTGAATGGCTTCGTCCTGCATCTTGCAGTGGGCATTCATGAAATAGAGGATGATCGAAACGATCGCGAGGGCGATGATAGCAACGCTGAGAGCGATGTAAACAAACATGATGAGTCCTTTCATAGAGGTTGTTAGTTCTCATTATGCTCGTTGTAGATTTTGCGAGAAAAACCTATAACCCCAGTTTTTCTGGAGTTATAGGTTTGAGAGTAAGATCAGTCGTAGAGAGCGTGCCAGATCTTACGCATGAGGTTGTCGAGACTTTCGGTCGGAGTCTTGCCCGAATCCATATCATCGAAGACGCCCCAGGTAGACTTCTGAATCTTTTCGATCTGAGTCTTGTACTGGTAGGCCTTCGAAATGGCGACAAGAGCGACGACGCCGAATACGACGGTCAGCGTAGGGAACATGGTTTTCCTTTCATAGAGATTGATAGTTCTCATTATAAGAACTGTAAAAAATGCTCAAAAGCCTATACACCGTGTAAGGTGTATAGGTTTTGAGAGTTCTAGCGACGGAACTTCAGCATTCCGAATGCCTTCGAGGCGAGGACGTGAGTCTGCTCGTAATTGAGCACGGCGAGGAGACCCAGCAAATAAACAGCCCCGTTGGCGATAGTCTCCGAAGAGGGGATCAGCTTCTGCTTAAGATCTGAATCTTTAGCGAGCCGATGCAGCCTTTCGAGGTTACCGACAGCGGTAGTGTATTCATTTGTGGAGGGGTCTTCCCCGCCGAGCCAATTAAGAACTTCGTTCTCGAGGTCCTCGTGTTCGTAGAGGCGTTCGACGTTGGGCATGAGATGCTCCTTTCTAGTGAATATATCTCACTATAGCCCGTGTTTTAATTGGTTGAAGTCCCGGAAGGCTTCGTAACCCTCATTGTGATAGTGTCGCCATCATTAAACTTGGAAGGCTCTGCCGGGAAATCAGCATAGACTTCATCGTGCTTGGTGACGACGAGGTCTCCGTCGACGGGTGGAGTGTAGTTGTTGGAACTGACCTTGAGACCCGCTCCAATAAGAACACCCAGCGCCGTGATGGTAGCGGTGACCTCATTGGTGTAGGGAATTCCCCACACCATACCAACAGTGTTGACGAACGTCGCCAGTGCGGGGATCCACAGCAGAGCAACGTTCTTGAGCGCATCGTAGTGATGGTTCTTCATAATTCTTTCCTTCCGTCGCTACCTTTAGGTAGCATTGGGAGATCTTCGACCTCTTCGAAGATCCTTCTTCCCAATCCATTACCGCCCATTTCGACATACGGCTTATACAAGTAGTTGTAAAAGTCGTCGTACTCATCGATTAGGATATAGCCCCTCTCGATGTAGTACCGACCGAGCGTGATGATTTGCGAGCGAGCCACGCCGATGAGAAGATCATCTACGGCATGATGCTTGGTGGATCTGGCTTGAAGCCAAGCCCATAAGCCCGAGCCACCAAGAAGCGCTGAACCCAAAGGCAGGAGGACTTCGATAAGTCTTCCTACATCCATTCTCCCGTGACGTCCCTCCCATCTTTGTAGAAGTGATCTGGTTGAACCTTGACCGAATAGTTGGTGATCTGACCGCCACTTATAGTTCTACTAATAACATATCCTGTAACAAACATACCGAGAGCTGAGAATGACACAGGCCTCCCGATAGTCAAATTACCAAAGTCCTCGCCATTTAGTTTATCAACCTCAACGGTCGATGTCTTTAGTTCTCCAGGCCTAATACCAATAGTAAGAGGTCCCCACTGTTTCTTAGAATCACCTTGAATGGCGGTCTCGTAACGGTAAGCACCTTTGTACTCCCCGCTATCGAACATGTACGCGTGATTCTGCCTCCATGTTCGAATGTTGCCTCTAGACGAAACTTTATAATTCCCAGAATCTAAAGTATCGATAATTGTCCAGTGCGTTGGATTTTCGGGGAGTCTTCTCGTGAACGAAGCTTTCACATAATCCATACCATCGATAGATACGAATGAAGTATTCCGATCTAGATCTAAAAGGGCTAGATCTACCTCAGTGACTCCGTAATTCGATGCATAAGGCACGATGGTCGAAACTAGTGCTAGGTTTCGGCTAGCAATCATATCGCATACCAGATCATAAACTGATGTAGCCGGATCCACGTCTACATCATTAAGATCCGTATAAGGAAGTGAGCTAGCCCAATTGAAACCCATTCTCTGATTTGGAACGGCATTCATCCATCTGAAGAAATTATAGTATGTTTGACCATCAGATCTGGGTTTAAACTTGTCTCTTTTACTATACGACTGCCAATTTCTACGCTTTAGAAACTCCCAGGCCGATATGCAGTTAACCTCTACGACACCGTTGAAGTCCGTTGTTACGGATTCGACTATGAACGCCAAATTTGCTGCTGAAAAAACGGCCACTAGGCTACCTGGAACAGGGGCGTTAGGATCGGTAGACCTAAATTTTAGAGACGAGGTCTTTAGATCTTGATTGATTAGAAGGTCAAAGACCGTGTAGGTGTCAAACTGTGAAGTCCTTGGTTTATGGACTTGTACCGTAGTTGGCATTGGTTACAGACCTCGTTTCATATGTACAAATCTAACCCAGGAACTTGCTTTTCCTATCGGCATCCCCATCTGATACCCCTTATCACCGTAGTTAGCTATAACTTCTCTGACTACATTGGCGCTAAACATAGGGTATGCGTCTTCAATGTATGCATATGAGGTTATGCTGTTCGCACCCCCTACAAAACTGAATGATTTACGTCCTTGGGCAGATGTAGTAATCCATGCTTCACATGCTTTGGTCGCGTCTTCGGTGCGGACGTACATTTTGTAAGGGAAGTTATTGACACTTACAGTTTCAGAATTGCCTTTGTAGCCCGGAGGTAGTGCTAATGCTAGCCCCTCGATATCTCCCTGCACATTCAACTCTGTTAGTCGATTAAAGATGGTATTAAACTGAGAATAAGAGTCGGCTTTAGGTGTATTTTTCAGTTTATAGTAAAAATCAAGAACCGAGCCTCTTAGGAAAGGCTTGGTTGTTGAAATGGTGAATTCGATTGTGGCTGGATTTGCAGAATAGTTATACTTGATCTCCCTAACGATACATGCTTGAGACCAGCTAGAAGTGGGGGTTTCTGAAAGTGTCGCGGTCGATACGTCGTTTTGGGTCGTGTATTTAATACTTAGACCGGGAATGTCTGTATCGGTTATAGTTACCTCAGATTTCCTAGCAACTCCGGCAAGGAAATTAAGAATCGATTCGGGGGTACGCTCGGTGATAGTAACTACGGGTGTAAGACGAACGTTGATGTCGATAGTTGAAGATTCGACGCTCGTAAGATTACCATCCGTAAAACTAAAGCTAGTTTTATCACCGAACGTACCCTCGATGATTTGGGCCACCCATCCCTGTTGAATGACGTTTAGGTCGAAATCTAGCCTTTTAAGGTTGACGAGAGACCAAAGTGAGATTCTTGAGATGGGCATGACGATCAAATCCTTTTCATTCGTTCGATCTGGCGTTCGGTCTGACGATAGATCTCGTTCAAATCGAGCGCCTTTGGCGATGTATTGTACTGGTTGAAGACCGTTGGGGTCTGGTTGTTCTTCAGTTCCTCGCGAAGTGCTCGGATCTCTTGCTGCATTTGGCTGCCATTTTGAACCGATGAACCAATAACGGACGCGTGAACGCCGCTTAGTTCTAGGTCGCGTAGGCTTTGGATCTCGGACGTATCGACTGTGGGCTTAATCACAGGCGCGTAATCCATGTTGACGTCCATGGTGTCGAGAATCTTCTCAGAGATATCCTTCAGATCGCGGTAAACCATGTCCTCATTGTCTCCGAGGCCCTTTGACATGCCAAGCATCATGAACTTCGCGACTTCGGCGAACTTCCTTGATGGTGAGTGAATGCCGAGGAAGCTCTTGACGGTATCGAGACAGCTACTCGCAAGGTTACGCATCAGGTTGATGACTGCATTCTTAGCGTTATTAATGCCGTTCACGATACCGTCAATTATGTTTCTACCGATTGACATAGCGTGAGATCCGATGTCGCCAGCAACATTGTTAATGTCGCCGAAGATGAAATTCTTGATACTATTGACTAGCTTACTAACAGCTGCTTTTAGCTCGGGACCACGCTGATCAATTGCGTTCGAGAATGCATTGATAAACGTAATAAGAGCGTTGAACGCCGCGTCGATAATTCCAGCCGCCATACTAGCCATACCGGTCAACCATGCGTTAATGAGATTAACTCCGGCTTCGACCATCTGTGGGATGTTCTCGGCAAGTGTATTGATGATGCTGATAACCAAATTCAGAACGAATTGGAGTACCAGCGGAGTCAATTGCTGGAGGAAATCAAGAATCGAGGTTAGCCAGGAGAGCAGGTGAGCTGCGAATGTAGGCAGGTATCCATCGATAGCGGCGAGCACCATATCGAGAATCTCAAACAGCCTCGTGAGGATCGTAGGTAGGTTATCTACGAGCTGATCCAATAGGCTTACCACGAGCCCGAGAGCGGCCCCGATCAAACCTGGTCCCTGTTCGGTGATGATACGGATCAGTTCGATAGCGAGCTGCCTAACGCCATCACCCAAGACCTTGATAAGTTCGACAAGAGCCGGACCGAGGGCCTTAATCATGGCCTTCAGAGCCTTACCAAGAGCTGGGGCTGCGTTTCGAACAGCATTTGCTACGCCCACCAGCGCCGCCTCAATCGCCGGGGATGCCGCCGCAATGATGGCCGCACCCGCTGCGATACCAGAAGCAATTGCTACCATACCAGTACCGATAGCTGGTCCCGCCATACTGATCACGCTGATAAATGCCGTAAAGGCCATCACCAGAATGGTAATGCCAGCTAGAACTCCGACTACGGTCGCTCCGATAGCAGCGATAGCAAGCGCAAGAGCAAGAAGCCCTGGAGTCACAAACTGTGCGATTGCAGCTGCACCTAGCAGAATCAGAAGGCCACCGGCAAGGCCGATCAGTGCAGTACCGATCTGCTCCATACTCATGCCTCCGATAATGGAAAGCGCACCAGCTAGGAGTAGAACTGCGCCAGCGAGCAACGCAACTGCACCAACACCTTCTAGAGAAGCTTCCGCGGAGTTTGCGGCATAGACGAGGCCTGCAATTACAAGACCCAGTCTAAATACAGCGCTAAGGTAATCGCCCCACGACATGCTGGCAATCTCTTCCAGTGCCTTAGCTGCGATAAGCATGGCACCGGCCATGATAACCAAACTAAATACTCCGGTTAGAGATTTCACCTCGATGTTATTCACGGTTAGAACCATCATGACCATTACGGTCGCCATTCCGAGGATACCTTGAATCAAGGTACCCGTTGGAATCGTGCCGAGTAGTGCCACAACACCAGCCAGAACGGCGATAGCCCCCGCGAGCTGGTTCAGTACCACTGCAGTGCCGACCATCTGCCCCAAGGAGTCCTTGCTGTCATCAATGTACTTGACGAAGGCAGCAATACCGGCCATTAGCAGGCCGACTGCGATCAAGCCTTGGGTGATTACTCCCGTGGGAAGTAAGCCAAGAAGCGCAACCGGCGCGACCAATAGGTTAATTGCGACTGCCATCCCTAGTAGCGCTGCTACACCGGAGACCATCTTCTTCTCTTTGGAGGCCATCTTATCGACTACCCTCGCCATACCCTCGACCATGAGTCCGATGGCGATAAGACCCTGTCCGAGGGTCTTAACATCCATAGAGCCCATGATAGCGACTGCGATAGACAGTACAAGCAGCGCGCCACTAAGCATGAAGAGAGCCCCAAACAGAGCACTCATCTTCTTAAGGTCGGTCTTGATCGCGAACAGGCTAGATAGAGCAGTGGTGAGAATCTTAGCCAGGACCCCGATAGCGATTGCGCCTTGAATTAGCTTGTCTGCCGGGAGCATGGCCAAGATGAATAGCGCTCCAACTAGAATCAAGATGGAGACGGCAATATCTCGCAGTGTCTTAGCCTTGATGGCTTCAGTCAGCGAGCTAAGAGCAGTCTTAAGCTCGCCAAACACACCGCTGATCTTACCCATAAGGCCGCTCGCTGAGTCGGTAATACTCTGGAACCCACCAAGTAGGTTCTGAAGAGTCTTGAAACCCATAGCAAGACCGCCACCAAGAAGAGCACCGCTTAGGATGTCACTCAGCGACATTTTCTTCAGACTATCGCCTAGGCCGATCCAGAAACCATAAATCATATCCCCGACGTTTTTTAGGGATGTTCCGATGTTCTTCTTGAATGAAGCGAATGCATCAGAGCTGGCCGCGAAGTCCTTAATTGCACCGAGACCTGACGTGAGTCCACCAATCAGAGTCGAGATCGCAGTCATAGCCGCTGTAGCTAGAGCTGTGAAACCCTTAGCTACCGACACTAGGACGGCGCCTAGAATACCGAAAGCATCGAATGCGCTTCGAACCGTCTGTGCGAACCCACCGAGAACCTTATTAAGCGTAGATCCAGATGTAGAGACCCCCTCAAGGATATTATCCTTGATATTCTTCAGTGTCTGTCCGAGCTTTCCGAATAGATCCACGACAATTTCGATAAGATCGCCCAGAGGTCCGAACGAATCGATCATCGTCATGAATCCGTTAGAGATTCCGGAGAACGCCGAGCTGAAAGTCAGTCCTTCGCCGATGCGCTTAAAGCCGTCACCAACTGCTTGGCCGAAATTCTTGACAGCGTCGATCTGAGGTCCAAAGAAGCCAGCGATAATATCCCCGACTTCTTTAATCTTTTCGCCGAACCTCTTGAAGGCTTCCGAGACGGATTTGATGGTTTCATTCCAAGCTAGGAGTAGACCGGGCTTGGATTCTTCCCAGAAGCTACCGAGAGCCTTGGATGCGTTACTGACTGCTGTCCCTAGACCCTTACCGAGGTTCTCGGTGATCGGCTTTATGGAATCACCGAAGGCCTTGACCTTCGCCGACCACTTAGGTCCGATCTCCTTAGCGACACCATCCATAGTCTTATAGAAGGAGATACCCCAATCGGTCACGATCCTGGTGATCTTACCGAACGGGCTAGACGTGTCGTTTAGGAATGCCTCGAACGATCCGCCGAGTCCGGTAAGGCCTCCGATGAGCGGCCCGAATACATTCTTAGCGGCATCCTTAAGAACACCGAAGAATTCTCCGATAGGAGGTAGGACGGCTTCAATGACTGTTCGGATTCCGTTGAAGAACGGGGCGATTGCTACACTCGTAAGCTGGACGAACCAGTCCGCAAGAGACTGAACCCAACCGACTACCGTGTTAAGGATAGACCCGAGAGCTCCGAGAATGTCAATGCCCCCGGTCATCTGGCCGAACCAGTTGGCGAAGACATCAATGATCTCGGAGATCTTACCTCCTACTTGTAGCAGGGGCTTGACTAGTGCTCCGACAAGTATCAGACCGATCTTGATAGCAGCGACGACCACTTGACCGATCGCTACTCCGAATCCGAGCAGAGCCTTCACTACTGGCCAGATGATTTGGGCTACCATTTTGAAGATTCGACCGATGTCGGATGCCATCTGGTCAGACATGATCAGCCAGTTGGCGATTTCGTGGTGGAGGAACTTCGAGAATTCGAATAGCGCTGCGCCAGCATCGCCGGTAAAAACATCCTTGACTGCCTTACCGATTGCAATGAGTGGCTTTGACACGGCCTTCCAAAGATCTCCAAGAGCATACCACCACTCATACCATCCACCGAGCTCGTCCCAGCGATCCAAGATCCCCTGCATCGCATCGAAGAACGCGCTAATACCACCGTTGACGACGTCACTGACGCCAGTCCAGAGCGTTTTAGCTCGCTCGAAGTCGCCGAAGAAGGTTCGGAACAGAGACGCCCAACCAGAGCCCAGGGATTCTGCAACGGTGTCCATAAGCTGAGCGAAAGTCTTAACCTTCGTAGCGGCATCGTTTGCGGTCTCCGCGAGCTTCATGATTTCTTCAGTCTGCTCTTCGGTGTAACCGGCGTTCAGGAGCTGTTCTTTAGAGAGATCGCCGGTATACTGGGCGAGCGTCTCGATCATAATCTCCGATGTAAGCCAACCATCAGCCAGAGAGTTCCTGAATGAACCCTTCTTCTCGATGATCTCGTCGACTGCGACACCGTATGTCCGAGCGGTTCGCTTAAGCGATTCCTGGAACTGCTCGCCGCCCATACCAGCGTTAACGATCGAGTTCCAGTCCTGAAGCTTCACGACACCAGTTGACAGTGCCTGCGAAAGCTGGTACATAGCCGTCGCTGCCTGTGCCGAAGACGCACCAGACATAGCGGCCACGTTGGAGAGACCTTTAATCGAGGAGACTGATTCCTTCAGGCCGACACCAGCCGAAGTGAACATACCAATGTTCTTGGTCATTTCACTGAACGAGTAAATCGTCTTATCGGCGTACTGGTTCAGCTCGTCAAGGGCTGCATTGATGGTGGCGACCGTCTCGCCCTTAGAGAACGTGTTAGCCTGAATAGTCTGAACCGCGTTAAGCTGGTTCTCGTATTCTCGGAAACCGTCCAGAATCGGTCCGAATGCGAAGGAGCTAAGCATCGAGCCGCCGGCAGTAATTGCCTTTGCTGCGATGTTACCGAGCGCCACAGAAGCAGCGCCTCCAAGCATCGTAAAGTTCGTCGATGTCTGCTTCGCGACTGCACCGACGTTTGCCGTACTCGCAGTTGCTCCAGAAGAGGCCCCGTTGATGGTAGTGTTTACATTCTTAACACTGCTAGCGAGGCCATTCATACCCTTGGCAGCGTTCTGGGCCGCGGGGTTGATTCCATCAAGACCCGTAGTGGCGGTCTTGAAGTTCATTCCCTCCTTGAGCCGGGTGACGTTCTTAAGAACACCCTCGACCTTGGATGAGAACTTTGAGTCGTCAAGCTCAAGGCTTACGACCTTGTTTTCGATAGACTTTGCCATGTTACTCGAGTGCCTTTCTCACCATTTCATCGATCTCTTTGAAAATCGGGCGCATGGCAGGGTTGATGTAATCTCGACCCTGTACATACCCGCCCTGTCTAGTACCGTGTCCATATTGCAGGATAATGGCAATAGGCACTCCGTCGACAACATGCGTGTTATACCAGACGATCTTAATACCTCGACTGGTTTTAACCGTCTTGTATGCCCAGGAACTGGCTGTTTTACCAGTCTTTTCCGGGGTTGCAGATTGGAGGGCCGCCAGACCACGTGAGGCCGCATCGCCAAGTACAGAACGAAGGTTCTGATCCTTTACTCTTTGCAGCCATTTTGACGTGTCGAAGTCTCCTTTGAAACTCATCTCAATCATGACGGCCCTCCTTTCTGTTAGTTGTTGATCACGCGAGTAAGTTCGGTCGCAGTGATCGGGCCCACGATACCGTCGGTCGTCACGCCGAGGATTCGCTGAACCTCAGCAACGGTTTCGTCGTGAGCCTCTTCCGAAAGCTCACCCCAGACACCATCGACCTCGGTTCCGACGACTTCCTGCGCGAATTCGATACCGCACGGGAAGTTGTTACCGCCCCAGTCGGACGCGGAAACGAGGACGAGCGCTCGAAGGTTCAGGTCAGAAGCATCTGCAGAGCAGTGCAGGACCTTAGCGAGCTGCTCTCGTCGGTCGACCGTGGTAACCGCGGGAGGAGCGTACGCAGGAGCGACCTCGCCACCGGAGAGGCGGTTGTACATCTCGACTGCGTAGCCCATATAAGCATCGCGATACTTGTCGCGAAGCTGGAACGGGCAGGCAGTCGACGAGAAATCGGAGTGCGGGAACACATTCCAGCCCCAGGTCGGCGAGCCAAGACCGTATCCGTAGCAGAGAGCGCCAGTAAGGTAACCACCATACTTGATCGTGGCTTCAGAGATGTCCCAAGGCGTTCCATCGTTGGGACCCGTGATGTTGGCGTGCTCGATACCGATAGACTTGGTATTAGCTTCCCAGCTACCAGCATGGTACGCGGTATCGTAGTCGTGGACGGTCTGTCCGATGGTACCATCGACCTCGACTTGGTAGTGTGCCGAAGTACCGGCGCCTTCCCAGAAGTTACCTACAGTCTCGGTAGACTGACGAACTCCGGCGTTGTGGTGCAGAACGATGAACTCGATGTCCTTACCCTCGCGACCTCGGGTAAACGATCGGTTGATGAAGTACTGCTTATCAGCAATGAGATTGGAAAAATCCACAATTAACCTTTCGAGTTGTATTTAGCCCGACGGGCCTTATTCATAGCTGCTCGTTGAGCTGCTGTCGCACCGGCGCTGGCATTACTGCCGCCCTGTTTAGCGGCGGAAAGCTTAATCAATGTGAGT
>ERZ773071.8-NODE-8-length-42858-cov-6.63809_pt1 | contig 42858 bp, 30 predicted proteins | sample MGYA00580621_ERZ773071 | MGnify/ENA primary metagenome ERZ773071 (study PRJEB29015, sample SAMEA2738136) | human oral metagenome | biome: human oral; feature: human-associated habitat; material: saliva | place: China | collected 2211 ... | reverse complement strand
ATAAGTTCACTGCCGTCACCGATGCCGTGGGAGGAAGCCTCGCACTGAGCGCGCTCGTGGCAACCATACCGCTGCTGACCTTCTTCATCATGCTACTCGTCGTCAAGGCACGCGCGCACTGGTCGGCACTGGTAGCACTTGCCGCATCTATCCTAGTGGCAAGCCTCGGCTTTACGATGCCCTTCGACTTAGCAGGACTCAGCGCGGTACGCGGCGCTATCTACGGTTTGGTCATCTGCTGGGTGATCCTCGGCGCTATCTGGTTCTACCAGGTCACCGTGCTTGCCGGACGCTTTGAAGACTTGCGCCGCACCTTCGACCGTCTGGGCGGCGGCGATTTGCGCATCCAGGCGATTCTGATTGCCTTCTGCTTCGGTGGTCTGCTTGAAGCCCTCGCAGGGTTCGGTGCTCCCGTGGCAATTACCGCGACCATGATTCTTGCCCTCGGTGTGAAGCCGCTCAAAGCAGCTATTACCGTGCTTCTTGCTAACACCGCTCCTGTGGCGTTCGGCGCCGTCGCCGTCCCGATTGTGACCGCAGGCGATGTTGGCGGCAAAGACCCGCACGTTATTGCAACCATCGTTGGTCACCAGGCACCGTTCCTGGCAATGTTCGTGCCCGTCATTCTGCTCTTCATCCTCGACGGCATGAAGGGTGTTAAAGATGCATGGCTCCCTGCCTTCGTCATCGGCATTTCCTTCGGTATTGCACAGTGGATCACCGCAGCAACCCCCGCATACAACCTCACCGACGTGGTGGCATGTATCGTCTCGATGGGTGCAGCAGTGCTCTTCCTGCGCTTCTGGAAACCGCGCGGCGTAGAAGGCGTGCGTGAGCGTTACGGCCTGCCTTCACAGGTCGAAGAGAAAGAAGCACTACCTGCCGTGCGTGTGTGGATGGCTCTTCTTCCCTACCTGATCGTGGTTGTTATCTTCGGTCTCGTGAACCTCAATGCCGGTTTGAAGGCATGGCTGAAGACCGTGGCTATTAAAATCAATATCCCCGCGCTCAGCTCCCGTCTGGTCACCAAGGACGGCACACCCGTCAAGGACGCCCCTTACACCTTCACCTGGCTTTCAAACCCCGGTACTCTGCTGATTATCTCGGGCCTGATCGTTGCGGTTGTTTACTTCTTCTTCAACGAGAAGGGGCGGTATGGTTTCAAGTTCCCAGCCGTTTTCGCCGAGTTCGGTTCGGTCATCTACCGTATGCGCTGGACGATTCTGACCATTGCCTCGGTGCTGGCACTGGCATACGTCATGAACTTCTCGGGTCAGACCGTCGCAATGGGTACTTTCTTGGCGGGCTTGGGTACCATCTACGCAGTACTGGCACCGGTGCTGGGCTGGATCGGCACTGCGGTGACCGGCTCGGATACCAGCGCAAACGCGCTCTTCTCCAAGCTACAGGTATCTGCTGCCGAGAATCTGCAGCATGCTGGTGTGAGCGGTGCTACCCCCGAGCTGATGCTTGCAGCAAACACCACCGGTGGTGTGGTCGGCAAGATGATCTCGCCGCAGTCACTGGCTATTGCAGCCACCTCTGTGGATATGGAGGGCAAGGAATCCGACATCCTCAAGGCCGTGGTTCCCTGGTCGTTTGCGATGCTCGTGGTCGTCTGCCTGCTGGTCTTCCTGCAGACCAATATCCTCTCGTTCCTCGTTCCCTAGCCCTTAGGGTTCCGTAACGAGCGAGAGCTGGCGGGGCGGGGCACCACAGGGTGCGCCGCCCCGCCGCTGCACTACCGGAAGGCAGTGCGGGCATCATAAAAATACTGTAGGCTTGCAGAGCACAACATTGGGCGTGGTTCTGTGACGAACCCACCCAGGCGGCGTACACGCCCTCAGGCACCCACCCACAGGGTTTTGCACCCTGGAGAGTTGCACAAGCTAAAAGTCACTTTCAGATTTCACACGAAATGGGACATACTCATGACGCGCACAACAGGCTCAGGGACGATCATGCAAGAGCGTAGTTACAGCATCCTGCTCGAAAACTTTGAACGCAGGCTGCGTCTGGGGGAGCTGCGTGTGGGCGATAGGCTACCATCTGAACGCACCCTAGCCGAACAGTACGGTATTTCACGCCCATCGGTGCGTGAGGCCCTGCGTATTTTGGGGGCTTTGGGGCTGATTCGTTCCAGCACCGGTTCGGGCCCAAAATCCGGCGCTATCGTTATTTCTGAGCCCTCAGATGCGCTCAGTTGGGCGCTTCGCATGCACATTGCCACCCGCAACCTGCCCGTTAAAGACGTGGTTTCCACGCGTTTACTGCTGGAGGGGCCTGCCGCACGTGCCGCCGCGAACACCCCGGATTCTGCTGAGCGTGACCTCGCCTTAGAGAACGCCCGCGAGCACCTGGCGGAGATGGATTCGCCAGATATTTCCAATGAGCGGTTCCATTTCTGCGACACACGTTTTCACTACGAACTATCCCGCTTAAGCGGCAATATTGTGCTCGATACGGTCATTGATTCTTTGCATATGGCCACTATCAGTTACGTGCAGGAGGCGGTTCCGCTGCTGCGTGACTGGGCTGCGGTTAAGCAGACTCTGCAAGATCAGCACCGGGGAATCTATGAGGCGATTTCCACTCGTGATGAAGAGGCCGCCTATGAGCGCGTATGTGAACATATTAAATGGTTCTATTCGCTCTCCGACAGGGCCCGCGAGCAGCAAGAGTGGACGGGTTCTCACCCGGCATCGCAGGTGTTACACACCGACCTTAGGGGGTAAACCTCAGAATCCGCGCAAAAGTTCAGCGGTTTGATACGGCCCCTAACGCAGGGCACGAACGTGGAGTACGCTCTGGCCGATGCCTCCAATTCACCCGGTAAAATAGGGGTATGAGCAAGAGGGAACCGCGCAAACACACAAATACCGCGCATATCCCCCGTCTGCCGTCCCCTCTAAGTGCCGCTATGCGCGCCGCACGCCGTGCGGGCCGTATGCTTGAGCCAGCTCTGCTTTCTTCCTCCGAACTGGTGGGGTATCTACCGTTTACCGCGCACGGGCGTACTCTGCACTACAGGGTGGGGAATGCGCACCGTCTGGAAGGCGCAGGTTCCTCTCCCGGTGTGCTTTTCTTCTTTGATGGCGACTATCTGCTGCGCTCCGGCAGCCGCCTGCTGCGGCGCACCTCCACCCTGCGAGAAGAACTATCGGATATCGCGTATCAGCACCGCATGCTTCTGGTACCTGTGCTGGCACCGGGAACCGTTAATGAGGGTGTGCTGCGTGAGGCAACCACGAACTGGTGGGTGCGTGCCCGCGCAAACGGCCGGGTATTCCGCGCCCTCGCTGCAGATCTGCATGAGAGATACGGGTACGACCGATCCCGCGTGTGGCTTGCCGGTTACTCTGGTGGCGCAGAGTTCATTGCCTACGAGCTGCTATTACACGCCGCCGACGCAATGGTAGGAGGAGGCGCCACCCTCATTGGCGGTGGCGGTGCGGACGGCATCCCAACCCAGCACCGCGCCCCCAATATATCCCTCAGCCACCTATTATTGAGCTGGCATGTGGGCGATAAGGACGGCCGCTCCCCCAGACTTCTGAACGACACACGATCCGGTGGGATGTGGTCGGCACAGGTTGCAGCGCAAGAAGGCGGCCAGTTCTATGCGCGGCTTGGTGCGCGCACGGCCCTGCACGTTATGCCGGGGCAAGGGCACCGAAACTACCCCATCACCCAGTTGGTGCGCAATGACCTGGCGATGGCTACCCGCCTGGGGTACCTGTAGCCCCTCATAGTTTGTCCGCAAACCCGCTGCTGATTTCATTGTGCGACTCACCCGCATGGTGTGCCGCGAGCTTTACAAGACACAGGTGATGAACGTAATACTCCCGTTATTTACCCTAAAAGTTGCTGGTTTTTTAAACTTTTTAGGCTAAAAACCTTCACCCATTCGCTATTTACTGACGCATTGCGGTAAAGTGTCACTATGCCTCGTATTTCTGCAGCCACTAACGCCGCCCAGCGTGAGAACACTAAACGTGCCATCCTCGAATCTTTTGGCAAGCTCCTATATTCGCGCGGCCTGCCGGGCCTCACCATGACCGATGTCGCCAAAAATGCTGGCATTGGCCGCACCGCAGTCTATAACTATTTCGCCGACATGGGTGAGCTGCTTGTAGCCTACGCCCTAGACGAGACCGAAAGGTTCATTAAAGAACTTGATGAAGGGCTCGAAGGCGTCGACAACCCCATCGACCAGCTTGCCGTCTATATTCGGCTGCAGATTGAAGACCTTGCACGCCGCCACCTACCCCCCGGGCCGGCCATGCGTTCCATGCTTTCCCCCGAATCCTACGCGAAACTCGGCAAGCACGTGCGGGAGCTGCAGATGGTACTGGCAAATATCCTCTCAGCGGCCATCGCCGAACACTACATCCCCGAAAACGATATCAGGGAACTAGCGATGCTCGTACACGGTTCGCTCTCCTCCAGTGCAGGGCGCACCGAAGACGCCCCCGACGAAGACACCCGTGAACGGCAGATCCAAAGCACCATCCGCTTCATCCAGATGGGCTTGGGTGCACGATTCGACACAGACGGCCAGCCCATCAAGCTAGACGGCGCACCCCAGGCACCCGCCAACGCTCACTCTAACGACGAGTCAAACAGCGAGTCGATGCACCTGAGTATTGCCTAGCCGAACCGTGAGCTGTAAACCCCTCGCAGGTTTCCGGCCTACTGACAGCAGATAGCAAAGAACCCCCGCCGCAAGGTCTCGGGGGTTCTTTGAGTCTATAGGGAAGCTAGTCGCCTAGCCGTTCTGCGCATTAGCGCCCTGCGGCAGCAGCCTGGGGTCAAGCGTATCCAAGTCAAGGATACGCGCGTACATAACAGACCGGCTGTGCAACGCGGTGCGCAAAGCACGATGCAGGCCATCCTCCAAGTAGAGCTCCTGCTGCCATTTAACCACGTGCGGGAACAAGTCACCGAAATAGGTGGAGTCCTCCGCCAGCAGAGTCTCAAGATCAAGTGTTTTCTGAGTAGTGGTCAGCCAATCCAATCTCACCTGCTGTGGCGGAATACTCCCCCAGTCGGCATTCGACATACCGTGCTGGGGGTAAGGCCGGTGGGCACCCACTTTCTTGAAAATCATACCCACTATTTTACGGGGAAATACTGTGTGTTCGCTGTGCGTTACGCCAATGGCGCGGAACAGCAGTCCGTTTTCGTTCTCCCCCTAACTGCCCCGCAACAAGCATGGCAGCCCGCGCCGGCCCACAACAAAGACTCACAAGGAAAAGCTGCGGTTCCTGCAGCTGCCGCGCCCAAGCACCAGAAAGAAAAATCCCCGGCCTCAAAAAATCGAGACCGGGGGAAGAGCGGAGGATGGGGGATTTGAACCCCCGAGGGCGTGAACCCAACACGCGTTCCAGGCGTGCGCCATAGGCCGCTAGGCGAATCCTCCAGCTGAACACCTTACAAAAAGGCGAACGGATAATAGAATACACTACCCACAACGAAAACCTCAACTCCTCCACACCAGCCCCACCCCACACACCCAAATTCACAAGCACCGCAAAATCAGGTAGACTGGTACGTGCCTCTTACGTGGCGTTATCTTGGAAAACTCCCCCAGGACCGGAAGGTAGCAAGGGTATTCGAGCTATGACGGGTGCGTAAGGGGTTTTTCTGTGCCCAAAATCAGACACCTAGGTAGTTCGCACCCGTCATGCCCGTCTCACTGTCGTTCGACGGCTTCAACCCAGGATTCCGCCTCGTTAGGGCTCGGTGGCTTCGACGCAGGATTTATTGCCTCGCGCGCTCGGAATCCTGGGTTTCAGCGGGTGCGTAGGAGGTTTTTTCATGCCCAAAATCAGGCACCTAGGTAGTTCGCACCCGTCATATGCACTACGTGCCCGCTCCGCTGGCGCTCTGCCCAAAAACAAGGGCACAAGCCTCCACAAATGTGCTTTCTGTTACTTTTCCTATTCGGGGCTTGCATGCTTCACGAAAGCGTAGTAAAGTTTTATTCGTTGCCTGCGCAATGCGTAGAAAACATAGCTGGAGGATTCGCCTAGCGGCCTATGGCGCACGCCTGGAACGCGTGTTGGGTTAACAGCCCTCGGGGGTTCAAATCCCCCATCCTCCGCCACCGATCCCCGGTCTTAGATTCTAAGACCGGGGATTTTTTATGCCCCTTGGTACTATTTCTTCAGAACCCCACGGTTCCACGCGCCGCCGGGGCGCCCCAGACCTGCAGAAAGCACCACCATGATCTTCAAAAAAGTAGGCGACAGCCGCCCCTACCCCCAGCACGGCATGACCCACGCCGACTGGGGAGGAATCCCGCCGCGGCAGGTGCGTCTTGACACCCTCATCACCACCCAAAAAACCCTCAACCTCGAGACCCTACTCGCCGAAGACTCCACCTTCTACGGTGACCTCTTCCCGCACGTGGTCAAATGGGGTGGCGAACTCTACCTCGAAGACGGCGTGCACCGCGCACTGCGTAACGCCCTGCATCGCCGCGCCGTCATGTACGCGCGCGTACTGGACCTGGACTCCATCTCCCCGGCACTGCTGCCCGGCGCGTAAAAACCTACTCGCGTAAAAACCTAACCGCGTAAACGCCTACCCGAATACAGAAAATACCGCGGACCGATGCGAGAAGCATTAGGTCCGCGGCATTATATATAGCTATTCAGCCCGCTCAACCCTTAGGAAGCGACCTTCAGGTTCGCCTCCTGCACGGGCGACTGCTCCGGCAGAGACTCCTCGGAGTCCAGGCGAACAGGGTTGCCTTCGGCGTCAAAACGCGCGCCCAAGCCCATCTGAATAAAACGGATAGTATTCAGAATCTGACGTTCGCGAGTCTCCTCATCCGGTGCGTCCTCCGCGCGGCCCGCACTTGAAGAGAGGGAACCGTGTACGAGCATCGCCAGTTCGCGAATGTCGTTCTTCGGAATGTAGTTCTCAGCAATGGCGGCAGAAAGAATATGCGCCAGCACCATCTGCAGTTCGTGCACGTGCTTGCCGAGCTTCGCGTAGGACTCGGGGGAAAGCATGGAGCGCATCGCCGGGCCCGGAGGTAGGTGGCGGCGCGCCAAATCGTTGATCTGCAGGCGAATGTAGACCGCGAGCTGGTCAATCGGGTTCTCGATGCCCTCCAGGCCGACGCGCAGTTCGTTGAGGAAGCGTTCGGTCTCGTCCAGGGCGTAGGCGACCAGCAGTTCGCCCATGTCGGCGAAGTAGTTGTAGACCGCGGTGCGGCCGATGCCGGCGTTCTTGGCGACGTCGGTCATGGTCAGGCCGGGTAGGCCGCGGGTGTAGAGGATCTCGCCGAAGGAGTTGAGAATGGCACGCTTGGTGTTCTCGCGCTGGGCGGCGTTGGTTGCTGCAGAAATACGAGGCATAGTGACACTCTACCCCAAATCGTCATCAAATGACGAATTTATTGAATGTGTCACCAAGAAATTTGCCCAATCCATGCGAATTTTCATGTTTATGACGAAATAACCGCCCCCTACAGGAACCCCAAACGAGTCGCCGCCGCCAAATCAGCACCCACCAACGACGCAATCGGATACCCCGTATGGCCGCGCCCCGGAGTCACCTGCAACAAAGTCCGCGCCCCCAAACCCTCGTAGAAAGCGCTACCCTCCTGCACCGCAATACGCGCCGACCAGCTACCCTCCGCGCTGGTCGCCATACGCCGACGACCCGACGGCGAACGCCCATCCAACACACCCACATGCCAACTCATCAACAGATGCTCATGCGAGGAAGGATTCAACGCCGCCCGTTCACGTACCCGTTCCGGCACACCGTCGGCACCGCCGCCACCGATGAAGGTCGCGCCGCCTCCACGAATCCACTCAATATCGTGTGACAGCAGCTCGTAGCTGAGGAACTCCGCGCCCCCCGAATAGCCTGCACACCAGACGCGGCTCATATCCACCCCGTACGCCAGGGCAATCTCCTCAATCAGGGCACGAACCATCCTGCCGTTTAAGCGGGCACGAACCCACCAGTTATACGTCAGCGGAGGCGCATAGGAGCCGGCATCCGTCAGGTGAGGCTCCCGCAGGCTACCCGGCGACAGTACCGGCACCGACAGCATATTGAACTCAGCTGCCACCTGCGCCAACTCGGCACGCAGGGGAGAAGTACGGCGCAACAGGCGACTGCCGGCACGCGATAGATGATCACCATCAAAATAGAACAGCACACCGGGCGCAGACTCAGACTCCGACAGAAGATGCAGATTATCGACCCGGTAGTAGATATTGCGACCCCGATGCGTAAACGACCGGTAACCGAGCAGCTCAGAGGAAGCCAGAAGCATCGGCTCCAGCAGGGAGATACCGGTGCGCACAGCCTGCGCCGCATAGATGAACAGCGGATGCAGACGCGGAATATGCGCGCTCAACCGCCGCTGATTGCGGTGCCGCCTCCGCGCTCGCCGTAGAGAGGCCCGAACCGAGCGCTGCACCGAGCCGCGAACCGAGGCGCGTGAAGCATGCCCCGCATCCAGCGGGGACGCCACCTGCCCGGTATGGTGAGCGCCGGTACGGTAAACTCCGCTGCGGTGAACTCTGCGGCTCAGACTCTTCATACCTCCATTGTAGGTGCGGGGGTTCTGCAAGCGCCGGGGCCTGTCCACACTCTTGAAAGGAGCCCATAAACCTGCCGCCGGCACGGCGTATAGGTACTATTAGATAGGCTCGGGTGGCAGACGAGCCGGTGAACCCTGCCCTGCATTGCAGGCTCACCACCACGCGTGAGGGCTCGTACCTGACGTGAAGAAACACATCGCATGAAGAAAGACTTGGGGAAAGTAATGGCTAAACCCGTTAGCGAATCTAAAGCTCAGACGAGCACCGTCAAGGTGCCCTGGGCCGGTCGCCGTGGCTACTTTGATCTGCTGCTGGGCGCATCCTGCGTCATCCTGATCATTTCGAATATTGGTGCAACCAAGGGCGTGGAGTTCGGTCCGCTGCCCTTCGAACTGCCCCTGATTGGTTCGAGCATTGTCACCGACGGTGGTTTCTTCCTCTTCCCGCTCGCCTACGTGATTGGCGACCTTCTTTCTGAGGTGTACGGCTTCAAGCGTGCTCGCCGCGCCATTGTGGCGTCCTTCAGCTCGGCTGCTTTTGCTGCCCTGTGCTTCCTGCTGATCGTGCACCTGCCCGCTGCGAGCTTCTACACCGGCCAGGACTCGTTTGAGCAGGTTCTCGGCCCGGTCTGGCAGATTTTTGTGGGCTCCCTGCTCGGTTACCTCTTCGGCCAGACCCTGAACGCCTGGGTCATGGTCGCGATGAAGAAGGCAAGCAAGGGCCGTTTCCTGTGGCTGCGCATGATTGTCTCCACCCTGGTCGGTGAGCTGCTCGATACCCTCATCTTCTGCTCCATTGCGGCACCGGTGCTCGGCATCGACACCATGCAAGCATTCATCAACTACGTACTAATCGGCTATATCTACAAGTGCCTGGTCGAGGTGCTCCTCATGCCGATCAGCTACCCGATTATTGGTTGGTTCAAGCGTCACGAACTCGAGTACGTGGCGTAAGCTAACCTCCTTACAGCTGATGTGCACAGCCGCCCGGCCTAACGCCTGGGCGGCGTTGCCATTTCAGCTTTGTTCAATACACAGCATGTCTAAGAAAGAGATACGTTATGTCTAAACTGCAGGGGAACACCCCCGAGCAGTCGGAGAAGAACGACTCGTTGAATCGTTCCCTCTCCCACGGCCAGTTGACCATGATTGCAATGGGCTTGGCGCTGGGTACGGGCCTGTTCCTGGGCTCCTCCTCCGCCATTAAAATTGCGGGCCCCGGCGCAATCATCTCTTACGCTATTGGTGCGATGATTGCGGCAACCATTGCTGCGTGCGCGGGTGAAATGTCCGTGCGTCACCCCGTCCAGGGCGGTTTCGGCACCATTGCGAGCCGATACCTGAACCCCTTTAGCGGCTACCTGACTCGCTGGGCGTATTGGGCATGCACCGTGCCGCTGGCCGGTGCCGAGCTGGTGGCGGTTGGTCACTACATGGCGTACTGGTTCCCGGACGTTCCCCTGGCTGTGTTCGTTGCCCTCTTCGGCGCAATTATTCTGGTGCTGAACCTGGTGAGCGTGAAGTCCTTCGGCGCCCTGGAGTTCCTGCTCTCTTCGATTAAGGTTTCTGCCGTCATCGTGTTCATGGTGATTGGTGTGCTGCTTGTGTTCGTGGGTCTGCCCGGCCACGCCGCGGCAGGTACCGCAAACCTCGTGAACGACGGCGGCTTCCTGCCCAACGGCCCGGCATCCATCTGGATTTCGATGGCTGTTGTCATGTTCTCCTTCGGCGGCGTGGAAATGATTTCTCTCTCCGCAGCGGAGGCGAAAGACCCGGCACGCTCGGTGGCAACCAGCGTGAAGGCAATGATTTGGCGTCTGTCCACCTTCTACGTGGTGTCCATGGCGATTATTCTGTGCCTGGTACCCTGGCAGACCGCCGCACAGAACTCGGAGCTGACCGAGTCGCCGTTCGTGCTGGTCTTCTCTGAACTGGGCATCCCCTTCGCGGCGGACATCATGAACTTCGTGGTGCTCGTTGCTGCGCTCTCTGGCGCGAACGCCTCCCTGTACGCGGCAACCCGCCTGCTGCACGCCCTGGGCTCTGACCGTATGGCTCCCGCAGTCGCTGCACGTACCTCCTCGCGCGGCGTGCCGGTTGTGGCTCTGCTCATCTCCTTCACTGGCGTTGTCGTGGCGACCGTGATGGCTGTTGCCAAGATTGGCGACATCTTTGCCCTGCTCATGGCGCTGGTGACCCTGTGCATCCTGATCGTGTGGGTCATGATTCTGCTGACCTACCAGGCGTACAAGAAGGACCAGAAGGACGCCTCCTCCTTCACCGTGCTGGGTGGCCGCGTTACCGCAGGCCTGGCCCTGGCGGGTGTTCTGGCGACCCTGGCGGCAATGTTCATGCTGCCCGGCTCGGGTGTTCAGGAATCCATCATGGTCGGCATCGTCTTCTTCGTGCTGATTTCTATTGGCTACGCCATCTCCTCGAAGGTTCAGGGCGGTTATGAGCGCCCCGACCTGGACGCTATGCACGCCGACGAAGACACCAGCGCGGCGCAGCACTAAATAGCGTGAAAGCCTCGCGAGGCTAAAACATACAAGGCACCTACAAGGCACCGGATGGGGAGCACCCCCGTTCGGTGCCTTTCGCTTTTGTGCCCTAGATGACGCCGTTCTGAGCGATGTGAGTGTGCCCGTAGAATAGTTAACTATTCGTACCCGTCCAACGAGGCTAGAAGCCGCAGAAGCCGGGTGCGAGCACACATTGCACATCCACGCCCCTAAGGCGTACTGACGGAAGGCACCTTCGTGTCCCACAACGACGATACCCGCAGCCAGGCTGCAGCGGGGACCGCCGGATCGCGCACCCTGAAGCGTTCTCTGTCCCACGGACAGATGACCATGATCGTGATGGGTTCCGCGCTCGGTACGGGCCTCTTCTTGGGTTCGGGCACCGCCATTGCGATGGCTGGTCCCGCGGTCATTCTCACCTACGCTATTGGTTCTGCGCTCGCTTCGGTGATTGGTGCGGCAACCGGTGAAATGGCGGTTCGCTACCCTGTCCGTGGCGGTTTCGGTACTATTGCTACCCGCTACCTGGGCCCCTTCGCGGGCTTTTTGACTCGCATCGCCTACTGGACGGCGACTGTTCTGATTGCCGGTGTTGAGCTGGTGTCGGTGGCGACCTACCTGAATTATTGGTGGCCGCAGCTGCCCCTGTGGGTCGGTATTGCCGCGTTTGGTGTGGCGCTGATTGTGCTGAACCTGACGAGTGTGAAGTCTTTCGGCATGCTGGAGTTCTTCCTGTCTTCGATTAAGGTCATTTCGATTGTTGCCTTCCTGCTGGTGGGTCTGTGCCTGATTTTCTTTGGTCTGCCCGGCCACGCTGCGGTGGGTACCGCGAACCTCTTCAACGACGGCGGTTTCATGCCGAATGGCCCGCAGTCGGTGTGGCTGTCGCTGGCTGTTGTGATGTTCTCTTTCGGTGGTATTGAGATGATCTCGATCTCTGCTGCGGAGGCGAAGGATCCCTCCCGTTCGGTGCGTTCCTCGGCTAAGGCGATGATGATTCGCCTGGCGACCTTCTACGTGCTGGCGGTTCTGATTGTTGTGGCTGTTATTCCGTGGCGTTCGGCCTCTGGTCTGGGCGATGCGGTGGATGCATCCCCGTTCGTCCTGGTCTTTGAGCAGCTGGGTGTGCACGGCGTGGCGCACTTCGTGAACTTTGTGGTGCTGATTGCGGCGCTGTCGAGTGCGAACGCGAACCTGTACGCGGGTGCGCGTCTGCTGCACTCCCTGGCGGCTGACGGCATGGCGCCTCGCCAGCTGGCTCAGGTGAACCGCGCTGGCGTTCCGGCTCGTGCGGTATGGCTGTCGACCAGCGGCATGGTGATTGCTATTCTGCTGGCCCTGTACAGCCCGAAGGAAGCGTTCCTCTCCATGATTTTCGTGATTATGGTGTGCGCGTTGACCGTGTGGGTTCTGATTCTGTTCGCCTACATCGTGTACAAGCGTGTTGAGCCGGCAACGGGCGGTTTCCGCCTGTGGGGTGGCCAGTTTACCGCGGCGCTCGGCGTTCTGCTGCTCTTCGCGGTGTGGGTTGCGCTCTTCATGGTGCGCGGTTCCATGGTTCCGGCAATTGTGGGCGTGGGCTACTTTGTGGTGCTGAGCCTGCTGTACTTTGCTCGTATTCGACACACTCACGTGATTGACGAACAGACCTTCGTGGAGGCTCAGCAGGCAACTGCCGAGTATGACGCCATGAAGTACGACGCTGATCATGCCTTGGAGACTGCGGCAAAGCTGGGCCGTTAAGGTTCTGTGGCTCCTCGGATTCTGTAGCTCCTCGGAGGGCTATGTTGGGGCCTGCAGAGACTCCAAACTCCAAGAAGGTAATAAACGAAAAATACGGAAAATTTCTGGGATTCCTCGTAATAAAACCGTAAAAATACCGTTGGTCCTCAGGGCGGGTCTATCATAGACAGTGAACCGTATGATCTTGTATGCGTTCAAATGTCTGTGTGTTGGATGAGGCTCGAAAGCATCGTAGCTTTCGAGCCTCATCGCTTTAATTTCTGAACATATTTTTAGAGCATTAATCCTAGATAATGTGTTTATTTGTTTTATGTTGCGAACCTGTGTGAATGGCCGACTCGTGGTGCGGGGCGAGTAGAGTTAAAACCATGCAAAACCACGAAAAGAACCGCGAAAACACCCCCGAACAGACCACCGCCTCTGAGGCCGGTACCCCCGAACTGCTGGTGCACGTGCCCGCCCGCTGGGGTGATATGGACGCCTACGGGCACGTCAACAACGTTGCTATCCTCTCGGTCATGGAAGAAGCCCGTGTAGCGCTCTTTGGCCCGCCGCCGTCCTCCGGGCAGAAGCCGACCGTGGTACCGCAGCCTCCGATTCCGCTTTTTGAGCTGGTCACCGAGGGCGTGCAGGCACTCATTGCCGAGCACGGCATCCGCTACCTGGCTCAGCTGCCCTACACCGGCGAGCCCGTGCCGGTGCGCTTGAGCGTGGAGAAGGTCAGCGCCGCATCCGTGCGTATTGGCTACTCGATTCTCTCCCCGGTGGACGGCCGTGAATGCGTGCGCGCTTTTACCGTGCTGGCGTTCTGGGACTCCATTGCGGGGCGACTGACTCGACTGACCCCCGAGCAGCGTGAACTGTTGAGCCCCTACCTGCCGCAGAAGTAGGGGGCGCTCCGCTGTAATAAAACGGCATTGAAGGGGGTTAAGCGTATGCTTTAAATACCTTCTGCAAAGGGTGCAAAAGGTTCATCTCCAGGAGATAACAATGTCGTTTCACCACACTCAGGCAGACCCTGTCGGCTGGGGTCGCCGCACGATGCGCGTCACCGGATGCGCCGCCGCCCTGCTCCTTGCCCTGACCGGCTGCTTTGGCGGTTCTAAGAGCGAGAACTCTTCGTCGACCCCCAGCCCCTCCAGCACGGCTAACCACTCACAGTACCCGCTCCCTTCCTCCACGGCGTCCCCGTCGCCGACGAAGAAGACCGAGCCGACCGTCACCGAGACTCGGGTGTCAGCCCCCGCAGAGAGCGCCGAGGCGAAGGCTTCCGAATCATCCGCACCCGCTGAGGCGAAGGGAACCCCCGCCGCGGTCGCAAACCCCCCTGCTGCTGCGACGCCCCGCGCACCCGAAAAAGTGGAGGCTGAGCGCGCCTCCGCTGGTGAGCGCTGCGGACACATTGGCCGCAAGGGCTACCTGAAGACCGGCGCGGAAATCATGGTGCTGCGCGGTACCGTGGACTGCGCCCACGCCCTGGACGTGCTGACCGAGTACGTCACCACCCCGCGTGCCGACGACAACCTGACCGAGCACCAGGTTGCGAAGGTTCAGGACGCCACCTGCTACTGGAACCCGCAGTACGCGATGGCTGAGAACCGTCGCGAGGATCGCGGCGCCCCCGAGTGCACTATCGGTGAGGATGTCGCCTTTGTGGCTCGTCTGGAAAACCCGGATGCTCCCCCGATTCCCTTCCTCATGGAGCCCTCCTACTACGATTCCGGTGCCGGCTACTACCGTTTCAAGAGCGATGACGAGCGCACCCTCTGCGAGCTGAACCCCGCGGATGGAACCCTGGTGTGCGAGCGCCGCACCGGCGAGCAGACCGGTGACGGTAACGGTGCGGTCGGTCGTACTTTTGCCGGTCCGGTGGAGGTGACTCGCATGAACTTCCTGACCGGCGCCAGCGAGGTGAATACCGTGAATGAGTCCTCGGCTCTGCACGCGGAAACCAACACCGCAAACACGAAAATCATGCACGCCCTGGATGTGGTGACGGTGCCCGCCGCTGAGGGCAAGCAGCTGACCTGCTTCGGCGAGATTGAGGCTGGCTCGATTACCTGCCATGACGGAAACGGCCGCACTATTACGGTGCGTGGCAGGCACGAAGGCTAAGCGCCCGCACCAGAGGCAATGAGCTGCCAATGAGTTGTCTTTGAGCGGCAAATAGCTAAGGAGGGACTCCCCGCGATGCCGGGGAGCCCCTCTTATTGGGTTCTGCCCGATACGCCACCATCTCGTTATACCCAGAGGGAGGGACACCCTGTGGGTTCCTAAGATGCCGTATAGCTAGCTCACAGGTAGCGTCTTTAGAATACTGTTGAGGAACCCGAACCAATGACGCAGAAAGGTCACCATGCATCCGGCACAGAAGCACTCTACCCAGACTTCTACCCAGGCTCGTTCTACTCAGACTCGTTCTACTACGCTCGGCGCCGCGAAGCGCTATAGCCCCGTAGCATTGGGTGCTACGCTCCTGCTGGCGCTGTCGGCATGCTCCGGAGGCGCCACTACCGCCTCCCCGAGCGCCACCGCAACCCCTAGCCCCAGCGCTACGAGCGCGAAGGCGACCGCCAGCCCCACCCGCACCGCAACGGTCACTGAAAGCACCCCGACTGCCGGCACTATTCACACCCCCACTGCGGCGGCTACCGTGAGCCCCGGAACCATCACGACCGCAAGCCCCACGGCGACCGTGCAGGCGAGCGCGGCGGCGAGCTCCTCCGCATCGGCTAAGGCGAATACCTCGGCGAGCGCTGTGGCGAAGGCGTCGAGCACCGCGAGCCTGTCCAGCTCGGATGTTCAGTCTGCGGGCGGTAGCTGCGGCAGCATGGACGCTACCGGCTACCTGAAACACAACGCTACGGTTCAGGTGGCTTCCGGCGCGGTGGATTGCCTGTTTGCGCGTGAGCTGATCCGCCAGTTTGTGGTGCAGAACCCCGCCGAGGTGACCGATAAGGCGAATGGTGAGCGTACCGTCATGTCGGCGCGCTGCTACTGGAAGCCGGGTGACGGCGCGGATCGTGCGACCCCCGAGTGCGTGTCCCTGGACGGTGGCAGCACCGTCATTACCGTTAAGCTGACCAACTAGTTCACGGCTCACACTCCACAGGCACAGGTCTTAAACACAAGCGCCGCGTTGACGAATGATTCGTCAACGCGGCGCTTTAGTATTTCTACCCGCAGACGGGCAGAATCAGAGCCGGTGCGGGTTAGAGCTCTCCGCGGGCACGGGCGGCAAGCACGTCGTCCAGGCGGGCGAAGGTCGAACGCCAGGTGGTGCGCACCTCCTCGTGGACCGAGGCGGGCATGGGACCAATCTCAATGACGATGCGGGTACCGGCTCCCACGCCGTCGGCGGTAATCACGGTTTCGGGGAAGAAACGGTGACGCTGGTACACCAGCACGCTACCGGGGTTGCCCAGGTGGTCGGGCAGCTGCTCGGCGTATTCGAGCTCCTTGAACGGCTCAATGCTCAAAAAGCGGCTCTGCAGAATGCAGGACACCGAGGGGTCAACCTCGTTGATCATGGACAGGCGCTGCAGACCGCCGACGACGGGCTCCACGACAACGTCGGTGGGGCGCACGTGCCAGCCGGCGGGGCCGTACCAGCGGACCAGCAGTTCGGGGTCCAGGTAGGCGCCGAAGACGTCCTCGACCGGGGCTGCGATCTCGTGGTCGAAGACGAGAAGCTCCTCATCGGGAACATGAGTGATGCTCATAGGGTTCTCCTTAAACGGGTTGAAGAGCGGGTTTAGGGCTTCTTACCGGAGTAGTAGTTGCCGAGGAACTCGTCACGGTACTCGAAGTAGGTGCCGTCCTTGATGGCTTCGCGGGCGTCGTCCACCATGCGCACGATGAAACGCTCATTGTGGATGGAGGCGAGGGTCGCCGCCAGACGCTCGTCCGCCTTGAACAGATGGCGCAGGTAGGCGCGGGTGTAGTGGGTGCAGGTGTAGCAGTCGCAGCCCTCGTAGATGGGCGAGAAGTCCGCCTTGAAGCGCGCGTTGGTGATGTTGTAGCGGCCGGTGGGGGAGTAGACGGCGGCGTTGCGTGCCACGCGGGTGGGGGAGACGCAGTCGAAGGTGTCTACACCGTTTTCGATGCCGACGAAGATATCGTCGGGTTCGGAGATGCCGAGCAGGTGTCGGGGCTTGGATTCGGGCAGCTCTTCGGCACACCAGCGCACGATGGTGCCGAGGTTTTCCTTCTCAAGCGCACCGCCGATACCGAAGCCGTCAAAGGGCATGGAGCCGAGGTCCTGGCATGCCTTGCGGCGCAGGTCCTCGTACTGCGCACCCTGAATGACGCCGAACAGCGCCTGGTAGGGCTTGCCCACGCGCTCAGCGGTCAGGCGCTGGTGCTCAGCGATGCACCGCAGCGCCCACAGGCGGGTGCGTTCGAGCGCCTCCTCCTGGTAGCCGCGGGAGTTGTAGAGGGTGGTCAGCTCGTCGAAGGCGAACATGACGTCGGCACCGATCTGGTGCTGAACCTGCATGGACACCTCGGGGGTGAAGCGGTGGATCGAGCCGTCAATATGCGACTTGAAGTTCACGCCGTCGTCGTCAATGTGGGCGAGGCGTTCCTTGCCCTTTGCCACGTCGTCGTCACCGAGGGGGCGGCCGTCGGCGCCCTTAGCGTCCGCGACGGTACCCATGTCGATCACCTTCTTGAAGCCGGAGCCCAGGCTCATGACCTGGAAGCCGCCGGAGTCAGTGAAGGTCGGGCCGTCCCAGTTCATGAAGGCACCCAGGCCGCCAGCCGCGTCGAGGATTTCGGGGCCGGGCTGCAGGTACAGGTGGTAGGCGTTGGAGAGCAGAGCCTGAGCGCCGAGCTCCTTCATGGATTCGGGCAGGACCGCCTTGACGGTTGCCTTGGTGCCCACGGGGGTGAAGGCGGGGGTCTGGATCTGTCCGTGCGGGGTGGTGATGACACCGGCGCGTCCGCGGAACTGTCCGCCGTTGGCTTCTACACGTTCAGCGCTGGGGGAGGCGGTGTCCGCCAGGCGGCTGGTGATGATGAAGCCAAAGTCCTCGGTGGGGAAAGAGTTATCTAGAACGCTCATTCTTCTCTCGATTGTTTGCTTTCCGTCTGAATGTCTACACCCTAGCCTACCGGAAAACCCCGCCTCTCTTGCCGGAGGCGGGGTTTACGCGGGTACTGTCAGGCTAGGGTGCAGCCGGGGGCGGCTGGGTTTAGCCAGCCCTAGTCGGCGAAGTTAGCCGGCGAAGTCGCCGAGCATATCCACGGTCGGCACGAAGAAGAGGGTGCCGGTCACCGCGGTGCTGAAATCCAGCAGACGGTCGTAGTTGGCGCCATCCACTCCCATAAACATGTTCATGAGCATCTTCCGAACGGTCGAGAAGGTGCTGGCGTAGCAGATGAAGTAGGTGCCCAGCTCGTTGTTACCCACGGTGCCGAAGGGCATGTTGTCGCGAATAACCTTGAAGTCGTCACCGATATTGGCAAGAGCGGAGTGCGAGTTGGCGGGCTTCTCGTCCTCGCTCATCTCGATGTCGTCATGCTTGGAGCGGCCAATGACCTTCTCCTGCTCGGAGACGGGCAGGGCGTTCCACGCGGTCATGTCGTGGATGTACTTCTGCACGAACTGGTAGCTGCCGCCCTTGTACATGGGGTCGCTGTCACCGATGATGCCGAAGTATTCGCGTGCCGCGGGGGCCTGCGGGTTTTCGGTGCCGTCCACAAAACCGATGATGGAGCGGCCGTCCCAGTAGCGGAAGCCGTGCACCTCATCCAGCACCTCGGCAATATCGCGTAGAGCCGCAGTAATAGCGGACGCCATATCGTAGGCGACGGACGGCTGGGTCGCGCGGATGTGGAAGTGCAGATCACCGGGAGTGGACACCGCGGTGTGTTTGGGGCCCCGAATCTCCTCGAACTCCACGAGCTCCTGAGGCAGCGGCTTAGGCAGATCCAGGGTCAGCCACGCGCTGTGGCTGATACCCAGCACAATGCTGGCGTTCTCGGGGGAGTAGCGGTTTGCGGCGGTGTGGTTGAGGTTAATGACGAGCCCGCAGAGGTTCTGGAACCCCTCAACGAGCGCGTCTTCAGAGATGCCGTCCTTGAACTTCCACACCATGAAAATGGTGTTAGCGTTCGGGCTGGCAGTGACCTGTTGTGATTCTGAAGCAAGCATAAAATCCACCGTACGCCCGTGTGCATGCCCCTGCAATGAATCTAGCCCTAACCTTCTGCACTGGCCCTAACCTTCTGCGCTGAACGGAGAAGACGAGGGCTGGGGTCAAGATAGGGTTTTAGAAACCGTGCTCTAGAAACCGTGGGCGGCGAGGTCACGGGCATGCGCCAGACGCGCCGCCGTCTCGAAAATAGTCCACGCCTGCACCTGGGTGGACAGCTCCACAGGCGCACCGGGCTTCACAACCTTGCTCATCGGCTCGGTGAAGCGCGGGGAGAACTGCACGAGCGCCTTACCGCGAATCTCATTCGGGTCAATGCCGTACTCGTTCATCGGCAGGTTGGGGTCGAACTCGCGGCGGCCCTCCCACAGGGCGCGTGCGGTCGAGTACACCAGGTTCGAGGCGAGCGCTCGCGCCTCATCGCTGAGCAGCGGCGAGGACGCCGCCATGCCCAGGTAGCGCACGAGAATGCCGGTGAACAGGCCGCCGTCGCCGTCGCCGTGCGAGATGAGGATGCGGCGGCGCGCACCGGAGAGGAACTCCACCTCTTCGGTCATGTGCTTGACGATGCCGACGATGAGGCGCTCGGCGCGTTCTGCGGGGTCCACTTCGCAGGGCACACCGGATGCGGCGAGGCTCAGTAGGGCGCCCAGGGCGGTTCCCTGGTTGTAGGTGAATTCGCTGCGTTCGTATTCGTACTCGTCGCCGCGCACGTTCACGCCGTCAATATAGAGCGAACGTTCTGCATCCCAGAGGGTTTCGTTCATCCAGTCCATGAGCGCGGCGGCAGTTTTCGGGTCGCCCGCACGCACATACGCCAGAGCGGTCGGTGCGGTCGCCGCAGCATTCACAAAATCACGCTTGGACTTGCGCCAACTCATGCCACCCACCGGGGAAATGCCCTTTGCCAGCTGCTCGAAGAGAGCCGCGCCAGCATCCTGAGCGGCAACATCGTTAGCGCCGGTCAGCTCAATGCAGAAGGAGTTCATGCGGCCCACCGCGAGGGTCAGCCACGCCATATCGTCAAAATAATCGTTCGCGAAGCGACCGTAATTACGCACGTTAATGCCGCGCAACAGCGCGCGGGCGCGGTGCAACTCTTCCTGGGCGGCAGTAATATCGCCCTCGCGCAGGTGACGCTGACCGGCGTCAATCACGCAATCCAGCAGGTGCGCCTGCCACCAGTAATGCCAAACGTTCAGGCGCTGGCTCAGCGGGCGCGGATCCGGCACCTGCACCGAACCGATGAGGGCGCCGGGCACGCCGAGGATGCGATGCACAAAGGTATCGGTGACGCTGACGGCTGCGGCAGCGGCGTGCGAGGAGGTGCGCTGGGCGTACTCGCTAATCGACTCCAGAGACTGCTCGTTGTGGGAAGACGGCTGGGAATTCATGGACCCTCTGTAGTTGCGGTGAAGTATTACGTCTGAAATTATCCCACTTTTTGCCCTCTGAGCGCCCGGATGCTGTGGGCGGGCTCTCGGGCGTGATCCCTTTTCGAGAACCCGCCAAGAAGATGCACCGCAGGGAACGAAGTGAACGCCACTCAAAAACCGGTTAGGCAGCGGCAGCCAGCGAACGCCCGCTGTACAGGTCCACCCGCTCACCGGTGATGGGGTGCTCAAAGTGCAGGCTGTACGCCAGCAGCTGCAGCGGGTACTCCGGGCGGTCGGGTGCATTGGGTAGCACCCGCGGGTAGAGAACATCGCCCAGAATGGGCGAACCCAAAAGGTTCAGGTGCGCCCGTAGCTGGTGCGTCTTACCGGTGTGAGGCGCCAAATCATAGAGCGCCCATTCTCGTTTTTCGTTCAGCGTAGGCTCGGCACGCCAGCCCTCAACCGCCTGCGCACTCGGGGTGAAAGTCCGCAAAATCTTTAAGGTCGTCAGCGTATTCGGCTCCACACCCTGCGCCGCACATTCTTGCTCAGATAGTTGCTGAACCTGCAGCTGATCACGAATCTTCTGAATATGCGAACGCACCTGCAGACCCTGCGCACTCAACGCCCGCTCGGCGGCAGCAACATCGGCGGGAACCGGCGCCACGGCGCGGTAGGTCTTCGACACCTGACGATGCTGAAACATCATCTGGAAGGGGCGGCGCGCCTCCACTGTCTTAGCAAAAAGCAGCACGCCCGCGGTCGGGCGATCCAGGCGGTGAATCGGAATCAGTAGCGGGTTCCGCTCACGCACCCGCAGCTTGGTCAGTGCGGTCTGCGCAATATAGGAGCCGCGCGGTGTGGTCGGCAGAAAATGCGGCTTATCAATCGCTAGCACGTGCTCATCCTCGTAGAGCACCGGCATATCGGAGGGTAGCTGCGGCTCATCGGCAAGCTCACGGAAGTACCAGATGCGCTCACCCGGCATGTACGGGCTATCGCTGGTCAGAATCGTGCCGTCGTCCAGGCGCACCTCGCCGGTGTCGAAGCGGGCGTGAATAATCTGCGGGTCGTTCGGGTAGAAGCGCGCAATCAGGTAATCCGCAATGGTTGCCGGGACGGTGTTGTTCGGGGTGAGCTCGGTGGGGAGCTCCTCCGGCAGCGGCAGAATCAGCTGAATCGGGTCAATACCGTTCTTCTGAGTCAGCGGAGGAGTTAGCAGGCGCCGATGCGTGCGGCGCGCCGGTTTCGCCTGATGGGCGGTGCTGGATCGTACTCCCTGCTGCGTATCGGGCTGATGACTGGGATGCGGGCGTGCGGTGTTCTGTGCGGGCATGGCTCTACTCTACCGCCTGAACCCTATCACCTGAGCGGGGCGGGGACCGAGGTAAGCTGAGCCGGACTACCTACCGATGAGGTGGCTAGAAATATTGCCGCGGGGTTGGGTTTCGGGCAGCGGAATGCAGTTTTGTCTGACACTCATGAATGTTTGTGTGAATAAGTGGAACAAAAAACGAAAACTTCACAAATTTTTGAAATTATTGGACATTTAATTTAAAAAAACTGCATTGATTTTACAAAAAACAGCGTTTAAGTGCGGTATTTTCGAAAATTCTGTCAAATCAGAAACTAATAACCCTCAATTTAGCCCCTGTGGTTTTTCTAAGTATAAAAGATGTGAAGCAAATAAATACCTGCTAACCTGAGCATCCTACGTCATAAACGCCTTAATAAAGGCTGAAAGTAGCCTTAAAGCGGTACGATTAAGACACAGAAGTTCGATATTTCGAACGAAGGGGTCGAAATGGGACAGAAACAGCGCAAGGGCGCAGAGAGTAAAGGAACACCCCCAATTACGGCGGTGCAATCAGACAATTCCAAAGCACCGGAAAATGCGATAGGAGAGGTTATGGAACATTCACAAAAGAATGCGGAGCCTCGCACCGGTGCCCTGCGCATGGAACCGCACGAACGCGAAGAGCAAATTCTGAAAATTGCTGCAGAACATTTCGCTCGACGCGGCGTACTCGGCGCCTCCATGAGCGCTATCGCCCGCGATGCAGGCATTACCCGCGCCCTGCTCTACCACTACTTCCCCGGCAAGGACTCCCTGGCGGCAGCCGTCACCCGACGCGAAGCCAACGCAGTCCTCGAAGCGCTCGGCGAGCACCACGAAAACCCCGAGGAAGCACTCCGCAGGGAGTTGCGCACCTACTTCCTCGTCGTAGCCGGTGTCCCCACCCCCGGTGGTGAGGACTTCCCGAACAACCCCACCGACTACCTCGAATGGATGCTTCAACGCACCGGCATGCCGATTAATGACCGCACCCGCGTCATTCTCGGAGGCTGGTTGCAGCTCGTCGACTACTTCGCCCTGCACGTCGTGCAGCTCAACCCCCGCGATCGGCGCACCGTTCGCTCCCGCGGGCTCGGGCTCGAAGAAGCCATTGACCTGTGCCTGGGTGCCGTGGACACCCTCACCGGCGGCTACTAGCCGCCCCAACAGGTCAACGTAGGACTTCCCGCTCCGATGTTTGGTTATGTGCTCCACGGCAAAGGCGACGTGGACATCCGGGCGGTTATTCCTCCGCCGCGCCGCTTGCGACGTGGCGGACTCCGGGAACACCACCCGGTTCGTGAGTAGGGAAACATAATGCCCCGTACCCCCTTCCGTGAGGGTGCGGGGCATTATGATGCTCAGGTTGAGGTTGAAGAAATAATTTAAGCTGAGGCTAAGCTTGAGGCTCTGCCTGCTCTAAGAGGTTCTGCCCTACTCTGCGAGAGGTTCTACTCCGCCTAAATGGAGCGGCGCAGCGATAAGCCACGAACCGTCGCGTAGAAACCCTGTGCCTGCAGTGCGGCACGCAGCGCCTCCACCGGATGCACCACAGCCTCGCCGGTGGAGGGATTCAGCGTGTGGGTGCCCAGCGTGTGAGTGCTCAAAAGCTCCACATCGTTGACCTTCTCCACCGAAATCTTCTCCGCACCACCGGCGGACACCAGGCGCGCCAGGGCGGGGGCCGCCGCCTCCAGAAGTACCGGGTCGGTGGTGAACGCCAGCAGGGTCTTCGCGCCGCGCTCCACGTACAGCACCGGGGCGCCGTCCACCAGCACCACGCAGGCGCCCGCCTTGCGTGCCGGGCGGTGCTTGACCACTCCCGCAGTCTCGCCCGCAAAAGATGGAATCGCGGGCCAGCTCAGCGCCGCACCGTACGGGTTCGCCGGGTCGGTCGCCGCCAACAGGGTCACCGTGAACGTGCCGTACACCTGTTCCGTATCGGTGCGCTGCGGGGTGTAGGCGCTCGCACCAAAACTCTGTGTCGCACCAAAACCCTGTGTCGCACTAAAATTCTGTGGACCTGCGGGAATACTGAGGTTATCGGCGGTAGAACGCAGCAGGTCCACCGTTGCGGGGGCAGCGAACTGCGCCGCACCCAAACCCTCAATAAAGTAGCCGCGACGCACTAGCGCACGATCCTCAGCCGCCGAATAAATCCGGTACAGCTGTGAGAACCCGCCGGCAGAATCCTCCACCTGCAGGCATCCGCGAGTCAGCACGCCGTAGCGGTCCAGCAGCAGGTCGGCGCGTGCGAGCGCCGCAACGGTCGCCTCCACCGGCTCCTGTAGGAGCGTGTCCACGCGCGAGAAGCGGCCGCTATCCTGCGGGGCAATAGTGGGGGCGGTATGGAGCCCGCCGCGGAGAGAACTACCGCGCAGGGAACGTAAGCCCCGCCCGGCGACAGACGCAGAGTAGCCGCCGGAACCATAGCCGTCAGCGCCGAAACCACCCGCCATACCGTTGCCCATGGAGGCGCGCGCCGCCGCAATACGACCCGCCCCGCGGCGACCCACCCGCGACAGACGCGCAGGGGCAGCCGGGGTCGGATGCGCACTGCGGACACCCGCAAGCATCGCCCGAACCGGCGCGAAACTATCGTTCGTCACCGCGCCAGCCCACACCAGGCGCCACAGCGCCGCCGAAACTTGCGCAGCATCCGGGAAAGTCACCACCTGACCGGCGGGCGCCGCGGCGCTCATCAGCTGCGCCACCCGCTCACGCAGCGCCGGCACGAACAGGCCGCCGTGAGCCAGCGCCTCATAGATGGCGTGCTCCAGCGTGCCCGGAGCCTGCAGTGCCTCCCAGAGTTCCGGATTCTCCGCGCGCACCAGCTGCTCCGGGTAGTCCTCGCCCAGAGTCAGCGAAGAACTCTCGCTCAAATGCAAGCGAATCCAGCCGTCAGACTTCTGCGCGCTACCGCCGCCGAGCTGACCGGCGCCGGTGAAGAATACCCTGCCGCTCGCCATGAGCTCGTCCAGCATGTGCGGCTGGTAGCCGGGCACACGCGCCGGAAGAATCAGCGTCTCCAGAGCGGAAGCCGGTACGCGCACACCCGCCAGCTGGTCGATGGCGGTGAGCAGATCCTCCGTGGAGGAGGCGGAGTCCTGACCCGCATGGGTGATGCCGTTTTCTGCCGTCGGATTGAATGATGCCGAGCCGAGAGGTGCCACCCTCTCGCCCACCACCGTGGCGGCGCGGCGGGATGGCATGAACGCACCGTAGGCGCTCGCCTCCGGCAGGGTCTGCGCAACCCGCACAGATAAAGAACGAACGTTCTGCCACGAAGGCAGGAAAACACCATAGACCTGTGCCGATACCGGCTCAATCTCCTCACGCAACGCCGCCAGAGAGCGGGCGCGAATCGTGCGCAAAACCTGCGCATCCACCCACTCAACACCGACCGTGCCGGGAGTATGTAGCACCTCGGGCAGGAACTCGCCAGAGCTCAGGCGGCGCTGCTGCTGAAGACGCTGCAATACCGGAGTCAGCACGCCCACACCCACCGGGGTTAGGCGCGAAAAATGCTCCGCCGCCTGCTGCGCCGTAAAGGGAATATGGGTGCGTGCATAGCGAGAAACCAGATCCTCTAGGGGCTCCGCGACCGGCTGCAGGAGAGCAACAGGAAGCGCCGCGGCGGGCATAATGCCCAGCCCATCGCGCAGGCGTGCGGCATCCTCAACCACCGCATAGTACAGTTGCGGCTCGGCGGAACCATCGGCAGCTCCCATGAACGAGAACGCGCGGCGCGAACGCACCAGCTCCTCCGCCAGGGCGCGCGCCTCAGCCGTGCTGGCGTGCGCACCGGACTCCTCGCCGTAGTTTTCAGAGTCCTTGTTTTCAGAGTCCTCGGCGCCGCCAAAATCTCCCGCGCCGAAATCCTCAACATCGTGTGCCGCAGTCTGCGCGGTGTCTGCCCGCAAGCGCAGACTCAACTCCCGCGCGCTCAACGGGCCCAGCTGACGCAACAGATCCGCCACGCCCTCCACACCGCAGGCACGGTAACGCTCACCCGTGCGCTGCAGACGCTGCTGAGTCTGCACCAGAACCGCCGGATCCAGCAGATCCCGCAGACCGCTCGACCCCAGCAACTCAGCCAGTAGCGCCGGGTCCAGCGACAGTGCGGCGGCGCGGCGTTCGGCGGCGGGCGCATCGCCGTCGTAGAGGTGCTCGGCAACGTACTCAAAGAGCAGAGTGCGCGCAAAAGGCGAAGGGTCGTTCGTCTCAACCTCAAGCATGGACACCGCCCGAGACTGCAGCGAACGGTGCACCTGAACCAGCGCCGGAACATCGTACACGTCCTGCAGGCACTCGCGCGCCGTCTCCAAAAGCACCGGAAAATCAGGGTACTTACGCGCCACATCCAGCAGCTGCGCCGCACGCTGACGCTGCTGCCACAGCGGGGTGCGCTTGCCCGGATCACGGCGCGGCAACAGCAGGGCACGCGCCGCATTCTCACGGAACCGAGACGCAAAAAGCGCCGAATCGCCCACGCGTTCGGTGACAATCGCCTCCAGTTCGTCCGGGTCGAAAAGGAACAGGTCAGCGCCGGGTGGCACATCCTCCATGGCGGGCAGGCGCAGAATCAAGCCGTCATCGCTCGCCATGACGGAGGCGTCCACCCCGTACCGCTCCTCAATGCGGGCGCGCACCGCCAGTGCCCAGGGTGCGTGCACCCCGTAGCCGAGCGGCGAGTGCAGGACCACACGCCAATCGCCCAGTTCGTCGCGGTGCCGCTCCACAATCATGCGGGTGTCGGAGGGGACCGCCCCGGTGGATTCGCGCTGCTCACGCAGGTAGGCGAGCAGGTTATCGACCGCCCAGGTGTCCAGTCCGAGCTGTTCGAGCTGCTGGCGGGCGGCGGCGCTATCGGTGGCGTCCAGGCTGGAGAGGGCGCGCGTGAACGCACCCGTCTGCACGCCCAGGGCGTAGGGACGGCCCATGCGGTCACCGTGCCAGAAGGGCAGGCGCGCGGGCTGACCGGGTGCGGGGGAGACCCGTACCGCGTCGTGCGTAATTTCTTCAATGCGCCAACTGCTTGCACCGAGAGTAATGACCTCGCCGGCGCGGGATTCGTACACCATTTCCTCGTCGAGCTCACCCACGCGCTTGGGGCCGCGCTCTTCATCGCCACTGACCAGGTAGACGGGGAAGAGCCCGCGGTCGGGAATCGTACCGCCGCTGGTGACGGCGAGGCGCTGCGCACCCGGGCGGCCTTCAATACTGCCGGAGGGCGCCTCCTCGGTGGGGGTGCGGTCCCAGATGATGCGCGGGCGCAGTTCGGCGAACTCGTCGGAGGGGTAGCGTCCGGCAAGCATTTCGAGCACGGAGTCGAAGAGGGTGCGCGGCAGTTCGGCGTAGGGTGCGCTGCGGCGTAGTGCCTCGTACCAGGAATCCACGCTGATGGGGCCCAGCGCGCAGGCGGCGACGGTCTGCTGCGCGAGCACGTCCAGGGGATTGGTGGGGATAGTGAGCGGCTCGAGGGTTCCGCTACGCATTCCGGCGAGGGTGACGGTTGCGCCGAGCAGGTCGCCGCGGTGCTTGGGGTAGAAGAATCCGCGCGAAATTTCGCCCACGCGGTGTCCGGCGCGACCCACGCGCTGCAGTGCGGAGGCGACCGAGGGAGGTGCGGCCACCTGGATCACGAGGTCCACGTGGCCCATGTCGATGCCCAGCTCCAGGGAGCTGGTGGCGACCACGCAGCGCAGGGTTCCGCCCTTGAGCGCCTCCTCGATGAGGGTGCGCTGTTCCTTGGACACGGAGCCGTGGTGTGCGCGGGCGAGCGGCGGCACCTCGGTGATGTCGCAGATGCCTGCCGCGTAGTCTTCGGGGTCGATTCCCTGCTTCGCGAGGACGCGGCGCAGGTGAATATCGTTGAGCGCCGCGGTGAGCTTTTCCGCTAGTCCGCGCGAGTTAACGAAAACAATCGTAGAACGGTTGTTCTCAATATGGTCGACGATGCGCTCCTGCACGCGCGGCCAGATGGAAGTCTCGGGACGCTCGCTATCGGCGGTTTCACGGAGCGATTCTTCCGGGATGGTGAGTGTATTTTTGGGCGCGGTGTTATCGCCCTGTCGCGCCGGGTTTGCCTGCCCGGTTTCTTGCGTGATTTCCTGCCCGGGGAACACGCCAATGGCGTCTTCGAGCGTATAGGGAGCGCTCGCCGGGGTGCTTGCTGCACTAGAGATAGGCTGCGCCGCACTTACCGGCGAGCTTGTAGAAGCTGAGCCTCCGCCTCCCTGCATCTCTGAGGGCGCGTAGAGCCCCTGCCCGTAGTCGTTGGCACCTCCGAGTGCCGCCATATCGGGTACGGGCACGCTCAGGCGCAGGTCCCATTCTTTGGCGACCGGGCGGCTCATGATGGTTACCGGCTGAATGCCGCCGAGGAACCGGGCGACCGCCTCCGGGTTTTCGACGGTTGCGGAGAGCCCAATGCGCTGTGCGGGCTTTTCGAGGAGCGCGTCGAGGCGTTCGAGGGAGACTGTCAGGTGTGCGCCGCGTTTGGTGGCGGCGAGGTTGTGGATCTCGTCCACGATCACGGTGGTGACGCCCGCGAGGGTGTTGCGGGCGGCGCTGGTGAGCATGAGGTAGAGGGATTCGGGGGTGGTGATGAGAATGTCGGGCGGGTTGCTGATGAGTTGGCGGCGTTCGCGTGCGGGGGTGTCGCCGCTACGCACGCCCACGCTGATGTTCGGTTCGCCCGTGTTGTTTCCGCTCAGGCGCGTGATTCCGGTCAGCGGTGCGCGCAGGTTGCGTTCGACGTCGGCGCCGAGTGCTTTGAGGGGTGAGATGTAGAGGATGCGCGTGCCGCCCGCGGTTCCGGCTTCGTGTTCGCGGTGCAGGGCGTCGAGTGCCCAGAGGAAGGCGGCGAGGGTTTTGCCAGAGCCGGTGGGGGCGATGATGAGGGTGTTGTTGCCGTTGCGGATGCTCTCCCAGGCGCCTTCTTGGGCGGCGGTGGGTGCGCTGAAGGTAGCGCGGAACCAGTCGCGTACGGGGGCGGAGAAGTGGGAGAGTGCGTCGGTCATGTATCTATTATGGCGGGGTTTATGGTGTTCGCCTCTTGAATTGTTGGGGGTTGGGGGAGGAAGATGTGCTTGACAGTGTCTCTACAGAGTATGTAATATTTTACCCGTAAAGTAATCGACTACGAAACAACCCAAAGGAGCCTCACCATGACCCGCCTGACCGAAGAACAGCTCATCAGCCTCTTCCACGAGCCGCGCACCGTCTCCTCCTTCACCGAGGAGCCCGTCACCGACGAGCAGCTGCGCCGCATCCAGGAGCTGACCTTCTATGGCCCCACCGCCTTCAACAGCCAGCCCCTGCGCATCACCTGGGTCAAGAGCCCCGAGGCACGCGAGCGCCTCGTCGCACACCTGGCAGACGGCAACAAGGCTAAGACCCAGGCGGCACCGGTGACCGCAATCCTCTCCGCAGACGCAAACTGGGTAGAGCACGCTGACACCTTCAACCCCAACGCTGCCGGCTTTATCAAGGGCTTCTACACCACCGAGGAGCTCGCCACCCCCGCCGCTGAGCTGAGCGCTCACCTGCAGGCAGGCTACTTCATTACCGCAATCCGCGCCCTCGGCCTGGATGCCGGCCCCATGACCGGCGCAGACTTCGCCGGCATCAAAAAGGAATTCTTCGCGGACAACGCAGAAATCCCCTTCCTGGTCGTCAACCTCGGTCACGGTGAGGCTCCCGCATACCCGCGCGGTGCACGCTTCAGCCACGATGAGGTTGCTCGCTCCCTCTAAGAGCGCGCAGCTATGGTATGACTAAAGCTAAACCCTAGATTCAGACTTATAGACAGCTCAAGGGCGGTTCCCCATCACGGGGAACCGCCCTTGAACCATATGTGCGTTATACGCGCCGGTTTCTTAACCCTGAAATGCCGCGTTAGCGGGCACCAAACTGACCCACCGACAGCTGCGGAACAGACGAGGAACACGCGGTCGTATCCAGCGGAACAATCACGCCACCGGAACCGGAGGGAAGACCCACCAGGAAGCCCTGAACCGGGCGGCTACCACATGCGTCGCCGAAGCGTGCCGGGTACACCGAACGCAGTACCGCGGTGGTGCTATCGCCGGGGTTGAGGGTCACGCCCGCAGAGTTCATGTACTCATCAGAGGTGGAAGCCTCACGACCGACCCAGGTGCCCGAAGGACCCGCATGCACCACGCGCGGGTAGCCGCGCAGGGTGCAGGAAGAATCCGAAGAATTCTGGAAGTACAGGGTGTAGTTTCGGGCGCCGGGGGAGCCATCTCCAATGGACACCGAAATGTTCAGGTCGTCCAGATCGCACTGGCCGGGGCCTTCAGCAGTGTTGTTGGAGGAGTTCGAAGAACGATCCGAGGAATTCGACGAATTCGATGAGCTCGACGAACGTGAAGACTCCGAAGAATGGGAGGATCCGTTCGACGAATGAGAATCCGACTGTGAAGACGAGTTTGAGCTCTTCTGGGAATCCTGCTGAGAATCTGCAGAGTCGTCTGACTTGTTCTGCTCGGAACCCTCGTGGGAGGACCCAGAAGAGTGAGAGTCCGAGTTCTGCTTCGACTCGTGAGTCTCGGTGTGGGAAGAAGACTCGGAGTGCTCAGAGGAAGAGCCGTGGTTCTCCGCATCGGGAGAGTTCACCACGGTAATAGAGCCCGGGGTCACCGAAGAGGTAGCCCCGTCGGAGGCTACTCGAATCGTGCCGGGCTTGACCGAAGCCGAAGCACTCGGCTGCGCCGAGGTGCCTTCAGCTTCCTGACCGGCCTGGGACGCGCCGCATCCGCTGAGCGCGAGCACGCCGCAGAGGAGGGTGGTTGATGCGAGTACCTGAGCCGATTTAAACATGATTACATCGCCGCCTGCATTTGGATTTCTGCTCCGTCCATACCGGGGGCGTACTCGACCTGGCAGCACAGGCGGGAGTACTCGTTTGCAACATCGTCAACCATGTCGAGCAGGTCCTGCTCAGCTTCGGTGCGTTCACCGGAAGCTTCGAAGTGCTCGGGGTCGATGAAGCCGTGGCAGGTAGCGCAGGATGCGTTACCACCGCAGGTTGCGAGGACCGGCACACCGTTAGCCTGGAGGGCTTCCAGGAGGGTGTGGTGGTCTTCCCACTGAATGTCGTAGTTTACGCCTGCTTCGTCAGTGACCTTAATCGTTACGCCCATGCGTTCTCCTTCTTCTGTAGTGATGCGTTTCTATTGTAGAGGTAGGGGCTGTTATTCACCGTACTTTGTGGTGCATCCCTAACCCTACCGTCACGCATATCACGGGAACGCATATTAATTTTTATGCTTAATAGCATGTCTGTATTGTCCCCAGTCTACCTCTTAAAGCCCTGACAACGCGGGATATAGGCATATATGAATACTGCCCCCAGATGCAAAGACATGCTGGGGACAGTATAAAGAACCGGCACGCAGGCGCGCTCTAACGGTGACGAAGACCTACTCTGATTCCTTCTCCGCAGCCTTCTCGGCCTCCTGCTTTTCTGCGTTGCGGTGATCGGCATTCTGGACGCTTCCTCCGGGGCCGCGCACAATACCGCGCACGCTATCGCGCGGGTCAGCGTAGCGCAGGTCGATACCGAAGGTATTGCGGATCTGGCGTGCCGAGTTCAGGTGCCAACGCTGCGAATCCGAGGGGGTCACGGAGGTGACCGCCTTCTGACCCGGAGCCAGCTTCTCGTGGCGGATATCGTAGTGCTTACCGCCCATGGTGATGGTGAAGCCGTGCTCCTGCAACAGCTGCACGAACGCATCCACATCGTGCGGGATCTTGCGGCCGCGCTGCCTCTTCGTGCCGCTCATCCTCGGCTGCGATTCGAAGGGGTTACGGCTGGGCGCGGTGCCGCGGCTAATACGAATGACCTGCTGGTCAGAGTGCGAGAACTCCACCTGGTAGCCGTTGAGTGAGTACACGGTGCGGCTACTGCCGGGAATCGGGCGGCGGTCCTCGGCCTCATCGAGGATGCGGGCAATGTACTCGCCGGTCAGTCCGAGCGACTTGAGCTGAGCCTGAGCCTCGGGGGAGAGCTGGTAGCCTCCGGCGAGAGCCTGTAGCGGGCGTAGCGCGAGCACTTCGGCGGTCAGGGGGTTGAGCACCACTTGGTAGCCTTCCTCTTCATGCGTGTAGAGGGTGACTTCGCGGCCGTAGCGGTTCTCTTGCGCGCTTTCTTGAACCACGGTGCTTGCGGGGGATTCGATAATGTCCAGCAGCAGCTCGTAGGTGAGCCCGTGGCGCATCATGTAATCCATCACGCCGGGGAGCACACCGTAGATGCGGCGGCGCGGCGGCACGTCGCCGTAGAATTCCTTCTCGATGCGCGCGGCAATACGCTGGTTCTCCAACGGCACCTCGGTCAGCGGAATGAGGCGCTGGTTGGAGGGGCGAATCTTGGCGCGTGCGGCGGCGGGCTTGGGCGCCTGACGGTATGCGTCCACGAGTGCCTGCTGCTGCTCCACGAATTCCTGGGCAATGAGCGGTAGGAGGGTGAAGTAGAGCTCTGCCGCTTCGGGCTTGAGCGCGCCGTTCTCATCGAGCAGGGAGGCGCCGTCCTTGGAGAGCAAATCCCACGGCCTATCGTGTGCAGTGCTCTCTTCGGAACCCTGCTCATCGCGGTAGCTATAGGATGCGAGGGAAGCAAGCTCCTGCAGACGAACGTACACCTCAAGAGGAACGGTGATCTGCTTAGCGGACATTATTTTCCTCCTCGGTGGTGTTTTCTGCCTGGGCTACTTGATGTTCTGCCTGCTTCGCCAGGGTATTACTGAGCTCTTCCAGCTGTGCCTTGCGCAGGTTCTCCGCGTGCAGAACATGGAAATCCGGGGTCTTCGCCAGAGCCAGAACGGTCCGCTCATCGGGTGAAATCGCAATTTCCAGACCCTGCGCCGCGTAGATGCGGGTCCAGCCTTCAGCCATGCGCACGCTTTCGGGGCTGCTCAGCGCCTGAAGCATCAGATCGAAAACGAACGGCGGGTTCTTCTTCAAGAAGGTGCGGGCGCGCTCGCTGAATTCGAGTTCCAGGGCGTTGAGCGAGTTGTATTCGCCCTGAGCCAAGGATGCCTGCGCCGCTTCGTTGTAGTCGGCGTCGTATTCGTCGATAACGGTGATGACTTCTGCGGAGGCGGTATTCACGTCAACGCGGTAGTCGTCATGCGTGAAGCGGATGGTCCAGTCGTTGATGCGTTCGGCTTTACCTTCGCGCAGGATGGTGCGCACGAGTTCTTCGCTGATGTTTTCGCGTTCGAGGCGGGCACGCAGGCTCGGGCGTAGGCGGTAGCTGCGTTCGCGGTCCTCGGCGGTAATAGCGCGAGGTGCGGCGGCTACCGGTTCTGCTACGGGTGCGCTCGGGGCGGACGCGGCAGGCATCGGTGCACCGGGTTTCGGCGCACTCGGTTTCGGCGTGGTCGGCTTCGGGACATTTGTCTTTGGGGTAGTGGGCGCGCTCGGTAGGGACTGGCTGAGCACGGGCAACTCGTCAACAGGTGCCTGCTCGGTAGCTGCTGCCGACTGCGCGGCTTCTTCGGCTACCTGCTGCCGGACACGCAGACCCTCCAGGTACTCTTCGATGCGCGGCGGGCGGTAGGTCAGCGTGGACTTGCGGAACATGCCGGGGGAAGGCGCACCGGGAGTCGGCGCTGCAGGCTTGGGCGTAGCGGGCATGGATGCGGTGGGCTTGGGCGCAACAGGCTTGGGCGCCGCGGGGGCAACCGTGGCGGGGGTAGGTACAGGAACCCTCTTTTCTGCTGTTGCCTCTGCGGGTGCTTCCACAGGGGCTTCTGCCGGCACGCTGGGAGTCTGGCTGGGAGCCATACCGGGAGCCGGAGCGGGTGCCTGTGCCGCGCGGGCGGCAAAGAGCGCGGGGGAGGGCGTCGGCTTCGGTACTGCAGGCTTGGGCACCGCAGGCTTCGGGGCAGTCGGCTTGGGAACGGCGGTGGCGCTCACCGCGGCATCCTCGCTAACTGCACCCTCGTTAGCCTCTGCAACGGGAGCCTCGGCCGTGGAGTCTGCGGTAGCTTCGGCTGCCTGCAGGTCGTTCTGTTCCTCTTCACGAGGCGTACTGTTGCTGGGTTCCTCATCGCCGCGGCGTAGGGCGGCAACGAGTTCCTGGCGGGAAGTATAAGGAATAATTTCCTCGGGTGAGTCGATATATCGGGGGAAATTCTCGTAGAGAATCTTCGCCGCGGCCTCAAAGAGCTTTTCTGTGGTGGTGTTGGCGGCGGGTGCGCAGGGGCAGAGGAGCTCCTGGCGTTGCGCGTCATAGAGGGACCAGTGGGCGCATCGTTCGGTGGGCGGGAAGTAATCGAGTGTTCCCAAATCAGCAATATCGATGAGCGCACCTATCAGGGACTGCGGAATGGATAGCTGTGCCATAGTGCTCCTTTGCGTTGTCTACTCTCCAGCTTATGTGTGGAGGGTCCTCTTTCCATCCTAGGCGTTTTTTGGCGGGTGTGCCCCGGAGCACGTCATCTGGGGCGCGTAAAATCTGTGGATTCACAGGTTGGGGCGCTTTTGGGCGCCGTTTTTGGTACGGATGGGGTAGCGTCAGCTGCTGGAGCGTCCTTGCTGCACCTAGCTAGAGCCTGCAACGTGTCATGCTACAACGTTTTGTACTGCGCGGTGGCTTGAGCCCTGCCCGGAGCTTGTGGCAGAGCGTTTTCTGCGTGCTTCTTTCCCCAAGACATCTTCCCGGGCGTGTCTTCCGGGGTATATCTTCTGGGCATGTCGTTTGAGCATACAAAAAATCCCCGGTTCCGAAGAACCGGGGATCGGTGGTGCGCCCGAAGGGATTCGAACCCCCAACCTTCTGATCCGTAGTCAGATGCTCTATCCGTTGAGCTACAGGCGCATGTTCCTCGCTTCGGATTTCTTCAACCCGTCGCGGCAACAGGTACTACTATACGGATGTCCCCGGGGGCACGCAAGCCGAAAAACTCGAAATTTACCCAAAATCCCCTCCGAAAGACTCGATAATGCCCTGTTTTGCCCCATGATTCCGGGGTTTTTGGTGTCGGAAAATTTTTTCAAAATATTTTCTCAGCACCCTAAAATCGGCGCCGCGGATCCCTGAAATCCCCGGAAGATCCCGCCATAAGTCCTAAAAATTCTTTGCAGAAATCTTCTCGCGCTCTAGGAATGTGATGCGCAGAACTTAAGAAATGGTGTCATAGAAAGCTCTGCAGACCATTAATGCGTTATTCTGTAAGCATCACGAGGAAGTGGAGACTGTCCAAGCGTGCATATTCACGATTATTTGCACGCTTGTAGTGTTTAACTGCTTCTTTGTTACCGCAGACCTATCCGGATCAACGTAGTATCCGGGCCACCGATTGAAGGGGAAAACGTCAATGGCTGACACCTCAACTCGTACTCTCTCTGCTGAGCTCGAAAAGGAGCTGCAGAGTGCACCCACTACCCACCAGGGCCTTCTGGATTGGGTTCGCGAAGTTGCGGCCCTGACCCAGCCCGCACACATCTACTGGGTCGATGGCTCCCAGGAAGAATACGACCGCCTGGCACAGGAACTGGTTGACGCCGGTACCTTTGTTCGCCTCAGCGATCACGAATTCCCGAACTCTTACGCAGCTTTCTCCGATCCCGATGACGTTGCACGTGTCGAGGAGCGCACCTTCATCTGCTCCGAGACTGAAGAAGGCGCAGGCCCGACCAACAACTGGCGCGACCCCGTCGAAATGAAGCAGACCCTGACCGGCCTGTTCGAGGGCTCCATGCGCGGCCGCACCATGTACGTTATTCCCTTCGTCATGGGCTCCCTGAAGGCTAAGAACCCCAAGATTGCTGTTGAGCTCAGCGACTCCGCATACGTTGTCTGCTCCATGCGCATCATGGCAACCATTGGTAAGGACGTTCTTGCCAAGCTGAACGAGACCAACGGCTTCTTCGTTAAGGCTCTGCACTCTGTCGGTGCACCCCTGGAGCCCGGTCAGGAAGATGTTCCCTGGCCCTGCAACCCCGAGAAGTACATCGTCCAGTTCCCCGAGACCCGCGAGATCTGGTCCTTCGGTTCCGGCTACGGCGGTAACGCACTGCTCGGTAAGAAGTGCTACGCACTGCGTATCGCATCCGTTATCGGTCGCGATGAGGGCTGGATGGCAGAGCACATGCTCATCCTGAAGGTCACCAACCCCGAGGGCAAGGTTCGCTACATCTCCGCAGCGTTCCCCTCCGCATGTGGCAAGACCAACTTCGCAATGATGGAACCCACCATTGACGGCTGGAAGGCTGAGATGGTCGGCGACGACATCGCATGGATCGAGTTCGACGAGAACCACCAGGCACGCGTGGTCAACCCCGAGGCTGGCCTGTTCGGCGTGGCACCGGGCACCGGCTACTCCACCAACCCGAACGCTATGAAGGCTATCGCCAAGGGCAACACCATCTTCACCAACGTTGCACTGACCGACGACGGCTCCGTCTGGTGGGAAGGCAAGACCGACGAGGCTCCCGCACACCTGACCGACTGGACCGGTAAGGACTGGACCCCCGAGTCCGGCCGCCCGGCAGCTCACCCGAACTCCCGCTTCTGCACCCCCGCATCCCAGGTCGACATGCTCGCTCCCGAGTACTACGACCCCGAGGGTGTGCCGCTGAGCGCTATCGTTCTGGGTGGTCGCCGCAAGACCACCATCCCCCTGGTTTCTGAGTCCGAGAGCTGGGAGCAGGGCGTGTTCCGCGCAGTTACCCTCTCCTCTGAGACCACTGCGGCTGCTAAGGGCGCTGTCGGCGTGATTCGCCGCGATCCGATGGCTATGCTGCCCTTCATCGGTTACAACGCTGGTGACTACTTCAAGCACTGGCTGGACCTGGGTAAGAAGCACGGCGCTGAGAACATGCCGAAGGTCTACTACGTCAACTGGTTCCGCCGCACCCCCGACGGCGGCTTCGCATGGCCCGGCTTCGGCGAGAACTCTCGTGTTGTGAAGTGGATCTTCGACCGCCTTGACGGCAAGGCTGGCGGCCAGGAGACCTTCCTTGGCACCGTTCCCACCAAGGAAGACCTGGACCTGACCGGTCTGGAAATCTCTGAGGACGAGCTGAAGGCTGCTCTGGCTGTCTCGAAGGAAGAATGGGCCGCTGAACTGCCCGGCATCGATGAGTGGCTGGCTAAGTTCGGCGACAAGCTGCCTGCCGAGGTTCGCGAGCAGCGCGATGCTTTGGCTAAGGCTCTGGAGGACTAAGACACTCCAGCTAATACCTACGGTATAGCGCTTTGAAGGAGCGGAATCTCCCGGTGAGATTCCGCTCCTTCCTTCCGTTGAGGGGAAATTTAAATCTCTACCAGTTGGGGGAACGATAAGTTTTCGCGCAAAGGCGTGAGTGTAAGGCTATGCAGTCCACTTGCTTTTGAGAAATACTTTAAGCTTCCCGCCGGGGTGGTTTGGGTACAGAAGCGGCTAGTTATAATTTCTTGCCCCCTCGCCGCCCCTATACAATGCCAATGTAAGATTTTTGAACGCGCACGGCTTTCACGAGCTGCGCATATCCACTGCTGCATGTATTGATATGTGGCGGCACGAGAGATGAGAAGGAGTATCCATGCGTTTGACAGCATTCTCGGATGTCTCGCTCCGCGTTCTGATGCTCCTGTCTGCTCTGGAGCCCGGTCAGAAGCTTTCCACCCAGAAGATCTCTGAAGGTGTGGACACCCCCTACAACCACGTGGCGAAGGCTGTAGCTTTCCTCGTGAACATGGGTTATCTGGACTCGACTCGTGGTCGTGCCGGTGGCGTCATGCTTTCCGATGCGGGTCGTTCTGCGACCGTCGGCACTATTCTTCGCGCTACTGAGGGTGATATCCCCATGATTGAGTGCGAGGATGAGAACGGCCACTGCCCCCTCGATAAGTTCTGTCGCCTGCGCAATGTGCTGGCGAAGGCGCGTGAGGCATTCTATGCTTCGGTTGATTCGGTGATCATTAGCGAGTTGACTGCCGGTGCGCGCCCCGTTGGCCCGGTGTTTGTTGAGCTGGGCTTTGGGCCTCCGGAGAACGCGTTGCCTGCCCGCTAGTTGTAAGGCGCTAGTCGTAAGTATTCAAGAGATACGTGATACCTGTGGAGCTTTCCGGTGGGAGGCTCCATAGAGTTTTTAACGCGGAGTTTGGGCGTTTCTGCGCTTGATGCGGGGGTTGCTAGGCGGTTCGCGCTGGGTATTCTCTAGGGTTTCTTGCGGGGTTTTAAGGGCATCGCGGGGGTATTTTTGACTCCGTCTGCGCGGTTGCCGGCACCTGCATGAACCCGGAAAATGTGCAGGAAATGCAAGATATTGCAAATTTGCTTTTCAAATACAGAAAATGTGACCATATTCATTTTTGCACTGTACTGCATACTTTCCGTAGTAAATATATTTCCGTGCCAGAATTTTTATGCACACTCCGGGGCTAGTCACGCGGCGAACTCAAAAACAGTGCTGAAAATATATAGTGTGACGCTCGGCTCTCTCTTTGAGTCAAGCTGAACCATAAGTCTCACCTAGCCCCCTCAATATCCCGCAGAAAGTGACCTGCACTCAGCGCAAACACCCCGCAAAATGCTACGGTAAGGGTGCTTTATAAACACTCTGTCACCAACTAAGCTGTCTGAGTGAATGCCCCGCAATACTGATATTGAGGGGCCTCGCCACAATGACCGAGGTGACCACACAGGAAGAAGGCACACACCGATGCTCTCCGAGAAGTCCCGCCCCATTATTGAGGCAACGCTGCCCATTATTGCTGAGCGCATTAACGACATCACCCCCGACTTCTACCGTCGAATGTTCGCCGCCCGCCCCGACCTGATGGACGGCATGTTCTCCCGCTCCTCCCAGCTTGAAGGCACTCAGCCTCGCGCACTGGCTGGCTCCATCGCAGTATTCGCTTCCTACATTGTCGAGCACCCGGACTCCTACCCGGACGAGGTCCTCTCCCGCGTTGCACACAAGCACGCATCCCTGGGCCTGAAGGAAGAAGAGTACCCCACCGTCTACAAGTACCTCTTCGAGGCAATCGCCGCTAACCTGGGCGACCTGGCTACCCCCGAAATTGTTGAGGCATGGACCGAGGTCTACTGGCTCATGGGCAACGCCCTCATCAAGCTGGAGAAGGGCCTGTATGCTTCCCAGGCAAACGACGTCATGTTCGCACCCTTCAAGCTCGTTGACCGCAAGGAGACCGGTGAGAACGTCGTAGTTCTGACCTTCGAGCCCGCCGACGAGACCCCCATGACCGAGTCCAAGGGTGGCCAGTACATCTCCATCGTCGTTCCCGCACGTGACGGCCTGCGCCAGGCACGCCAGTACACCCTGCTGCCCAGCGAAAAGAACCAGCGCCGCATCGCTGTGAAGCTCGACCCCAACGGCGAGATGACCTCCATCCTGCACGAGCTGGAAGTCGGCGCAGTCGTCGAAATCTCCAACCCCTACGGTGACCTGACTCTGGATGGCTTTGGCGACCCTGAGGCGCCCCTGTACCTCTTCTCCGCAGGCATCGGCACCACCCCCATGCTCAGCTTCCTCTCCGAGCTGGCTGAGAAGGGCTCCGAGCGCCCTGTGACCGTGGTCCACGCAGACCGCACCCTGGACACCTGGCCCCTGCGCGAAGAGCTCACCGAGCTCGTCGGCAAGCTGCCCAACGCACGCCTCGTATCCTTCATCGAGGGCGAAGGTGGCGACTTCACCGGCCGCGTCGACGTATCCAAGCTGGATGTTCCCGCCAACGCTAATGTTTACCTCTGCGGCCCGCTGCCCTTCATGCAGGGCGTACGCTCCGCACTGGTGGAGGCAGGCGTTCCCGGCAAGAACATCAACTACGAGATCTTCGGCCCCGACCAGTGGATGCTCCACGACCAGGCACGCGAGGCGTAAAAACCCCGTAAGCCGGCTCGTCCGCTAGGTTTCTTAAACCCGGCTAGGTTCTTTGCTCTTAGGCAGAAGAACCTAGCCGGGTTTAGAACTTAAGAAAAAGATCCCGCCCGCAGAAGTAATCTGCGGGCGGGATTTTTAGTAGCTAGCTAGTGCTTAGCCCTGGCGAACCAGAGCCAGAACCTCATCGCGGACGCGCTCCATGGTCGCAACATCCGGTGCCTCAAGGTTCAGGCGCAGGAAAGGCTCAGTGTTCGAAGGACGCAGGTTAACCCACCAACCCTCTTCGGTGTTGGTGAAGGTAGTGCCGTCGGAGTCCTCAACAACCACGGGAGCGTTAGCGTAGTGTGCACGCACGCGGTCCACTGCGGCTGCCTTGTCTTCAATCTCGGAGTTAATCTCGCCGGAGGCAACGTACGGGGAGTACTTTGCGCTGATCTCGGAGAGGGGCTCGTCGCCGCCGCCCAGGGCTGCCAGCACGTGCATAGCGGCCAGCATACCGGTATCGGCGTTGAAGAAGTCCTTGAAGTAGTAGTGAGCGGAGTGCTCGCCACCGAAAACGCCGTTCTCCTTAGCCATAACAGCCTTGATGAAGGAGTGGCCCACGCGGGTCTTCACTGCGCGGCCGCCCAGCTTCTCAACCAGCTCAGGAACAGCCTTCGAGGTGATCAGGTTGTAGATGATGACGGGCTCTTCGTTACCCTCTGCCTTCGCGCGAGCAATCTCGCGCTCAGCAACCAGAGCGGTCACAGCCGAAGGAGTGACGGGTTCACCCTTCTCATCGATGACGAAGCAACGGTCAGCGTCACCGTCAAATGCCAGACCAATGTCAGCACCGTGCTCAACAACAGCCTTCTGCAGGTCAACCAGGTTAGCCGGCTCCAGCGGGTTAGCCGGGTGGTTCGGGAAGGTACCGTCCAGCTCGAAGTACAGGGGAACGATTTCCAGGGGCAGGCCCGGCAGGATGGTGTCGCCCAGAACAGCGGGAGTGGTCATACCACCCATGCCGTTACCAGCGTCAACAACAACCTTCAGGGGGCGGATGGAAGACAGGTCCACCAGCTTGCGCAGGTACTCTGCGTAGGGCTTGAGGATATCCTTCTCGGAAACGGTGCCGACCTTCTCCACCGAAGGAATCTCGCCGGCGTCCAGGTACTTCTGAGCCAGGTCACGGATATCGAACAGACCGGACTCGGAGGACAGCGGAACAGCGCCAGCCTTAGCCATCTTCATGCCGTTGTACTCTGCGGGGTTGTGGCTAGCGGTGAAGGTAACACCGGCAGCGTTCTCAACGCCACATGCGAAGTACAGAACGTCAGTGGAGATCAGACCGATCTTCTCAACATTTGCACCGCGAGCGGTTGCACCCTGGGCGAATGCATCCATGAATTCGGGGGAGGAGGGGCGCATGTCGCCACCGACCAGAATGGTCTGGCCCTCCAGGCCCAGAACGTCTACGAAAGCCGCACCGGTAGCGCGAACAGTCTCTGCGGTAATGGTCTCGCCGACGATGCCACGCACGTCGTACGCCTTGAATGAGTCATGTAGATTAATAGTAGTCACGCCTTTTATTTTAGCGGTAAAGAAGTGCAACTAGCCTCTATAATGGGCTGGTAAAACCTTATAAATTCCGCTGAATGTATGGGTTTTTTATCACGTCACTTACTTCAAACAACCCACGTCGAGAGGTATTTTCCCCCATGGGTGAGATTTTTTCCCTAAAAAACCAGATTCAGAATTATGCGTGGGGTTCCCGCGAAATTCTCGGACGCATGCGTGGCGTGCCCGTTCCCACTGAACAGCCCGAGGCTGAGGTGTGGGTTGGTGCGCATCCGGCTGCGCCCTCCCGCGCGACCGTTGACGGCACCGAGTCCCCGCTCAACGAACTGATTCAGGCTGAGCCCTCCCGCTTCCTGCGCCCGGACCGCACCTCCGACTGGTTCCCTTTCCTCTTTAAGATCCTTGCGATTGATGCACCCCTGTCGATTCAGGTGCACCCCACCCCCGAGCAGGCTATTGCCGGCTTCGAGGATGAGCAGGCACGCGGCATCGCGATTGACGCGCCGCACCGCAACTACAAGGACCGCTACTCCAAGCCTGAAACCGTCATCGCGCTGACCCCGATGCGCGTGCTCACCGGTGTGCGCACCTCCGCGCAGCTGGCAGAGCTTGCCGAGGCGTTTAAGGCCGACTGGCTGGCAGAGCGTGTGGAGCTTACCCCCAAGCAACTGCTGACTGAGATTATTCGCATGCCCGAAGAGGCCGCCACCGCGGCTGTTGAGCAGCTTGTCGAGGCGGCAGCACAGCTGACCGACTCCGACAACCCTGTCATTGCTGACGCCGCTGAGCTCGTGCAGATCGTTGCCGGCAAGTACCCCGGCGACCGCGGCCTGCTCGTCGCTTTCGTCATGAACCTGGTACACCTGGCACCGGGCGAATCCGCCTTCACCCCCGACGGTCAGGTGCACGCCTACGTCTCCGGTACCGCTATCGAGCTGATGAACCCCTCCGATAACGTGATGCGCGCGGGTCTGACCGCGAAGCACATCGACACCGAGGAGCTCATTAAGGTTCTCGGTGAAAGCCAGGACGCCCCCGTCATCCAGCGTCCCACCCCCGATAACGCACCCGTGGGCACCTATGCCATGTGGGATGCGCGCATGAGCGTAACCCGCATCCGCGTTGAAGAGGGCAAGCCGCAGGAATACACCTTCGAGGGTATTAGTGCCGCACTGAGCGTATCCGGTGAAATCACCATTCACGCGGCAGACGGCAACGGCTCCGAAGAGTTCGTGCTGGGCGCCACCGAGTCGGTACTGCACGTGGGTGAGCCCTCGGCGGCAACCCTGAGCGGTAATGGCGAGCTGTACATTGCTTCTTATGTTTAGGAAATAATCCTCGATAACTAAAACTTCTAGATAGTTATAACTAGCCAGATATAAGGAGTGTCGAAAGATACTTCAAGACTGGCACATAATAAAGAATCCACGTTCTTCCCTGTATTTATTCAGACCGGGAAGGCGTGGATTTTTTATGCCCCGAATATGGGATGCAGGGGATATTTTTGTGTCTACCTTACACAGTGTGTTCTGGGTAACCTATAATTGCTCTTATAAATATGCGTATACCTGTGCCTTTATGCACCTCTTCATTGGGTACGCAGCCCCAAACCACTAGGAGAACACCGTGAAGATTATCCTCACTGTCACAGGCATCGACCACGAAGGCATTATTGCCGCCGTGACCGCAACCCTCGCCGAGCGCAAGGTCAACGTTCTCGACGTCTCCC